>Ga0315336_1005776_pt1 | contig 13215 bp, 15 predicted proteins | sample ASW5metaG_FD_204512 | JGI IMG/M metagenome (GOLD analysis project Ga0315336, IMG submission 204512) | Ammonia-oxidizing marine archaeal communities from Monterey Bay, California, United States - ASW #5 | ecosystem: Environmental > Aquatic > Marine > Intertidal zone | place: USA: California...
TTGACCTTGACCTTACCGGGGGCTAAGTCGAGCTCATCATATAGAATCCAAACATTTTCAGGTGGTATTTTGTAATATCGTGCAGTTTCCCCAACGGCTTGACCTGACCTATTTACAAATGTCATGGGTTTTAATGCTATTATTCGATCACCAGCAATCGTTCCTTCGCTAATATGACCCTGAAATTTCACGCGCCACGGCGAAAAAAGGTACTGTCTGGCGATTTCGTCGATCACCGTGAAACCGATGTTGTGGCGATTGTGGGCATATCCTTTGCCAGGATTACCAAGCCCCACGAGCATATGCATGAAGCACCATAAAGCTCTGTTATATTATTACTAAAGACCGCGAAATCACTTTTTTGGTTCTTGTTCGTCGCTGTTGGTTTCAGATTCCTCACCAGTTTCGTCCTCGGCGCCTTCTTCACCTTCAATTTCCTCGCCCTCTTCGCCTTCTTCAGTTTCATCTACCTCTTCTTCAACAGGCAAAATAGTTGGAGGTGCAACCGTACACACGGTGAAATCGCGGTCGCCAATTATCGGGGTTATCCCATCCGGTAGGGAGATGGCGCTCATGTGAGCGGAATCACCTATTTCCATACCCGTTAGGTCAATAATAAGAACGTCTGGTAGATCATCGGGGCGTCCTCGCACTTCGATTTCGTGCCGGACAATATTTAAGACTCCACCAACTCTAATTCCTGGAGCCTCCTCTTCATTATCAAAACGTACCGGGATAGATACCGTCACCACCGTATCTTTACCGATCCGTCTGAAGTCGACGTGTATTGGTACGTCTTTGACTGGATGTATCTGGACTTCCTGGGCCATGGCACGATGTTTACTACCGCCGACGTCGATTTCAAAAATCCGGGTATTGAATCCTTGTTGCGTCATCTGTACTAAAAGTTCACCGGGGTCTACAGCAATTAAAGTGGGGTCCTTACTATCACCATAGATTATGCCGGGCACGAGGCCAGCGCGACGAATGGCTCGGGCTGCTCCCTTGCCTGTCCGTTCGCGGCTCTGCACATTGAGCGCGCTCGTTTCCGCCATTTTGATCTCCTTCGCATAGGTTTGCCCAAGGGGTATAGCCCGGGCGGCGGCGCATCTTAAAGGGGCGCCATGATCTGTTCGCCGCGTTTGGCAAGGGCGGTGGTTTACACGGTTTGCCGGGTAGGTGCAATAGTACCCATAGCTCTAGTCGAAAAGGCTGGAAACAGAACTTTCTGAGCTGATTCGTGTCATTGCCTCGGCCATCAATGGAGCAATCGAAATTTGGCGGACATTATCTGCGACGCGCATTGCCTCCGTTGCCTGAATACTATCGGTAATAACTAATTCTTTGAGCGGAGAAGCCGTTACTCGTCCAACGGCACCACCTGACAGCACACCGTGTGTGACATAGGCTGAAACTGCTACAGCGCCTGCTTCCGTTAAGGCCGTTGCGGCGTTACATAAAGTTCCTGCTGAATCCACAATGTCGTCAATGAGGATGCACTCGCGGCCATTTACGTCACCAATTATATTCATTACTTCCGAGACGCCTGCTTGCTGTCGGCGTTTATCAATTATTGCGAGGTCTGCCTGCAGCCGCTTAGCTATAGCACGGGCTCGCACGACACCTCCCACGTCGGGGGATACTATTGTCAAGTCTCCAGGGCCGCGTCTCTCTTCAATGTCCGCTGAGAAAACTGGTGCGGAGAATAGATTATCCAAAGGTATATCAAAAAATCCCTGAATTTGGCCTGAATGTAGGTCCAGCGTTAGCACTCGGCTAGCCCCGGCCTGGGTAATAAGATTAGCGACAAGTTTTGCTGTGATAGGAGTCCTGCTACCGGTCTTGCGATCCTGGCGCGCATAGCCATAGTAGGGGAGAACCGCCGTAATCCTGCTAGCTGAAGCACGACGCAGGGCATCGAGCGTCACCAAAAGTTCCATAAGGTTGTCGTTTGCCGGATACGATGTTGGCTGAATAATGAAAACGTCTTCGCCACGCACGTTTTCGAATATCTCCACGAACACTTCCATATCGGAGAATCTTCTAATCCCGGCACTGGTGAGTTCGAGATGGAGGTAAGCCGTAATAGCCTCGGCCAGCGGCTTATTAGCGTTTCCAGCCAAGACTTTCATAGATGAAGTGTCCCCAACGCTTGGCCCAGATGTTGCGCAGAAATCCAACTCATCGAACTTGCGACTGGGGGGACAGTAGCAATCCCGTATGATCCTGTAAACGCTCAGCGTCGGCTATAAAGTTGTTGGTGAATAACTGTTGCCAATGGAACACAAGTTTAGTCCTATAGTAATTACAGTTGTTGCCCTAAGACTTGGAGAATTCCGTTGCCCGAAGCCGCAGCGATTGCAAATGCCACGGCACCCCATCGCCCATCAAGGGAACCGGTCGGCACTAAATTATCGAGTCGCACAACTCCAAGCTCATTTCCATCCGATCCGATGATTCGCCAAGTGATTTCAACGTACTGTTGATAGGCATCGTATGTACGAATAATTACGCTACCTTCTAAGAGGGCTTGGGGGTCTTCACTGTCTCTTTCCAAACCCAAGTCAACAAGAGTCTTTAGCATAGCGAGCTGGAGAGAGGATTCTCCGTCTCCAGATGCACCTTGTACCGGGGTTACAGAAAACCGCACAGAAGGCGGAGATGATTGTGATTGCTGCAGATTCTGCTTTACTTGTTCCAGTTGAGGTCGGATTGATCTGGTGATCACGGACACTATCTCTTTTGCCATCGATTGAACCGCAGAATCTTCCTCCTCTGCGAAACCAACTGCGGACACATGGATGGGTGTCACATATGAGCCTATAACTTGGTGCGCTCGATCTCTGAGTATCCATTCCATCTCAATCTGAATCAGGTCTAGTACTGTCGTCTGATTGAGGATACGACCATACAATTCATAACCCAATCGTGTTGGAACTGGCGTAGCCACAGCAACAATGTCTTTTTCCAATAGTGCCTGAGCCACGGCGACTGTCAGTCGGCGGCTCATGGTTGTAGTGGCAAGGCCTGCCACCGGTAAAACTGTGACACCAGCACCACTAACAACTTGCAGAAGCGGATTTGCAGATATTTTCCCTGGTGGGGGTCGAAAGGGTTGAGGAAATGGACCGCATGCTGTGATACTTGCCGCTATACACACTGCTAAGCAGTTATTGAGTATAGTTGCTGAAATCTTAGCTAACATTTAAAGGTATTCTTTGGGGACATTTGGCGCGCTTTCCAGAGGTCTTACGCCAAAGCAATGACCGATAGTTGCCGGCCATGATCCGGTTCATTCTTGAGCAGAGACCTTCGGTAGCTAAAAAAAATCTCCTCTGCTGCATACGTATTCCATATTGGTGCGACAACTGTTCCGACTCCGCAAGCGGTTAAACGGTCAGTGACAAAGCCGGGGAGGTCAAACATCTTACGGTTTTTCTTATTGCTTTCTACGAAGTAATTCACATATCCGGTGTCCGCATTAGTGAATCGCTCAAAAAACTCTGCGCCAACCTCGTATGAGGTTTGTGCAATGCATGGCCCGATCGCAGCAACAGTGTTTTCCGGTGCTGCGCCCAAAGCAATCATGGCGTCTACAACGTTATCTACAACTCCTCCTAGGGCTCCGCGCCATCCAGCATGTGCTGCCGCAATTACGTTTGAGTTTCTATCGGCAAGTAAGATAGGGGCACAATCTGCTGTTAGGATACTTAGTGCTACTCCTGGCGTGCGAGATACCATGGCATCGGCCTTCGGTGCCTTAATGAGTGCCCATGGTTTTGTGACTGTTACTGCGGTCGCAGTGTGGCATTGATTTAGTGAGGCCAGGGCATCAGAACTCAGGTCCAGACGAGCCATACATGCGTCTCGATTTCTTTGAATTCTTTTGTTGTCTTCTTTAGGTCCAAAACTGCAGTTGTTATCTGCGTCATTGTCCTGGGAGTGGCTGTTGCGTCGAGTGAAAAAGGCGTGAACAACGCCTGGCACTGCAGATAGCACGTTAACACTCAGCATGGCATGACTCCATAGCAAAACCCTCAAGGTCCGTTAAGTCAGGGTGACTCAAGGATATTATCTTGAATAGGGTTCCCATGGCATCCGGATCTGTGATGCGGCGTCCCGCTGCAACAATAGTGCGGGCCTCCTCGTCTGACTTTTCGGCTACCAATTGTAGTTGGCGAATAGAAAAGCCGAGCCTGTTAAGCCAAGTACCCTGTTCAACTGGACCATGTACCCGCAGGCCGGCGAGTCGCGCAGTTTCTGCTACTACTTGGAAATCTACATGTGCGGTGAGATCGGCTGTTCCTGGCGCGTTTAGCACGGGGTGATATTGGTGGTTTCTCACAGCTTGAAGTGTGTCACCAATTGCCGAACGGCGGTGGCCGTAATCGGCAATCAAAGCCGTTCCGCCCTGTTCTGCAATACGAGTTCCGACCTTCTTGACAAAAGCTACTGTTGCAGGGGAGTGCTCAAAAACACTCTCAGATGCTGCTGCTTGGATGCTATGGACATGGGGCATATCGGTGGGTTGTCTAGAGCAAAGTGCAAAGGAGAAAGGCAGTTCATCAAAGTTATTTCCCGAGAGGCCTACTACTCTCTCATACCAGCCATTGGCAGTCTTAACGAATTGCCGCACAGGTAAAGCGTCCAGGAACTCATTAGCGATGAGAATCATGGGACCCTCGGGTACTGTGTCGATAGAGCGATGCCATTGAGGACGCATATGTTGTAGCACCAACTCTTGGCTTTTTCTAAGAGATGGACTCCGTTCGACTAAGTGCAGATGTGCCGCTGTCAGGAAGGGCGTGTCAATCTTGCTGACCCGCAAAAGATCCGCCATTAGAGTGCCGCGGCCCGGGCCACATTCTACCAGCTGAAATGAAGTTGGAAAACCCATCTTACGCCAAGCCGTCACGGCCCATAACCCAATTATTTCTCCAAAAACTTGGCTGATTTCTGGTGCCGTAATGAAATCACCAGAAGTTCCAATCACATCAGGCCTAGCGTAGTAAGAATTAGCAACAGCTTCCATGTATTCTCCTACAGTGATAGGCCCGTTGGATCGAATTCGATTTGCGATAAGGTTGGCGAGACTAGTGTCTTCAGGAGGTGATATGCTCACGGCTTTGCCGGGTCCCTGCTGTCAATTGGTCCGGCACGCCAAATGGCATATATCCCGAAGCAGACCATAGGCAAAGAAAGCCATTGACCTATAGTTGTTCCTGCTACTAGATATCCAAGGTGGCTATCTGGTTGCCGGAACAGTTCTCCCACAATTCGCATCAAACCGTATCCAATGCAGAACACTCCGCAGAGAAGGCCAGGCCGATTCCGAACGGAATATCGCTGCCAGAGAACATTAAGTACAATAAATAGCAAAAAGCCCTCGAGGGCCGCCTGATACAGTTGACTTGGATGGCGTGGTTCCGGTCCCCCACCAGGGAAGACCATTGCCCAGGGAGTATCGGGGCTGATCCGGCCATATAGTTCTCCGTTAACAAAATTTGCGAGTCGACCAAGGCCAAGTCCGATAGGCACGGAGCATCCAACGATATCTGCAAGGCTCCACATGTTGATCTTGCGATAATGCGCAAAAAGAACGATGGCTGTTACCACACCAATGAGTCCTCCGTGAAAGGACATCCCGCCCTGCCATGTCATAAGGATCTGAGATGGATTTTGTAGATAAAATACCGGCTTATAGAACAGGACATATCCCAGACGACCACCAACCAATATCCCGATAAATGCCCAAATAAAAAAATCGTCGACATGCGCCTTTTTTATAATCTCTGTGTGTGTGAGCCTCTTCATATGCCAAACGCCCAAGAATAGTCCTGCGATATAAGCAAGCGCATACCAACGAATAGCTATGGGCCCGATCTCGACTAAAACTGGGTCAATACTAGGAAAGGTTATGGCAAAGAATGACATGGCCTATCAACTATATGGGTCAGGTTGACTTAGATATCTGCATACGTATTCGTGTATGCCGGTCTCGAGAGATCTAAATGGGCGATCATATCCGGCTTTCCGGAGTCGTTGGAGGTTGGCCTTTGTAAAATACTGGTATTGGTCACGTATATCGACTGGTGTATCCTTAAACGTGATCATTGGACTAAGATTTAATGCACTGTAAACGGCTGATGCTAGATCTAGAAAAGTACGGGCTTTGCCAGTACCAACATTGAAAAATCCCGATGTTTTACCATCTTGTAGCAACCATAGCATCACATCAATGCAGTCGCTCACATATACAAAATCTCTCATTTGCCCGCCATCCGAGTATGCTGAGTGATGGGACCGAAACAAAGCAAAGGGCTCGCCACGAGCTGCAACGGGATAAATGTGGCTTGCCACGCTCGCCTGATATCCTTTGTGGAATTCATTCGGGCCATACACATTAAAAAACCTTAGGCCAGCCCATTGAGGCGGGGTTCCAGCCCCGGATTCAGCCGTTCCTGCAACAAAACAATCAAATTGCTGTTTGCTGCATCCATAGGCGTTAAGTGGTCTAAACTTTGACAAAGTTGAGGAAGCACAGTCATCATCAAAACCCCAAGATCCGTCTCCGTAAATCGCTGCGGATGAAGCAAATATAAAGGGAACTCTGTTGCGTGTGCACCAATGCCATAGCGAACAGCCGAGATCGACGTTTACAGCCTTAAGCCGTTTTAGATCGCGGCTAACTGTGGACGAAATCGCACCTAAATGAAAAAGCACTTTGATCTTGGTTTGGTGTTTTTCTAAGAAAGAAAATGTGTCTTCCGGTTCAATTAAATAGCCGATGGGATGTTTGGCTATATTTTTCTTTTTGTGAGGATTATCTATTCGGTCAATCACTGCTACCGGCGCCATACCTTCTTGATCCAGCGCGGCCACAAGGTTAGATCCGATGAAACCAGCACCGCCGGTCACTACATACACAATGGATACTTTCTTAGTATATAAGTCATCAGGAACTTTATGCCCAATATGATAGAATGTGACAATGTTATGAGGCATTGTAGCCATCTCTGGTAGATAGGAAATTGTGAACTTGGTTTTGGGAGGAGGCTAATTTGCAAAGTCAAAATCGTATTCTTGATGATATCGCTCGCGTAGCTGGCGGTGCCCTTGGTGCTTTGAGCGGATTGAAGCAGGAAATCGAACACTTAGTACGTCAGCGAGTAGAGAAGTTTCTTGCCGATAGAGATTTGATAACGCGGGAAGAATTTGAAGTGGTTAAAGCCGTCGCCGCTCAGGCTCGCACAGAGCAAGAAGAACTGAGCGCTCGAGTCGCCAAACTTGAGTCCAGATGGGCTGCAAAAACCGAACCCAAGAACAGGATTTTGAAGCCGAAGAGCAAACGATCCCCTTCCTCCATATCTGCTGGTAGGGTGAAGACTAAAAGAAACAAGAAATAACACAAATGCGATCACGCCCACCGGATTCCATTTATTTTATGACGATTTAGTATTGTAGGAGCCCCTTACCTACTATATCTTGACATTATTGTTGGTTTTGGGGGATCCGCTACTTTGTCGGGTCCGAGCGGCGCGACATGCAGTCCTCTTTTGTTCGTCTTTCACAGTCTGTTAGAAACCCGCTTGACGTTGTCGAGGAAGTTGTTTCTGTAAAGGAGTGGGTATTCGACCGGCGCAACAAGGAGGAAATGGCTGTTGAGGTTCCGGGAACCTGGTGCGATTTCGGACTTTTTTTTGCTTGGTCCGAAGATTTATCAGCGCTCCATTTCTCCTGTGCTTTGGATATGCGTATCCAAACAAAGGTTCTAGGGCAAATCTACGAACTTATTGCCAAACTTAATGAACGCCTCTGGATGGGCCATTTCGCAGTTTGGGTGGAAGAAGGAATTCCGATGTTCCGCCACACCATGAGGGTTACAAATGCCAAGCTTATGGGCGATCAGATTGAATATCTGGTCGATTTAGCCGTACAAGAGTGCGAGCGGTATTATCCGGCGTTCCAATTTGTGATATGGGGCGGGCGCAGTGCGGAGGACGCCATTGCTTGCTCTCTTCTTGATACAATGGGGGAAGCCTGATCATATTTGGCGCCGCTCGCCACAGTAAAGAATAGGGATCATGATAGAAGGTGCAATACTTCTTGTCGGATGCGGCAAGATGGGAGGTGCTTTACTTGAGGGTTGGTTTAGGCATGGCCTCAGTCCTGTTGATGTGATGGTGGTGGAGCCTGCGGGCCGGTCTTTGGTTGCACCAGCTGCGAATCATCCCGCGCTTGTGGTCCTGGAAAACGAGCGAAAAATTCCAACTGACTTTAATCCCGATGTTGTAGTTTTTGCCGTAAAACCGCAAGTTCTTGACAAAGTTATTCCATATTATCGAATATTTGATGGCTCAGCTCCTCTGTTTCTTTCGATCGTTGCAGGCAAACCAATTTCCGCATACACCTCGGTCCTTGGCGAAGAGGCCGCTGTTGTTCGGGCTATGCCTAATACACCGGCTGCTGTAGGCCGCGGTATAAGCGTCCTCTTTGCAGGCCCTACGGTAGCTCCGAGTCAAAAACGGGTTTGCACGGTCCTTCTTGGAGCGGTTGGTGACGTAACATGGATTGATAATGAGGAGCTAATGGATGCAGTAACGGCAGTGTCCGGTAGCGGACCCGCCTACGTGTTCTTGCTTGCCGAATGTCTTGCGGAAGCTGGTAAGAGAGCGGGCCTGCCTCCAGATCTGGCCGAATCTCTTGGACGACTAACTGTTGCGGGAGCAGGTGTGCTAATGGATTCATCTGAAGAACCAGCGAGTGAGTTGCGAAGAATTGTCACAAGTCCTGGCGGCACTACGCAGGCAGCTCTTGAAGTACTTATGGCTAGCAATTCATTGGAAGACCTGTTGAGCGAGGCAGTTACAGCGGCCGCGCGGAAATCACGTGAACTTGCGGGATAGTTTTACAGCTCAAACTGTTTTGCTTAAGAAATAAATTTGTTTATTGTTGATGAATTGCCTTGGAGACCTCATCTGACGGGGCAACGAGCTTAAATGCCTAATCAGCAGGGTACCACAGTGTCATCCTTTGCTAACTATAGAGGTATGCGTACGGTTGCGCGGAGGCCGCCGAGAGGGCTGTCGGCTAGTATTATATTGCCGCCTAGGCCTCGCACCACATCTTGGGCGATTGCGAGTCCTAGGCCAACTCCTCCAGTCTCTGGGTTGCGAGAAGAATCTAGTCTGTAGAAGGCGTTGAAAACGTTCTCTCGATCTTGGAGAGCAATGCCTGGTCCATCATCGTCAATATGTATTTCTACGAAATGGTCAAGTATTGCTGCGTTGACCCTAACGTGTTCGGCGTATCTTGAAGCATTCCCGATAAGGTTGCCGAGGCACCTTTCAAACGCCACGGGTGGCAACTGGATTGTTTGGTCTAGCGCATTGCTCTCTACAGATATTTTTACCGCATTGCGGCTGAAACGATCTGCCAAATTGTTCAACAAAGCATTGAGATCGACAGACTCTATCTGCTCCGTACCCTCGCCACGTGCAAAGTCCAAGTAGCCCTCAAGCATACGCTCCATTTCCTGAATGTCCTGTTTTATCCCCTGCAGACCCTCGGCATTTTCGGATGTCATCATTTCCACTTGTAGTTTCATCCGAGTCAGAGGAGTTCTGAGATCATGTGACACGCCTGCTAGCATCCGTGTCCGCTGATCAATCTGACGCTGGATACGGTTGCGCATGGCATTGAATGCTAGGGCAGCTTGGCGGACTTCCAAAGCACCCTCCGGTTTGAAATCGGGAATCTCACGGCCTTTACCAAAGCTGTCGGCGGCGCGGGCGAGGCGTTTGACAGATCTCACTTGATTGCGCAGAAAGATGGTGGCAACACCGAATAGAACTAATGATGATCCGACCATCCAAATCACGAAAACATATGTCGTGGAGCTAAAAAGCCGTTTACGCGGAGCTAATATCCTTAAAACACCATCTGAAAGCTGCACCTTAATTTCAACCTGTCGCTCAAAGCTGTCGACGTCTAGCGTAAAGGGGTGGCGGATATATTCCCACAGAGTGCGGGTTAAAGTGTCTGAAAAAGGAGTGTACTTTAGGACATCGACAAAGGGTAGGACGTTGACGCCTATTCCTGCGCTGTTAGCATCCACTACCACGCTTCTATCCAATACAGCTTGATGTTCGAGGGTGACATCCAATTGCATGGTCAGACGGGCATTTTCCTTGATCCATTCATAACTCTCACTGTCAGGATAATCACGCATAAAAATTCTGATAGCTGTGATATCGCCTGCAAGCCCCATGGCAAGCCGTCTCGATAGAGTATCCCAGTGATTATCATAGAAAATAAAGGTTGAAATGACTTGTAGTAGAATTAGCGGAATTACGATAATCAGCACAGTTCGCGCCATTAGAGTTCTAGGTACAAACGGACGTGAGAAGAGGCTGGGCCAAGGCCACCGTATTCTTGGATTTGCGCGGGGTCGTGCAGTGTCTAGGTCTGAGGGCATTACTTTCAGTCCGTTCGCAATAAATATCCGGTACCACGAACCGTTTGTAGGTAACGCGGTTGCCGCGGATCGTCCTCTATCTTACGTCTTAGGCGCGTAATTTGAACATCTATGGTTCTAGGATTGGCGCCGCTGTTGGACGGAGCGAGGTCGTAGCGTGACACGGGGCTACCAGCTTGGCGGGATAAAATCTTGAGCAAGTCCGCTTCCGCCGTTGTGAGACGGACTAAGTCGCCATTTCTATATAATTCATGTCGCGCTACGCTATATCTGCACGTACCAAATCTTAGTTCCAGGTTTGTTTCGTCGTCGGCGGGCGGAATGCGTCTTAATATCGAATGAACACGGAGTAACAATTCGCGAGGTTCAAACGGCTTAGTCATGTAGTCATCGGCCCCATATTCGAGTCCTTTTATCCTATCATCCGCCTCCCCCATGGCGGTTAAAAACAAGACCGGCACATTGCTGGTGCAACGCAAGTCAGACACCAGCTCCAGTCCGGTTTCACCAGGCATCATGATATCGACGATTAAGAGGTCAAATTGCAACGATTTGAGTTGTCTCCGTGCTGAAGCTGCGTCCGATGCAGTGGACACCATGAAATTGTTCTTTGTCAGGTATCTCTTGAGGAGCGAGCGCAGTCGCGTATCATCGTCGACCACAAGGATGTGCGGCGGATAGGCTTGGTCACTAAAGTGAGCGGATAGATCTGCCATAGTAGTGATATTTCTGTTCTACTTTCATCGCTTCAAGGTGATTGTTTTAACAACAAACAATGCTAATTCGACTTGAAGTATAAATATGTCAGTATCATTGACCTATCTGACGGTACAATGCTACCCAGTAATAATATTTAGATGCTGATTTATAACTGTTTTTCCGCTGACAGAGATACGGCGACGTGACTATGTCCATGCTTAACTTCGATGACCGTGATGGTTCAATATGGCTGAATGGAGAGCTCATCCCTTGGCGGGACGCGAAAGTACATGTGTTGAGTCATGGCATGCACTACGCCTCTTCTGTTTTTGAAGGGGAGCGAATCTACAAGGGAAGAGTGTTTAAGCTTGAAGAACATACGAAAAGGTTGTTCGCATCTGCCGAGATGCTGGACATGGGAATTCCATTTTCCCAGGACCAAATCAATGACGCTACATACAAGACGATAAATGTAAACGGTCTTGCAGAAGGCTACGTGCGGCCGGTCGTCTGGCGTGGCAGTGAGGTAATGGGTGTGTCTGGCCAAGGAAATAAGATCAATGTTGCAATTGCCGTTTGGGAATGGCCATCTTATTTCTCACCTCAAGCGAAAATGAAAGGTCTAAGGTTACAGATTTCATCTTGGAAACGCCCGTCCCCAGAAACAGCACCGGTATTTTCTAAGTGCGCAGGTCTTTACATGATATGCACGCTCAGTAAGCACGAAGCAGAGCGGGGCGGGTATGACGATGCTCTATTGCTAGATTGGCGCGGGCAAGTAGCGGAGGCAACTGGTGCTCATATTTTTTTTGTAATAGATGGAATCATCCATACACCAGTTCCGGATTGTTTCTTGCTAGGTATCACCAGGCAGACCGTTATCGAACTTGCACAAGCACGTGGCTATGAGGTTATAGAGCGGGCGATCATGCCGGAAGAGATGGAAAGAGCAGATGAATGCTTTCTGACTGGCACGGCCGTTGAGGTTACACCGGTCGCCGAAATAGGACCTTACCGCTTTACACCAGGTGCGGTGTGCAAGAATCTAATAGAAGACTTTGACGCAACCGTTGGAAAGGCAGCATTGTCAGAATGTTCCGCGGCTTGATGGTCAATTTTTCTCCCACCTCTTTGCGAGTCTATTGTCTTTCTCGCGTGCACACACCCATTCGGTCCCGTTATCCGTAATTTCTTTTTTCCAGAACGGAGCTTTTGTTTTAAGCCAGTCCATTAGGAATTGGCAGCTCTCAAACGCATCGGTCCGGTGATCTGCGGCGGTGGCTACAAAGACAATAGGGTCGCCAGGCCCAAGCTCACCATAGCGGTGAATAATCAAGATGTCGTTTATTGGCCAGCGTTCCAGTGCCTGTTGTTCAATGGTTTCTAGTTCCTTTTCAGTCATACCAGAATAATGCTCGAGTACTAAAGAATGCACGGACTTGCTGGCTTTTTTTTTATCTGTCAGAAAATTGCGAACTTGACCGATGAAAGATGTGATAGCGCCTGATCTCGAATTACGCTCACAGAAGTTGCTTAGTTCTTCACCAGCTTCGAAAGCAGTATTCTGCACGAGAATCATGTTAGCCTCCGGTTATTGGCGGAAAGAAAGCAATTTCTTTCGCATTTCTTATCATAGCATCAAAAGACACATGTTTCTGGTCGATAGCTGCTCGTACAATATCCAACTTAGCGAAAGCTGCGGCGTGTCCTTCGCTGCGTTCGGTTAACCAATTAATTAGCTCCAGTACCGTGCGAATATCTTGAGGAGGTACAATCGTTTCCTCTGTTATCCCTACTTTGTCTTTAACCCAAGCAAAATATAAGATGTTTATCGTCATTGATGCTACCGCTTCAGAAAGTTCATATTAGCTTATCTTACACATGTTGCTTGCTCAGGAATCTGCTGGAGCCATATATTTTAGGCCGGCTTTCATGTAGTCATATCCTGTGACGAGGGTAAAAGTAGCCGCTAGCCACAACCCGATTTCTCCGACAATCTGCGCTGGCATCCAGGGTGGTGATGCCGTACCAACTATGAG
>Ga0315336_1005777_pt1 | contig 13213 bp, 3 predicted proteins | sample ASW5metaG_FD_204512 | JGI IMG/M metagenome (GOLD analysis project Ga0315336, IMG submission 204512) | Ammonia-oxidizing marine archaeal communities from Monterey Bay, California, United States - ASW #5 | ecosystem: Environmental > Aquatic > Marine > Intertidal zone | place: USA: California...
TTATAGTCAGGCCTCATTAGACTATATTAAGTCATTAGATATGCTTGGAGCCAAGGTAAAGTTAAATGTTATTCATAAAAAGATTATAGAAGATAGTTTTTCAAAAAAACAAATAGATTGGATGAAGGGGCTAACGAGCTCTTTTGAGACTGTTTATGATTGTGTCCAAATCAGGCATATTATACCTCCCAGATGGAACAGATTAAGGGCAGCCAAGAACGTTATATCTATATCTACATTTGAAACATTTGACCCACCATCTGATTGGATTCCAAAAATGAATCAAGTAAAATTATGCATTTTTCCTTCTGAATTTAATGTAAAAACATTTATTAATTCTGGACTGACTAGCAATGCCGTAAAAATACCGCATTGCTTTAATGATCAAATTTGGCATGATAACATATGCGCTTTAGATAATTATGATAATTTTAGCTTTCTTTGTGTGGGGACATGGCGGCAAAGAAAAAATTGGAAGAATCTACTTAAGGGTTTTTTGGATAATTTTAATAATAAAGATAATGTACAACTGGTTATTAAGACGGATAAGCCCAGTTTATGTAGCCAGGAAGTCAAGAAGGTTAAACATTTATTATCTAATAACAGAAAGGATTGGCCAAAAATTATAGTAGAGACTAGGGTTTTTGATGAAATAAGTATGGCTAGATTTATAAAAAGTCACGATTGTTTGATATCTGCAAGCCTAGGAGAGGGCTTCTGCCTTCCACCAATGCAAGCTATGGCGGTTGGTGTTCCATCTATAGTAAGCAATGTGGGTGGATGTGGAGAGTACGCCAACGATGATAGATGCGTCATGATTGAACCAGAAGGCTATGAATTGATTCCTATTATTGATAATCTACCTCAATTTAAGAATAAAAAATGGGCAAGAATTACTGAAAAAAGTATTTATTTAGCAATGAAAAAAGTTTTAGAAAATAAGTCAGAAATAAAGAAAAAAGCTATCAAGGCAAATGAATTTGTACACAATAATTTTAATTATAGAGTAATAGGTAAAAAATTTATAGATGCTATAGAGGAATATGTAAGTGCTTCCTAATTTATCATTAAACTACGACCCAGGAAAAAATATTGTAAATTTTACTTTAGAAAATCTTCCTGAAAAAGAAAGTATAAGAATTAAGTTCGATAGCTTAAATCTTATAGACGACTATTCTGTAACTGTTAATAAAGGAAGAGTTCTTGGTCATAGAATATTTATAGATAATTCCGATTCTTCTATATCAGGCAATATAATACCTAAAGATGATAATCTTAATTCAGACTATTTATCTGTGTCATTACTGATAGAGATTAAGACAGGAACTGGTTTTGAGATTTTATCTGTAGCAGCGTCTGGATGTGAAATTCATGAGGAAGACACGTCTTATGCTGTTGGTACTATCCCCGAATTAAAAGTAGATAGGGAATTTGTTCAGTTAGATGAGGTGTCAAAAATACAAATTACCTCAACACCAAATATCTTTTTAGACTTTAAAATTAATGAAAAAACTTTTAAGGTTAAGACCAGCAGCTCTGGCAAGGGTAGTCTTACTCTTAATCCTATGCAGTTTTGTAGTTCTTATCAGATAAACTCTAATCAAGTTTTAAGGTTTCCAATACAATATAAAACAGAGTCTGGCACAAAATTTATTCCCACTGGTAAAAAGATACATTTTATTCCAGAAAAAATAAAAGCACTTCAAGCCACAAACAATCCAACAACTCCTGATTGTGTTATATTAGATCCCAATGCAGAGCCAGAGTTTATATTTAAATTTGAAGATTTTGATAAACCTGGGTATCCAGGTCCAATTGTAGGTCCACTTTATAATTTGTCAGGCGAGGAAGTGGATGCAACATCAACAGTGCTTTCTTTATATGAGCACGCCAAGAGGAATAACGTATCAATAATTTCTAGTTCCTTATTGGGAGATTTTGATTCGTGTTTTATCAATAGTGGTTTGTCTTTCTCCAAGGCTAAGACTCACTTAAACAATTTAGATCCTACGTTTGCTAGGTTCGCTTTTTCTGCCGTTGATAAAGATGCTATATTGCCAGATGACACCCCAGACATGCCCTGTGATGACATTCTATCCCCTGCGTACGCTTCTAGGGTTATTGTAGGGTCTACAAGAGAGGGGCAGGCTCTTGACTCTTATGGAGTTAGTAGGGGAATGATAATAAAGCCTGATAAATATTATCACAGTATTCTTATAAATCCTGATGCAGTTACGGGAAATGTGTTTTCTATTCTTATGAGATTTGAAGATGGATCCATCGTAGAAAAAAATTATGAATTAAAGTCTGATGATGTCCTAGCAGAGTCAATGCTGTTTGCGAATATTCTTCAGTCTGACAGCGATATAATATCTCATGGAATTACTGTTAGATTTGTAGAGGTTGAATCAAATTTTGATAGGATAGACATTAGCACTGATGAGCAATTTACTATAATAATAGGGAACACATCTGGAGATGTAGCAAATGCGATACTGTCAGTAGATCTTAATTCTAACTCAATTGTAGAGCTTTTTGTTACAGACATTAAAGATACTGAATTGATAGAAAAGTCTCAATATATATTGTTCTTCGCTGATAAATTTAGGGGAATTAAGTTTGAGATAGTCTCATATGCGAACTCCATTGTTGCGCTATCTGCATGTCCAGGATATAATAAGCCGGGTGGTTTTCACATAAAAGACTTCATATATTGCCTAGATTTTGTTGCGGTATCTGACGTGGAGGATGGTGGACCAGACTGGGATGCTCCTGTTATTTCTTCTTTACCATTTGTTATGTCTGGTGGAGTTGCTGTTTCTGCATTAGATCCTCAGATAACATCTTCCGGAAGAGTCGTTTGCACGGCTTCTGTTGACGATAATTTACAATTATTTTTGTATACTCCAGATAATGATACAGATTGGGCTCAATTAACTCATATAGGAGAAAACAAAAATCCTAGAGTTGTAGAAGACGATCTTAATAATATTCATATTATATGGGAATCTGACAGATCCCGCCGAGGTCAGTTATATTATTCTTGCCTGGGTCCATCTTCAAGAATGTTTGCCAATTTAGCAATTGACAATTTATTAGCTAAAGTTTCAGAGTCAAATTTTGATGAAGAATACATAAATTTATCTTTCAATTCTGATTTAGACATCTTATCCGACGATTCTGTCAATGTTGTTGAACGGTCTTTCTCTTCACAACAAATTTTGTTACAAGGATATTTAGAGAGCGATGACAATGCGCACATCATACAGGAATTTATAGGTCCATCTCCCATAAGATTTGAAAGTGTCAATATTGAATCTGTAAACAATGACCACTTATTTAATAATAATGAATATGTTTTTGCTGGCGACTCTTCTGGTTTTGATGGCTTTGAAAAAGAAGCATTGATATCATCTTTGTACGTACATATCGATCCTGTTGGTCCAGTTCAAACAAATGATAGTTCTTGGCAGTCTTTGGGTAATCAAAAAGCTGTATCATTTCATTTTAAATCAGACTATAAAATAGTAGGCTTTAGCTATACGGAAAATGAATTGAATGCATCTGATTTAGTATTTGGTCCAAGAAGTTATAGATATGAACCACATAGGACGTTGGACAATCTTGAATACGAAATAACATTTGATTCGGATATGAAGGGATTTGTATTGTCGGTTGTTTTTGATGGAAATCAAAAAGAATATCAAGTTGCCGGATTGAGAGTTTATGTGTCTATACCTTATGGGGATATATCTTCTAAATATAGCGGAGATTGGTATAGGTTTGTTTCTAAAGACGGGGCGTGTTCAGTAAAAAGCAAGGATAGAGTTACTGTAGACTTTAATCCCCTTAAGTCTGCATCTTCTGCTGTTTCTATATTGAATAAAAATGAATATGGAGATTATTTAGACGGTCTTTACTCTCAGTTCAATTATCAGGTGGGTTTTGATCTTGATTTGGCTTTATCAAATAGAAAATATAAGCCAATAAAAGAAACCGGACTTAACGTAGATATTTTTAATACTGTTAATGGTAAGGTAAACTTTCAGGAATCTCCCCCTCTATCCTCAGACCCAAAAAATATTATTGCTTACAACGAAGTCACGGGTTCTATAGAAGCACATTTAGGCGAGAGGGTTGCATCTGATTTTATATACAATGGATCTTCCATATTAAGTATAGATAAGGACGAGGTGTATTTTTCTGGTGTTCATTTTGGGGATTTCGTATCTTCTTGTTATATTCACATTAATCCAGAAGAGTCTCATGGCTCATTCAGTTCTCAAATAGAATTTAATACTCAAATTTTAGATATTATATGGGAAAGTGCTGACTTGCAATATACAGATATTGCTATGGGTCCAACTACGCCTTTGAATTTTACAGACATGGATCCCAGGGGGTTAGATTCTGTTGATGGGACTTATGATATAAAACTAAACAGCTCAAGAAAAATTCTTTCTTTTAATGCTTCATTTAATACGATCCCATCTAAAGGTGTGGGGTTTAGGGTAATTTTGAGCGGCATTCCAATAAAGAATAAATTTTATCATAAAACTACCGAGCAAGTTAGAGAGCAATATAGAGATTTTAAATCTACGTTTTCAAATGTATCTATAGACATTTTTGAAAAGTTCAACAATAGATATAATATAAACCATGTCCAATCCAAATTTGATAGTCTTATCCCTATTTTTGGATCAATGAAATTTGATGTTTTATCTTCAAATCCTCTTTCAGAAGAGTCTAGTGGAATTGAGTCTAATCAGATCATACAGCTTATAGAGCCAAACGATCCTATTCCTCCATGGAATGATCCCACCAACAGAACAGTACCAACAATTGATACGATATCTGAGACAGAGCAGTTTTATGATATATCTGCTAATTTTAAATTAGACAGGACGCAGACTCCACTGCACCATTATTTGATATGTTTAATACCTGAGGTTGACTATTTTACTGCTTCAAATATAGAAACTTTTTCAGAATATTGCGTGAGGACATCTCAGCTTCCGATTGATTGTAAAGATTATACGGGCATTATGTCAGAATCTGTTTATACAGGCAATTTTAGAATAGGAGTGTTGGCTTGTACAAAAGAATCGTTGGAAACAAACGAGCAGTCAAGAAAAAGATATAAGCTTGTCTATACGACATCTAGAGTTTTTGATTTAACTTCTGACAAGAACTTTGTTGTATCTGCTAATTATTTAAAGCAAAGCACTGAATCTTTAGATAGAATTACAAATTATGATAAAAGTATTGATTTGTCATCTGAAGAGATGTCTCGTACTAAAGAAGATTTTCATTGGTCTTTAAGTTTACAAGTTTTAATTAATGGCAAGAGTGGATTATCAGAAACATTTTATGTCGATATGTCGGATCTTAGAAGGCAGTTTGATTTATCTTTTGGTTGTCCGGTTTTTGGAAAATATATTTCTGAAGAAATTATACCGTTTAATGGGCTAGACATGTCTGACATAGATTTGATGCTAACCTACAAAAACATAAGAATTGGGAACGACCTTATAAGATTCAATAATAAGTTAATTGATGTAGGTAAGTTTCATAGGAATTTAGACTCCAGAGCTTATTATGGATATTTGGGAGAGAGTTTAACTAATAATGATAGTTTTGAAGTTTCAGTAATCGATCCTTATGATATTTCATCTTTTGGATTAGGAGATTATCAGCCTCTTCCTGACGGTAATATTTCTATAGATGATTGGACGGCGACTAACGGAGGAGTCGTTTATTTGGGATCTTACTACAAGTCATATCAGGGAAGTAGGTCTGTTTTATTGGAGTCGGTGGAGCAATCTTTGGATGGAAAAGGAAGCTCTTCAGCTCCCTATGCATCTTGGACATATAGTTGGTCACGTAATGATTATATTGGTACAGGTTACGGTGGTGGTATATCTCAGACTTTAGATTTAACATCAGGGAAAAAATACTATTTAAGAATGGTAATAAGCTGTAGGCCATACGATGCTGCTAGCGGAGCATCTTTGTCTTTTAATAAGACAATAAAAGTAACGGTTAGTGGTCAAGGCGATCCAGCTCCAGATACGGATAGCTCTAAAGAATATTTAGCACCTCAATTTTATGGAAACTTTACTGGATCTGAAACTGATGATTATATTTATAAGACAATAATATTTGATTTCGTTTCTTCTGGCAGAGATACTATAGAAATAACTAACTCAACATCTATACCAGAAGATTCTGTAGAGTATGATCTTTATAGGGGTGGCATTGTCGTGGATCAGGTTAATGTGTTTGATCATGCTTATGCGTCACATGAAAACGCTCTAATTAATGAACATGATATACTTGGGGTATCTTTAGAAGAATATGGCAATAACTTTTATACCAATGCGGTTGATAGAACGCCACAAATACCCATAACTTTTGACGGCTCTAATAAATCCCATAATTTGTACTTAGATGATTTTGGCAAGCTTCATTTGACATGGCAATCTAATAGGGATGGAAATTGGAATATATATTATGCAAGTAGTAGGCTAGTCGATTTAATATTTAGAGAAGAAGTAAAGATTACTAATACCGATAGCTTGTCTTCAAAACCATCAGTGTGTGTGGACAATAAAGGGAATAGGCTTTTGGCATGGCATGACAACAGAAGTGGCGAATATCAAATTTATTCTGCTTCTAGTAATGATTACGACCCAGATTACATGGACCCATGTGAGTATGACAAATATGCCTATGCTAGCAGTAGGCTTCCAGCGTTAGACCCTTATGATCCATATTCATATTTCATTGATGAGTTGAGTTGTAATTTAAAATTTGATTTTAAACCAAAATCTTATGGTTCTTATCAGTTTAAATTATTATTTTATGATGATGAGAACAAGTCTTCACTAATTAAGACTATTAGTTCAGTTACTAATACTTCTGGTTGGCACGTAAATGATATACCAATCCTTTCTACAGGATATACTTTAAATACTGGAACTACGTATACGATTGAGTACACCCCCTCTCATGAAGATGGATTAGAAAATAAAGTATATCATGTTGATGCTTACATAGAGTCTGCAGATTCGTCTTCTGATAATTTTGGAAGCGTAGACACCATATTGAGTGAAGACATAATTTATACCAGTTCTTATTCTTCATTTAATCTTGATGGTCAAGACTCTGAAAACAATGATAATAATAACGTCCAGGTTGTAAGGGAATTTGTGGGTGCTGCCAATAGAAGTTATCCTTCTAAGAGAGAAAATGATTTTATTAATATAGAATTTGGAAACAATACCTCCCAGCAACCCAGACTAGAACTGCCTTCTGGTACAGATAGCCTTAGGGGATTTGGTATTTCTGAAGAAATAGCTTCGTTTATTGTTCATGCTCAGAACAACTCTTCTAGTGGTATAGAATACTCTGTGAGGATAGATTTTTCAGATCCCATTCTTGCTATAATACCGTATTCTGGCGATTTAAATGAAACAGATTTAACTCTTGGCAATATGGCCAGAATAAATTATTCTGATGCTAATAACAGAGGCATGTTGGACGATGCTGATGATTTTATAACAATAACAAATGATTTAAAAACAATTATTATTGACTGTCATGCTGATTCTAATAATATTGGTCAAATGAGAATTGTAACTGGAGGAAAGACCGGTGGTTCTTATTACTTAGGAAAGACCGTATTTTATTGTCCTTATTCTCAGGCTTCTAGTTGTAATGTTCCTATAATATATACAAACGTATCTGATTCAGCAAAAAACGTTAGCTTTAGAGTTACTGCATTTAATGACTCCTCGTTAAGTAATGTTGTCCTTTCTCAGTATTCTGGATATGATTCTTCTAATTTCAAATATGGTATTAATAAAATTCCTTATTCTGGCATAAAGGTTGATGCTGGTCAAACCATTAGTTTAAGTTACGATCCTTCATTTATGGATGAAAAGAACATTGGATGGACGGATAAAATATCTCAAACTAAAATAGTGTCAACAGAATTTAATAACTCAGCCGAGGATTGGACTTGTGTTGGATTAGATGCCTCTGGCTATTCTGGATCAGACGAAGCTACGGTATCTCATCAAACAAAGGCAAATCAAGACGGATATGCCAGAGCTAATATATACACTACTAATGAAGATAATGATGTTTTGCTGTATTGGAAGTCTCCTGTTAAGTTTTCTGGACAAAAAGGACAGTTTGCAGATGGTAAAATTGTAATAAGGATTGCTCAAAATATTGATAATGGTACTTATAATTCTATTACTCCTGGATCTTCTGGTAGAGCATATATGGATGACGTTATTCTTGAAGATTCCGATGGAATCCGCATAGCAGTAACCTTTCCCCATGACATGGGTCAGCCTGATGGAGAATTTATAAGGTATGACATAGACCTTAACAGCTCACAGAACGGAAGTTGGAGAAATGCTAAAGACAACTCAGTAGACGGAGACCTTGTATCATTTGATGTTATAAGGAATGTCCTTTTTGGTTTAAAAAATTTATATATTAGGGCTGAGCATTTTAATAGAGTTACTGGTACATCTCATGATTTATATTTAGACGAGGTTTCATTAGTTAGTTCAGACAATAACAAAATTTTACTTTCTAATAGATACTCTAATTTGCTTTGTGGTGTTCCATATTATTTTAGGGTGGAAACAATAGATTCTGATGTTTTGGAGTCTACCAATTCTTCCTTGGATCCGGAACCAGCATCTGTCGTGGTGTTTGCAATAGACGTAACTACCTCTATGACACCAGCTGATTTTATTCAGATTAAAAATCTTATATTGACTACTTTGGGTGCTCTTGACGGGACAAACACCATGTGCGGACTATTTACTTGGTGTGATAACGTATATGCTCCCATCGTTGATATAACCTATGATTATCAAAATATTATTTCTGCAACTGATGATTTTATAATTTATGATACAGAGGTCTGTTCATATACAAGGGCCTTTTACCAGGTTTCTAATTCTGAAGGAACTGGGATGTATGATCAGGCTAAAGAGCTAGTTGATGAAGACCGTTTATTCGTAGTAATGATTACTGATACAAAATGCAATGACGAGTCTGAGGTGATAAAGCAACTTGACAGTGGTAGTGTTGTAGGAAGATATGTAACTGTTGCTTATAAGGAAGCGATATCGACTTCTAAGGAGATTCTTAGCAATGTGTCAGGTGTGACAAACGGAGATTATTTTGAGGCTGCTACTCCTATAGATTTAGAAGGTATTACTCCGGCTATATATTCATATTTGCTTAATAATATAGTTAATGAATTTCAATCTTATGGCAGCCAGTCAATATTAAAAACAGACATAAAGAATGTTACTTGCCCTTGTCGTCAGGTTGGGTTTGAAAATCCAAGAAGATTGATGGACTTTGTTACATGGAATTGTGGAGCTTCTGGCTTAGGAGACATTAGGGTTTCTAATACTAGCAGCCCGACCTTGAATCCAGTTATATCTTCAACTAACTTTGGACTTTTTTATGTGGCCTGGGAAGACTACAGACATTCTGTCTATGAGTATGTATTAAATGAGGGGCAAGCAGACCAGTCAAATGAGGTAATTAATACCAACTCTTTACCCCAAGTGTATGGTAGTTTGTTTGATATTAACGAGAATAAAGTTCATGGTTCTGTAAATGCCATTTCTGATATACAGTTTGTATTAAACGAAGATGGAGGCACCACAGCTGTTTATCCATATCCTGCCTTTGCACCTCAGATTATTACTGATGATTTTCAAAATATGATGATACTTACTAGGGGGTCTAATACCCCGTATTTGATTTATTCTAGTATTGGTACTATAAACTATCCGTCAGAAGACATATCTTTAGTCTCTTGTAATTTATTGGATTCTACTAACCTCTCTGATACCTGGCCTAGTCCAAGGTCTTTAGGAGATTTGCAGTATGAATCTGCAAGGCTGACAAGTGACTCTATATCTTATACTACTTATTTAAATGCTAGCACTCCGTTAAGCATCGTTGATGATTGCTTTATAACCTTTGATGTATTGGGTGTCCCTGGTACTTATGCAGTTAGGTTAAAGAATGAAAACGATATAGGATGGTCGGAGTGGATGTCTATAAGTAATGATATAGGTGTTTTAGATGGAGATGAATCTAGCAATGATTTAGACTTATTTAGAGCTATGTTCTCTGCTAGATTTATAGATACAGATAGGTTTATGGTTCCGTGGATAGCATCTGGTGGAAATGGATTTAAGAGAGTTTGCTTTGAGGTTTTAACCTTTTTTGGAAAGACAAATTCTTTCTGTGTAGATTTTTACGCCATATATAGCAAGTTAAATTATTCAATTGATTTATTTTATGATGTAGATTTAACTAGCCCCATGAACGTTTATAACGACTATCCCGTTGTTGGTCCTGTTAAATACCAAAATCAGGTCAAGGATAGGGATTTGTCTTCGCTAAATGAGGATCCAGTAGAATTTGAAAAGTATTATGGAAAAATAGTGTTTCAAGATATAAATAGATTAAAGAAGTTAGAGTCTATCTTTGACAACAGTTATTTTAAAGAAAGATTTTTCCAATCAGAATTTATAACATGCACCGTGTATCAGCAGGGTATAGCCGTTAGAGATGCTGTTGAAATAATAAAAGTGGAAGATGGGGTATATAGGGCAGAATTTGAAAACATAAAGAGTGATGGAGTTTTATACAAAGACGGATTAGGGGTTATACAGGTTCATTTAGCAGGTCAGTGCTCGTCTTCTAACCTAGATCTTTCTCTTAAAGAAGAGAAAAGGCTACTTAGCACAGATTTAATAGAAGAAGTCAGTATTTATAATAATCAGACTTTGTTTATTGATAATTATAATAAAGATGATTTATATAATTCTTTTGGAAATGTTAGTTATTATAACAAGTCATTCTACAATAACGATGGATCTATAAGAGATCTAGATAAAGTTAGTTCTGTAACAAATAAAAATATATTATCTCCAACAGATTTCGGCTCCTTAATGGGAGGCTCTGGTACTTAATGAAATTATATAGGTTTATAGTATATGGCGGAGGAGGCTCTGTCGGCTCTAGTGGTGGCTCTAGTGGTGGTTCTGGTGGTGTTCTGGTGGTGGCAGTGGAAGCTCTTGCAGTGGCGGTGGAGGCTCTGGTGGAGTCAGTGGAGGCTCTGGCGGTGGCGACGGCGGAACCTAATAATATTTATTAATTTATAGGTCTTTTATTCATGCTGAATCTTAATCAAATTTCAATACTTTTTCCAAACGGAAACGAGAAAATATTTGGTCGTCAACTAGAGATATCTTGGCAAAGACCTTATATTATATCTTCTGATAAGTTCAGCATGAAAGAGGTAGAGATATTTTTTACAGATAATTACATAGACGATCAAAAAACTGCATGGTCTCGTATCGCAAGACTTCCATATAGCGCAGAAAAGTTTATGTGGAATTTTGGAGATAGATTTAAAAGCGAGCAATGCAGGGTTGCAGTAAGGATCGTAGACTCTCAAGGAAGAAGAACAAAATTATTTAAGTCGGCTAATAATTTTACCATATTTAAGTCTTCTCCAATAAGTCCATCTATCATTAGCCCTTCTAGGAGCATGAGATATAGTAGTGTTGTTCCTATTATATTAGATTATCAAGACATTATTGATAGTAATAATAATAGGGATAGAATATTCATTTATTATAGGTCTGTTAAAAATAACATACCATTAACACCTGTTCGAGAAAGAATAGCCATAGGCACTGGGCCTATGGAGTGGGATGTCTCAGATTTACCCAATTCTGACGATTATGAATTGGTAATTTTTTCTTCTGATGATTATGGCAGTAGGTCTAATGAGGTGGTTATAAAAGATGTTTCTATATTTAATGAGGGATATTTCGTTAGAGACTTTTTTCCTCCAGAGGGTTTTATTGTTATAAATGGTGGAGAAAGCTACACAGACAATACAAGAATAAGAGCTAAAATTTTTGCTTATGACGAGTCTACTGGGATACACGGCGTCAAGTTTTCTGAGCTTGATTCTAATCCCCCTTACGATGAGATTTCTGTTTCGTCTCCTCAGTTTTATTCAGAAGATATGATATCTAATATAAAAGATGAAGATGGAAGAGGTGTCATAAGTGCAATAATACAGGATTTTGGCGGGAACAGGAGTGATCCTCAGGGCGATCTTTTCTTACCTCCATATGGATCAAGGAACTTTAGATCTCTTCTTGATCAAGGCTCTTCAACTAACATTGTTGATATCTTGTCAGTTCCCCCAAGAAATGAAGAGAGTTTCGGTAGTATTCATTTTATAACAACGGGAGAAAAAGTGTCCTTGTTTGAGCTATTGGAATCTCCACCGGGAGTTTACATTGAAAAAGCAGAATTGCCCATGGAGTGCAATCTTGTAGAAAATCTTTCAGATGTTATATATCTGTCAGGTGTTTCAGATTTTAAAAGTTTAAATTTATTAAGATACAATGGAACATTAATAGAGACAGTATATTCTTTATCTGATTCTGAGTCTGAAATAACTTCTATGAAACAATTTGATGATTATTTGTATATAGGATGTTTAAACGGAGATATATACAAATTTGATGGTAATTCATTATCTTTTGATTCAAATCTGGGAGGGACCATTAGCTTCATGTCGCGTATAGGTTCTCTTTTATATATTTTAGTAAATAATGCTAATAGTTTTTATGTTCACAACGGAGTTTCGATAAATAAATTAGATATAGAGTCTAATATAATTAGTTAAGTATAAAAATGATAATAGAAGAATCACAAGACAATCACCCATCATTAAAAATGAGACTAATCGCTGGCTCAATACCACGAGCTGTTGGTGGTGAATTTATTATTACAGGAGAGGGAAATGCAAAGACAATGTCCCTTGTTGTCACCGAAGATCCTCAACAAAACGGGCATCATACTAGTAGGGTTATATATAATATTTTCTTAAATTATAAAACCATATTAGATATACATAACTCATTTAATAGAACAGGATTTGTTGAGTCGGTAATAATTGATGGATCTGGCTCAAATCCGGCTCTTTCTTTGTATATAGAAGAATCGTCAGGGATTAGTCCTTCTATGGGATATACCATAGGTTATGGATGGAGCGAATTTTATATAAGAATTAATCCTGCAGTATTATTTCAAACTGAAGACATTAAAGATTATCATTTCTTAAGCTTTTATC
>Ga0315336_1005781_pt1 | contig 13207 bp, 3 predicted proteins | sample ASW5metaG_FD_204512 | JGI IMG/M metagenome (GOLD analysis project Ga0315336, IMG submission 204512) | Ammonia-oxidizing marine archaeal communities from Monterey Bay, California, United States - ASW #5 | ecosystem: Environmental > Aquatic > Marine > Intertidal zone | place: USA: California...
GGAGCCTTTGTCCTTGGTTTTGTTCCAGCCACTGCCGGTCAGGAACAAGCCGTTCATGGCGTGCTGATCGATGGCGCCGGCGTCGCCCGCGATACCAATTACCGAGGTTGCGGCATTGATCCCGTTGGCATCGCCATTGTTCTGCTGAACCGTCATGATGCCCGACGCGCCATTGAATGGACCGCCTTCGGTGATCAGGTTCCGACGGATAGAGTCAATATCGGCAGCCCGATTTCCGGCGGCGCCACTGAACAGGAGGGCCGCACCCGTACCCTGATGGATGTCGCCGGCCGAGCCCGCCGCGGCGGCCACTGCCGTTGCCGCGTTGATGGCGTTATTGTCGCCATTGTTCTGCTGAACTGTCAGCACCCCGTGGGCGCCGACGAACGAGCCATCAACTGAGTTATTTCGGTTGCTAAAGTGGTCGACACTTTCGTTATCCCGTGTCCCGGCGCCAATGCCGCCCGCGATGGCGTGCTGGGTAATCCCGTCCGCGTTGCCACCCACGCCCGCGACCGCGGTCGCCGCGCTGATGCCGTTGCCATCGCCATTGTTCTGTTGAACCGTGGCAACGCCGGCAAAGCCTTCGTTGAACGAAGATTGAATAGAGTTCTCGCGTTCTGCGTCGAAGCCGATCGAGCCGTTGTCTTCCGCGCGTGCCGTCGCTTTCGCGTCCTGTTCGAGCCCGCCGGCATTACCGGTGACACCCAAGGCCGCCGTGGCCGCGCTCATGCCATTGCCGTTGCCGTTGTTCTGCTGAACCGTGAACACCCCGGCCGCGCCATTGAAGGAGGACGGCCCCGCATCGCCCATAACGTCGTTATCGCGAATCGTTTCATCGTCGAGGGCAAGGTCTTCTTTCCAATCACCGCCGTGATCGCTGGTGCCTGCCTTGGCGGTCGCATCTTGCGTGACCCCATCGGCATCTCCATCGACGCCATCAAGGGCGGTCGCGGCGTTGATCGCGTTATTGTCGCCATTGTTCTGCTGCAAGGTCGCCGAGCCGACAAACTCGTTCATGGTATCGTCGATCTCGTTATCGCGATCGTCCCCTTCCTGCTGGGCGCCCTCATGGTCGCTCTCATTATCGCGGCTCCGGGACTTGGCCTCGGCGCTGGTGTCCAGTGCCGTGCCGCCGGTTACATCTGCGTGCACAGCGGTCGCGGCGCCGATGCCGTTGTTGGCGCCGTTGTTCTGCTGATCATGAACAATACCGGTGGCGCCGCCGTTCCAGCTGCTCTCGGTATCGTTATCGCGAGAGCTGCCGTTGTCGATGGCGGTGTTGCCTTCCGACGTGCTTTCGGAACTCGCACGCGCGCCGTCCGCCGCAGTGGCGGGCATGGAAGCCGCCAAAACTAAGGCAAAGGCTGATGCGGTGGTCAGTAAAAGCGCCCTGTTCATGATCTTCACTCCCAATTTCACACACGGTGGGCGCACCGCGTGCGTACACACGAATCCCATTAGCCCTTACAGAAGCAAGGGTCATGCCAGACGGCCTAAAGTCTAACTCATTGATTTTATTAGGTTGTAGAAGGTTTTTCTTGATACACGCGTGTTCAGATCGTGAGATTGTGTAAACGTTGGTTTACACAGCTACTATTTAAGGCGGGCAAAGAAAAAGACCGGCGAGGGTTACCCCACCGGCCTTTCTGATTGTTATCGTATGACTCTTACGGGTTAACACCGCCGAACGAGAAGGTGATGCCGTTGGCGACCGTCGTGATGGCCGAGCCCATGGCGTTATTGCTGCCGTTGTTCTGCTGCACGGTCATGAGGCCAGCTGCGCCATTGAAGGAGCTTTCGACAGTATTGTCGAACAAGCTGCCCGAAAGCTCGTCATCGACAGTGACGGTATTGCCGCTCACGGTGGCCGACAAAGAGGCAGTTGACGCCGCCGGACCAAAACCCGGAACTTCAGTAGTCACCACAACGTTAACGGCCGAGCCCATCACATTGTTGTCGCCATTGTTCTGCTGCAAGGTCATAACGCCCTGCGCACCATTGAACGACGAGTCGGTGGCGCGGTTGCGCCGTTCCACACCTTCAACAATAGCGTCGTTTTTCGTCACCTTGGCTTTGCCGGTTGCATCCGCCGTAACCGCATTTCCAAACCGGAAGCCGGTGTTCACGTTTGCGACCACACCGACCGCAGAGCCCATAACATTATTGCTGCCGTTGTTCTGCTGCACGGTCATAATGCCGGACGCGTCCCCAAACAAATTACCGTGGATGCCGTTATCGCGCCCGGTTTCCAGATCGCGCGCCTTGTTGCGTTTGGATGTACCCTTGGTCTTAGCGTCGTTGTTCATGGCGCTGTCCAAATCGTCGGCGCTGTTGATGTTGGCCGCGACTGCAATGGACGAGCCGATCACGTTGTTGTCGCCATTATTCTGTTGAACCGTGAACACCCCATCGACCCCACCAAGGAAAGCATCATGGAGGCTATTTTTGCGTGCATCGGTGCGGAAATCCTTGTCCTCCGCCTTGGCCGTGCTGCGCTTGACCGTGCCCTTGGTGGATGCCAGCTGACGGCTGACATCGTCTTCACCGGGGGATGACGTGAGGATCGATTGGGTTTCGGCGCGCACGCCAACTGCTGACGCCATCACGTTGTTGTCACCGTTGTTCTGCTGCACCGTGACGATGCCTTGTGAATTGTCGAAGGCGTGGTCATCTAGGGTATTCAAGCGTTTACCAAATTCGTCCCTCGTTTTGTCGATGTCTTTGGCTTTGGCGCGATTGACCAGACCGTAGGTTTTTACCTTCTGGCGTGTGTCATCCAATTTACCGTCGCCGGTGTTGAAAGCGACTGCGGTCGCCGTGCTCATCACGTTGCCATTACCATTGTTCTGCTGAACCGTCGCAACGCCGCTCAGGTTCTCGAATGAACTGTCGGTGAGGGTGTTGGTGCGGCTGCTCTTTATATCGACACTATCGTTCTTAATCACTTCGCCGCCGGCTTTGACCTTTTGCTTGGTGTCCGCCGCGCCGCCGGTATTAGCAACCACCGCGTTCAAGGCTGTAATGGCGTTACCGGAGCCATTGTTTTGTTGAACCGTAAGAATGCCCTCAGCGCTGGTAAAGGACGGATCGATCATGTTGTCTTGATCGGCTTTGATTTCGTCTAAATCATTGTTGATTGATGCGCCCCAGGCTGCGGCTTTCTGTTTGGTCCTGCCGGTATCACCGTTGACCAACACGAGACCCGTGGCCGCCACAATCGAGTTGGCATGGCCATTGTTTTGCTGAACCGTAAGAACACCCTCGGGGTTGTTGAACGATTCAAGGATGTCGTTAACCAGGATGGTATCTTCGGAATCGACAACGTTGTCGAGCGAGACATTGCTTGCCGAGATGTCCTGATCAACCTTCCCCGCGCCATTGGTCATGATGGCGGTTGTCATGGCGACCATATTATTGACGTTGCCATTATTCTGCTGAACGGTGGCGATGCCGGTGAAGTCATCAAACGAATTATCAATTTCGTTATCCAACTCGGTCTCAATAATCTCGACGTCATTGGATGCCGCGCCTGACAGGCCGGTCCCAGCAACGATTGTTTGCAGGACATCGCCCGAGGTGCCGCCCACGGCGACCAAACCGGTGCCCGAACCAATATTATTGGCGTCGCCATTGTTTTGTTGAACCGTCACCACGCCTTTCATTTTATCGAGCGAGTTTCCGATATCGTTATCGCGACCATTTTGGGAGCCATCATTTTCGTCCACGTCCCCATTCCAGCCACTGCCGGTGAGGAACAGGCCGTTCAAGGCATGCTGGTCGATGTTGCCGCTGTTACCCGCAACACCGGCAACCGCGGTTGCCGCGCCTACGCTGTTGGCGCTGCCATTATTCTGCTGGAGGGTGAACACGCCCTTGGCGTCGTTAAACGAGCCGTGGTCGATCCGGTTATCCCGATGGGCACCAAACCCGTGGAAAGCCGCGTTTCCAGCCGCACCACTGAAACCAAGCTCAACGCCAACACCCTGGTGGATGTCATCGACTTTACCGGCAATGCCCGTGACCGCTGTCGCCGCGGCAATCCCGTTGGCATCACCATTGTTTTGCTGAACCGTGACCACCCCAACGGCACCGACGAACACCGGTAGATTGGTTTCCGGGCCATCGTCGTCGCCTAAATCATTGTGCCAATCTGAGTCATCCAAATCGGATTCGGTGTCATTGCCAAACGCACCTTGGCCAAAACCATTCGCGATCGCGTGTTGGGTCAGGCTTTCACCGCTGCCGCCGACGCCGATAACCCCGGTGCCCGCCGCAATCGCGTTCGAGTGACCATTGTTTTGCTGAACCGTGACAACGCCCGCAAAGCCTTCGTTAAACGAACCTTCAATCTCATTGTCCCGGTCGGTCTCCAGATCGCGGGAATAATTATCGAACGCCGTCGCGTCGGCTGTGACTTTTTGCTCGATGCTGCCCGCGTCGCCGGTGACACCCAAAACCGCGGTCGCGGCTGAAATAGCGTTGTTGCTGCCGTTGTTTTGCTGAATGGTAAACACGCCAGCCGCACCATTGAACGATGGGTCAATATCGTTGTCGGCTTCTGAATCATCGTCGGAAGATGTGTTGCCGTCCGTATCCGCAGTTGCCTTGGCTTCTTGAACCACGCCATCGGCGGAGCCGTCCACCCCATCCAGGGCAGTGGCCGCATTTATCGCGTTATTGTCGCCATTGTTCTGTTGCATGGTCGCCGAACCGACGAACCCGTTCATGGTGTCTTCGATCCGGTTGTCCCAGTCTTCGTCGTCGATGCCATTGTGGGTACTATCATTGTCTTCGGCAGTCGAGGTAGCGGTTGCGCTGGTATCCAAGCTGGTACCGCCAGTTACATCCGCATGCACGGCAGTCGCCGCGCCAATGCCGTTATTCGCACCGTTGTTCTGCTGATCATGAACGATACCGGTTGCGCCGCCATTCCAGGAGTTGTCGATATCATTGTCGCGCACGCTGCCATTATCGATGGAGATATTGTCTTCAGCCGTGCTGGTCGATGTCGCGTGGGCGCCGTCTGCGGCATAGGCAGGCGCATAGGCCGCCAAAACAAGGGCGAAAGCCGAAGCACTAGTCAGTAAAAGCGTCTTGTTCATGATCTTAGCTCCAAAATTCACATAGGACGGTCGGCGCACAAACGCGCACACGACTCCTCAGAGTTCCTGTCAACGCAAGAGGTGTGCCAGGCGGTCTAAAGTCTAACTCATTGATTTTATTGGGTTGTAGAAGGTTTTTCTTGATACACGTCTGTTCAGATCGTGAAAATCTGTAAACCCTGGTTTACACAGCTACTATTTAAGGCGGGCAAGGAAAAAGGCCGGCAGGGTTACCCCCACCGGCCTTTCTGATTGGTATCGCGGCTTTCTTACGGCGCCGGGTTGAAACTGAACGTGATGCCGTTCGCGACCGTCGTGATGGCCGAGCCCATGCCGTTGTTGTTACCGTTGTTCTGCTGCACGGTCATGAGACCAGCCGCACCATTGAAAGAGTTCTCGACAATATTCTCGAAACTGCTGCCGGAAATTTCATCGTCGACAGTGACGGTATTGCCTGAGACCGTGGCCGACAAAGAAGCAGTTGACGCGGCCGGGCCAAAGCCCGGCAGTTCCGTGGTCGCAACCACGTTCACCGCAGAGCCGATCACGTTATTGTCGCCATTGTTCTGCTGCAAGGTCATCACGCCCTGCGCACCATTGAACGATGCGTCATAGGAGCCGTTGCGCCGAGAAACGCCTTCGACGACGGCGTCATTGTTCTTCACTTTGGCTTTGCCGGTCGCGTCCGCCGTGACCGCATTTCCAAACCGGAAGCCGGTGTTCACGTTCGCGACGACACCGACCGCAGAGCCCATGACGTTGTTACTGCCGTTGTTCTGTTGCACGGTCATAATGCCCGACGCGTCACCGAACAAATTACCGTGGATGCTATTGTTTCGACGGGACTCGAGATCCCGCGCCTTATTGCGTTTGGATGTACCCCTGGTCCTCGCGTCGTTGTTCATGGCGCTGTCCAGATCGTCGGCACTATTGATATTGGCCGCGACCGCAACCGAGGATCCGATCACGTTGTTGTCGCCATTGTTCTGCTGAACCGTGAACACGCCATCCACGCCTTGCAGGAAAGCGTCATGGGCGGTGTTTTCGCGGCCAGGCCGACGAGGATCTTTTTCAATCGCTCTCGCCGTGCTTTTCTTGACCGTGCCTTTGGTCGAAGCCAGCTGACGGCTGACATCGTCCTCGCCCGGAGACGACGTGATCGTCGATTGGGTTTCGGCACGTACACCGGTCGCCGCCGCGATCACGTTGTTATCGCCATTGTTTTGCTGAACGGTGACAATGCCTTGTGAATTGTCGAAGGCGTGCTCGTCGATCGTGTTCGAGCGATGACCATCTCCGTCATTCATATTATCGATGTCTTTGGCCTTGGCGCGCGTGACCAAGCCCTTGGTCTTCACTTTCTGGCGCACGTCGTCCAATTTTCCGTCGCCGGTGTTGGCGGCGACCGCAGTTGAGGCGCTCATCACGTTGCCGTCGCCGTTATTCTGCTGAACCGTCGCTATTCCCCTCAAGTCACTAAACGCCCAGTTATCGATAGTGTTGGTGCGGTCGTTTTTCTTATCGAAGGTATCGTTGCCGATCACCTCGCCGCCCGCTCTAACCTTTTGCTTGGTGTCAGCGGCGCCGCCCGTGTTAGCGACGACCCCGGTCGCCGCCGTGATCACGTTGGCACTGCCGTTGTTTTGTTGGGCGGTCACCACGCCCTTGGCGACGTCAAAGGAAAGGTCGATCTCATTGTTGCGGTTACTCTTGCCTTCATCGGCGGTGTTGTTGCCTTTGGAGGCGCCCCAAGCGTTGATCTTCTGTTTGGATTTGCCGCTGTCACCCGCAACTGCCACGACGCCGGTCATGGCAACGATCGAGTTGGCATCGCCGTTGTTCTGTTGAACCGTTGCAACGCCTTCCGAGCTTTCTACCGCTGCGCTCAACAGGTTGTCGCGGGCACTGTTATCGGCTTTGACGTCATTGTCGAGCGACACATTGTTGGCCGACACGTTCTGATCGATTTTGCCCGCACCACTGGTGGCGGTGACCGCATTCATGGTGACCATGTTATTGGCATCACCATTGTTCTGCTGAACTGACAAAATACCTTCGTAAGCATTAATCGCACCCTGAATCCTGTTATCCCGGTCGTCGTCTTGCGCGTCGGTATCGTTAAACGCCGATCCGGACCAGCCGGTACCCGCGACGATCTTTTGATCAACGTCACCCGAGGTGCCGCCGACACCGATCAAGCCCGTGGCCGCGCCCATGTGGTTGGCGTTGCCGTTATTCTGCTGAACTGTCGCAACGCCGGTCAGGGCTTGCATGGCTTCGCTGATCAGATTGTCGCGGACGCTACTTTTTGCGCGCAGGTCGCCTTCCAAACCATTCCAGCCACTACCGGTGAGGAACAGACCATTCACCGCATGCTGATCGATGCTGCCGCTGTCGCCCGTGACGCCAGCAACTGATGTGGCCGCGCCCATGCTGTTAGCGTCGCCATTGTTCTGCTGAACCGTCACGACACCCTTGGCTGTGGTAAATGATTGAGAAGTGATCAGATTTTCGCGGAGGCTTTCAATGTCGACAGCATTATTGCCCGCGGCGCCACTGAACAGGAGGGACACGCCCGTACCCTGATGGATGTCGCCGGACCCGCCTAAAGCGCCTGCAACCGCAGTTGCCGCACCCATGGCATTGTTGTCGCCATTGTTCTGTTGAACCGTCATAACCCCTTCGGCACCGACAAATCCGAAGACGACCCGGTTAAGCCGGTCGCCCCAATGGTCGACGCTGTCATTGCCGCGCGTACCGGCGCCAATGCCGCCCGCGATGGCGTGCTGGGTGATCCCGCCTGTGTTACCGCCCACGCCCGCGACCGCGGTCGCCGCACTGATGCCGTTGCCGTCACCATTGTTCTGTTGCACCGTGGCGACGCCGGCAAAACCGCTGATAAACGACTCTTGAATATTGTTGAAACGGTCGGTGTCGAAATTGATGGAACCGTTGTCCTTTGCGCGCGCCGTAGCTTTCGCATCCTGTGTGAGTTCACCCAAATTACCGGTGACCCCTAATACTGCCGTCGCCGCGCTGATGCCGTTGCCGCTGCCGTTGTTCTGTTGAACCGTAAACACGCCCTTGGCGCCGTCAAACGAAGGATCATCGTCGCCCTCGATTTCGTTCCGGCGGTTGCTGTTGTCATCGAGCGCCAGATCCTCTTTCCAGTCGCCACCGTGGTCGCGCGCGCTGGCCTTCGCATCGGCCTGTTGCGTAACCCCGTCGGCATCACCATCCACCCCATCAAGGGCGGTTGCCGCGTTGATCGCATTGTTGTCGCCGTTGTTCTGTTGCAAGGTGGCGGAACCCACGAACCCCCGCATACTCCTTTCAATCCGATTTTCACGGTCGGTACCGTGATCGCCTTCGTGATCACTCGTATTGTCCTGGCTGGTGGAATCCGCTTCGGCACTGGTGTCCAACGCCGTGCCGCCGGTGACATCTGCGTGCACCGCGGTCGCGGCGCCGATGCCGTTATTGGCGCCATTGTTCTGCTGATCATGAGCGATCCCGGTCGCACCGCCATTCCAAGATCCAAGGATCGAATTTATGCGTTTGCTGCCGTCGTCGATGGCAAAGTTACCCTCGACAGTGCTTTCCGACTTTGCCCGCGCGCCGTCATCCGCAAAAGCCGGCGTTGAAGCCGCCAAAATGAGGGCGAAGGCTGATGCAGAGGTCAGTAAAAGCGTCTTGTTCATGATCTTCACTCCTAAAACTCACCTTTACGGCGCCGGGTTAAACCCAAAGTTGATGCCATTGGCGACGGCGGTAATCGCCGAGCCCATGCCGTTGTTGGCACCGTTGTTCTGCTGCACGGTCATGATGCCGGACGCGCCCGTGAACGAATTTAGCACCAGGTTGTCCGACGACAGATTTTCGGCCCCGATGACCTCGGCCGTGTTGCCACTTACCGTCGCACCCAAGGTCGAGGTCGAAGCTGCGGGGCCGAAGCCAGGCAGTTCGGTGCTGGCGACCACGTCGGTCGCAGCGCCAATCACGTTATTGTCGCCATTGTTCTGCTGAACTGTCATGACGCCTTGGGTGCCGACGAAACTGTTGGTGATTTGATTCAATCTGTCAGTCTTGCTTGCCAAGGCCGAGTTGGTATCAACGGTTGCCGTGCCGTCTGCGTCGGCGTTCACTTGTTTGCCGAAGCGCTTTTCGGTATTCACATTGGCCGCAACACCAGTTGCCGCGCCCATTACATTGTTATTGCCGTTGTTTTGCTGGGCTGTGATGATCCCGGCGCCATCGTCGAATAGACCACGGGAGATCTCGTTCGTGCGGCCGGTTTCGGTGTCACTGGCGCCAAATTCACCTTTGCCTAAATTGCCCTCCACGAGACCCACAGTAGTGGCTCGGTTGTTTAAGGCACTATCCACATCTTCTTCATTGTTGATATCGGCCACCACGGCGGTTGCGGACCCAATCGCATTGTTATCGCCATTGTTCTGTTGCACCGAGAAGACGCCGTTGACACCGCCCTGGAAAGCCCAGCCCAAGACGTTGAGGCGGTCGCTGAATGTTGGGTCAATGTTAACGCTTTCAGCTTCGTTGAAGCTAACTGCGCCTGAAGTTCCTGCAAGTTGCGTGGACACGTCTTCTTCATCGGGGTTGGTTTGCGCGGTGGCGCCAATTTCCGCGCGCACGCCGGTGGCGGCGTCGATCGCGTTATTGTCACCGTTGTTTTGCTGCACGGTCACAATGCCGTTGCTGTTATCGAAAATACCAATAGTAGCGTAGTTGCTCCGCCGGCCACTGTCCTCGCCCAGATTATGCGCGGCAAACGAGCCGGAAACGGAACCGTTGGTGGTGACGTCTTGCTTTGTCACGTCGTCCATCAGACCGTCGCCGAAGTTCGCGATCACCCCGGTCGACGAACCGATTGAGTTGCCGTTGCCATTGTTCTGCTGAACCGTTGCGATGCCTTGCAAGTTCTGGAACGAACCATCCGACAGCATATTCTCACGGGAAGGTTCGCCGCCAAGTTCGTGAAGGGTGGTGTTCCGCTCGACCGCCCCGTCGGATCTTACGGTTTGCGTTGTATCCAGATCATCACCGCCCTGATTGGCGGCTGCGCTGGTCAATGCGGTCATCGCGTTACCATCGCCATTGTTCTGCTGCAAGGTCACGATGCCCTGCGCGTCCGTGAACGAATCCAAGGCATGATTGTTACGACGAGTGTCCACGTCCAACAGAGAGTTGCGTGCTGAGTACCCAACAGCCACCACATTTTGGCTGGTGTCACCGGTCTCGCCCGCAGCAAATACAAGACCCGTACTGGCGATTAACGAGTTGGCGTCGCCATTGTTCTGTTGAACCGTCGCGATGCCTTCCAGGTTACCAAATGCGGAGAAAATGAAGTTTGCCCGGTCGTTTTGATTTGCGCTCGAGGTACTGTTGAACTCGACATTGTTTCCAGCATAGTTGGTCTGATCGACGGCACCCGCGCCACTGGTCACAACAACCCCGGTTTTGGTGGACATCGCGTTAGCGTCGCCATTGTTCTGCTGAACTGTGAGGATCCCGTCATAGTTCCATAAAGCGGCCTCAATGAAGTTTATATGCTGGCCGCCAAGGACATCGGTACGATTATCCTTGGAGCTGGCCGTGCCGGTGCCGGCCGAGATGAACTGGGTCACGTCACCCGATGTGCCGCCCACAGCCACCAGGCCGGTTGCGTTGTCAATTTGGTTGGCGTTGCCGTTGTTCTGCTGAACCGTGGTTACGCCAGACATGTCGTTCATGGCGGTGTTTATTTCGTTAAAGTAGGTGGTGCCATAGGTTTTAAGGGTGCTTCTTTCGCCGTTCTGCTGAGAGCCGGTGCTGGTGCTCCCACCGATCAGGCTCTGATCAATCCCGTCACTATTGCCAGCAATTCCGGCACCCGCGGTCGCAGACGCAATCGCATTGGCGTCGCCATTGTTTTGCTGCACCGTAAAGATGCCGGTCGTGCTGTCGAATGAACCGAAATCGATCGTGTTTCCGCGTAAGCCACCAAAATTGTTGGCCGAGTTGGCATACGCGCCCGTGTTCTCGAAGGCTGCGAAAGTATTTTGGATGATGGGTCCAACGCTACCCGCCACACCCGCAACCGAGGTTGCCGCCGCCATGCCGTTGGCATCACCATTGTTCTGCTGAACCGTTACGACACCATGGGCGCCATTAAAGGCCGTAAAATCACCACCAATTGAGTTCCGGCGATCGGAATTGGCGTCCTCGGTCTCGTTGAGGTCAGTGCCGTCATGCGACTCGTTTGCCGCCGTGATCTGATTAAGGCTGTCGGCGTCACCGCCCACGCCCATAACCGAGGTCGCCGCCGCCATGCCGTTGTAATTGCCATTGTTTTGTTGAACTGTCGCAACGCCCGCAAACCCTTCATTGAACGAGTCGGTGATCACATTGGACCGTCCGCTGCTGGACACGTAGGTGGTATTGGCGAGGCCTTCGCCGCTTGCTTCGGTAAGTTGCGAGAGCGAGCCCCCGTTGCCGGTGACACCCACGGCGGCGGTGGCTGCACTGATGCCGTTGCCGTTGCCGTTATTTTGCTGAACGGTGAACACGCCAGCCGCACCGTTAAACGACGGGTCGATCAAGTTTACGCGTTCCGCACCGGCATCAAAACCTTTACCGGAATCCGCAACTGCACCCGCAAGAGTGTTCTGGCCGACACCATCCGCGTCGCCATCGACGCCGTCCAAGGCGGTGGCCGAGTTGATCGCATTATTGTCGCCATTGTTCTGCTGAAGCGTGGCCGAGCCCACGAACCCATTCATGGTGTCGAGAATTTCGTTGTCCCGATCGGGAAGGTGTTTAGGGAAATGGGCACTGGTATTTTCCACGGAGGTCGACGATGCCAGCGCGCCGGTATCGAGAGCCGTGCCGCCGGTTACGTCCGCATGGACGGCGGTCGCGGCACCAATGCCGTTGTTGGCGCCATTGTTCTGCTGATCATGGACGATGCCGGTGGCGCCATTGTTCCAGGAGTTGTCGATCAAGTTTGTGCGCAGGCTCTCATCATCGGTGGCGTCGTTGAAATCAACAACGCTGCTCGAACTGGCCTGCGCGCCATCGGCCGCAAAAGCCGGCGGCGCCGCTGCCAAAATTAGGGCAAAGGCCGAAGCACTGGTCAACAAAAGCGTCTTATTCATCGGTCACAACTCCCAAATATCCACTTTCGACCGTGTGCGCGAACGCACACACGTCTCCCATTAGCCCCTATAGACGCAAGGGTCATGCCACGAATTTTTGACCGAAATTGGAGATTTTAGGGGGCCAAGCGGCCCCAAGAGTGTTCAGATTATGAGAATCTGTACACCCTGGTTTACACTCCCACTGTAGCAACGAGGGCCAGAAGCAGGGGAGGGTGACATGCGGCTAGAGGTGCAGAAATTAGACCAACCTGTTGGGGCGATCGTCACCGGCTGGGACCCGGGCGAAACTTTGAACGCGCAAGACCTCGCGGAAATTTTGGGGCACCTGCAAGAGAATGTGGTGCTGGTGTTCAGAGGTAGCCGCCAGCCGGAAGACCCGGAGTTGGTCGGCTTCGCCCAAAACTTTGGTAATTTGATCAAGGGATCGGAGTGGTTCCAGGACGCGGGCAAACATCCCGAAATCCTACCGATCAACAATCTGGTCGATGAAGATGGCGTACCCCAAGGCACCGCAGGGTCGGAAGCACTGGCATGGCACGCGGATTATTCCTACGTGCCGACTGCTGGCAAGGAAAGCTTCTTGAATGCGGTTGAGTTGCCCGCGACCCCACCCCACACTTATTTCTGCAGTCAATACAAAGCGTTAGAAGCTTTGCCCCAAAACCTTGTCAAACGATTACGAGGCCTGCGCGCGTATCACAGTGTTAAGGATCTGGTTTCAGACGGCGAGGAAGGTGAGAGCGGCTATGGGACGGGCACACTCGGGCAGACCCAAAACGATTTCCTTAAAAAACGCGAACGCAACCGGGAGCAGGGCATCGAACGTCCCCGCATTCCCACAGCAGAACACCCGGTGATCATGCGCCACCCGGACAGCGGGCGCGAGATCCTCTATGTGAGCCCCTTCCTCACCAAATACATCGTCGGTATGCCCAAAGACGAAAG
>Ga0315336_1005783_pt1 | contig 13206 bp, 10 predicted proteins | sample ASW5metaG_FD_204512 | JGI IMG/M metagenome (GOLD analysis project Ga0315336, IMG submission 204512) | Ammonia-oxidizing marine archaeal communities from Monterey Bay, California, United States - ASW #5 | ecosystem: Environmental > Aquatic > Marine > Intertidal zone | place: USA: California...
GAGGTTGTTTTACTCGATATCGTAGCAGAAGGATCCGACCGTGATGCTGTTGCGAGGGGCGCGATTCAACGCATGCGCAAAACCAATCCCGCTCCGCTGATGCACCCACGCAATGCCGCAAGGATACGGGCGGGGAATCTGGATGATCACCTGGATTGGCTGGCTGACTGTGATCTTGTGATTGAAGCCGTACTGGAAAACCTTGAGATCAAAAAAGATCTTTATCAGAAGGTGAATGCGCATCGCCGATCGGACTGCATCGTCACTTCCAATACCTCGACAATTCCGCTTGATCATCTGGTTGCTGATATGTCGGAGGATTTTCGCGAGTATTTCGCGATAACTCACTTTTTCAATCCACCAAGATACATGCGACTGCTGGAGCTCGTAGCGGGTTCGGATACCCGGGCTGAGGTAATCACGGCGCTGCGTGATTTTGGTGACCGGCTGCTCGGCAAATCGGTTGTAGACTGCAAGGACACCCCCGGCTTTATTGCCAACCGGATCGGCATTCTTTGGATGGGAGTATCGGTGCGCTTCGCGTTTGAAGACGGCATCACCGTTGAGGAAGCCGATGCGGTCATCGGCAAGCCGATGGGTATTCCCAAAACTGGAATTTTCGGCCTGCTTGATCTCGTCGGAATCGATCTACAGCCCCACGTCGAACGTTCGATGCTCTCACTGCTGCCCGAGGGCGATATGTACCGCGATATCCACCGTCGCAGCGAATTCATCGAAAAAATGATCGCCGATGGCTACACCGGGAGAAAAGGCAAGGGGGGCTTCTATCGGCTGGATCGCAGTGGCGGAGGAAAAATCAAGGAGGCGCTGGATTTAAGCTCGGGCGAATATCATCGCGCAAAAACACCAACTCTGGAGAGCGTAGAGGCAGCACGTGGCGGATTGCGTGCGCTGGTTGAGCATCCGGACCACGGGGGTCAGTATGCATGGCGGGTGCTCTCGCACACATTGAGTTATGCAGCGGCGCTGGTGCCCGAGATTGCTGACGATATCCATGCGGTCGACGAGGCCATGAAAAACGGCTACGCCTGGAAGTGGGGGCCGTTTGAACTCATCGACAAACTTGGGCCACGCTGGTTTGCCGAACGCCTGGCCGCTGAGGGAATGGCAGTGCCACCACTGCTTGAGAAAGTGGGTGACAACAGCTTTTACCGTACGGAAAACGGACGGCTTCAATACTTTGGTACCGACGGCGCCTACCACAATGTTGAACGCGCCGACGGCGTATTGCTGCTCTCCGATATCAAGCGATCGTCTGACCGGATTGCCGGCAACGCATCGGCGAGCCTCTGGGACATCGGTGACAAAGTGCTCTGTCTCGAGTTTCACTCAAAAATGAATGCCGTTGACGAAGGCATCATGATGATGGCAGCCAATGCCATGAAGATGATCCCGGCGCAAGGGTACGAAGCGTTGGTCATCCATAACGAAGGAACCAACTTCTCCGTTGGCGCCAATGTCGGTCTTGCGCTTTTTGCGGCGAACATCGCGGCGTGGCCGAAAATCACCGAGTCGGTCAAGCAAGGACAGGACATCTACAAAAAGCTCAAGTTTGCGCCGTTTCCCGTCATCGGCGCACCCTCGGGGATGGCGCTCGGCGGCGGCTGTGAGATCCTGCTGCACTGTGACGCGATTGAGGCCCATGCCGAAACCTATATGGGCCTGGTTGAAGTGGGCGTTGGCCTCGTGCCGGCCTGGGGAGGCTGCAAGGAGATGCTGCTCCGATGGAGCGACAATCCCAAGCACGCCAAGGGCCCCATGCCCGCCGTCAGTAAAGTGTTCGAAACTGTCGCGACGGCAACGGTGGCGAAGTCTGCAGAAGAAGCCCGCGCCCTGCTCTATCTGCGACCCAACGACGGCATCGTGATGAACCGCGATCGCCTGCTGGCGCGTGCCAAAGAGCGCGCCCTTTCCATGGTCAAGGACTATGCGCCCCCTGAACCCCGTGAACTCCAACTGCCTGGCCCCTCGGGAGAAGCGGCCATGACGCTGGTGCTTGACGATTTCAGGCGGGCCGGCAAGGCAACCGACCACGATGTTACGGTTGGAAAAAAGCTCGCACACGTCCTTGCCGGCGGCAAGGTAGACCCGACAGACACCCTGACCGAGGACAAACTGCTGAATCTCGAACGCGCTGCCATTGTCAGTCTGCTTCGAACCTCACCGACCCTCGATCGCATCGAGCATATGCTGGAAACCGGCAAGCCGCTGCGTAACTGATCCTTGAAGAGAAAACATCATGCCTAGTTATTCTGCGCCCCTGCGCGACATGCAGTTCGTTTATAACGAGCTTTTTGATCCTAACGACATTTGCGCATTGCCCGGCTGTGAAGATGCCACCGCTGATCTCGTCGGACCGGTGCTCGAAGAAGCCGCGCGTCTTGCAGAAAATGAACTCTTTCCCTTGAACGCAACGGGGGACAGCCACGGCTGCCAATATGAGGATGGGCAGGTCACAACACCGCCTGGATTTGCCAAAGCCTATCAGGAATATGCCGAAGGAGGCTGGATTGGACTGCCCTGTGATCCCCAATACGGCGGTCAGGGCATGCCCGGTGCGCTGAACGTATTGATGGAAGAGATGGCCTGCTCGGCAAATGTCTCTTTTGCGGTCTACGTGGGTCTTACGCGGGGCGCCTATCGCGCCATCAACACCTTTGCCAGCGACGAGATCAAAGAACGCTACCTACCGAAAATGGTTAGCGGCCTCTGGTCGGGCACCATGTGTCTGACGGAGCCTCAGTGCGGTACCGACCTTGGACTAATCCGTACCAAAGCGGTCCCGGCAGATGACGGCTCCTATCAGTTGACGGGCACCAAGATCTTCATCAGTGCCGGCGAACACGACCTAACGGAGAACATCATTCACCTGGTGCTCGCGCGCCTGCCGGACGCACCCGCCGGGATCAAGGGGATCAGTCTTTTTCTGGCACCCAAGTTTCTGCCAAACGCCGAGGGTGAGGCTGGTGATCGCAACACAATGCGCTGCGTCCGCATTGAAAACAAGATGGGGATCAAGGCCTCAGCGACCTGCGAGATGAGCCTTGAGAACACACAGGGATGGCTGATTGGCGAGCCTCATAAGGGTATGCGGGCGATGTTCACCATGATGAACGATGCGCGACTGGGTGTTGGTATTCAGGGGTTAGGCATTGGAGAAAGCGCCTACCAGGCGGCTGTCGAATACGCCAAAGACCGCCAGCAGGGCCGCTCCCTGAGTGGTACCCAGTATCCCGACCAGCTGGCGGACCCACTGCTGGTCCACCCCGATATCCGGCGAATGCTGCTCACGATGCGCGCATTTGCCGAGGGGGGTCGGGCACTTTCGGTCTGGATTGGCCGCAATATCGATATCCGTGACCGATCCGAGGATCCTAAACAGCACAAGGAGGCGGATGACCTCGTTCAACTGCTGACGCCGATTGTGAAGTCCTACCTTTCCGAAATCGGTCACGACACCGCACAGATGGCCGTTCAGGTGTACGGCGGCCACGGTTACATCCAGGATAACGGGGTTGAGCAATATGCCCGTGACGCACGCATTGCAATGATCTACGAGGGGGCCAACGGCATCCAGGCGCTCGACCTTGTCGGGCGAAAACTGCCTGCGCATATGGGTCGCTACCTGCGGCGTTTTTTCCACCCGGTCCAAGGCTGGATAGATGCCAACACTGCCGATGCGGCACTGCAGCCGTTCATCCTGCCGTTAGCAAAAGCCTTTGGCCGCCTGCAGATTGCGACAGGCAAGATTGCGCAGGCCGGTCTCAAGGATCCGAATGAAGCTGGGGCCGCCTCCAGCGAATACCTGAAACTCTTTGCCCTGGTGGCCCTTGCTTATCTCTGGGCACAGATGGCGAAAGTGGCGCTCGATAAACAGGATTCTGATGACAGCGGCTTTTATCAGGCCAAGATCGCGACCGCCCAGTTCTTCATGGAGCGTATTCTGCCCCAGACCGGGTCACTCTTTTCCGCCATTATGGCCGGCGGCAAGACGATGATGGAATTTCCGGACGATGCCTTCTGATGACCTGCTCGTCACCCTGAAAAGAAACCAGCCTCGTGTATCCCTTCGTTCGTGCCGGGCGAGTCTTCGCCAGAGCCCTGACGACCCGGCTTGACCCCGCATTGAGATCCTCAACGATTGCGATGCGGGTCTGGCCCAATGATCTTGATACCAATGCACACATGAATAACGGGCGGTACCTGACGTTGATGGATCTTGGCCGCTTTGACCTGATGACGCAATGCGGACTCGTCAGTACCGCCTTAAAAAGAAAGTGGTTTCCGGTCGCCGGCGGGGTTATGGTCCGCTTTGACCGACCACTTCATGCTTTCGAAAAGATTACCCTCAACAGCAGTATCATTGGCTGGGATCAAAGATGGCTGTACTTTCACCACGACATCATGACGGGTACCACACGGGCTGCGCGCGCGATTGCCCGGGGATTATTCAGAACACAGGGGAGGTCGGTGCCAACCGCCGAAATTCTCGAGGCCATCAACTATGACGGCTCACCACTCGCACCTCCTGAAAGTGTTCGCCTCTGGATGCAGGCTGATCAGTTGATGAAAGAGGAAAATACAAAAGGTGAGGCCTGAAACAGTCAAAGCGGCAGGTCAGTTCACAAAACTGCTGGATCGCGCACCTTTTCCCGACAGCAGCACGATGACGTCACGGCAAAATCTGCCTTGGCAATCGCGCTATCAAGAATCGCTCTGAATCTTCCAGATTCTTCCGCCTCACCACGGATCGTCAAACATTCCACCAGTCCATGCAGCGCCCATACGTTGTTGGGGTGCTGGGCGCAACGGAGTACGGTGTCACTTAATCCCAGATCTTCCCGGTAGACCTTTTCTGCTTCTGTGTGCTGACCCTGCTCCATCAGCAGTGCGCCAAGCGCGTGCCTCGGCGGGTGCATCCAGGGCCAGGGTTCCGAGTAGTGCAGGCTATCGGATCGCTCGACTGCTTCACGCAAATGCTCAAAGGCAGTCTCGTGGTTGCCTTTGTGGTACTCCAGTTCTCCCAATAGCATTTTTTCGCCAACACCCAGGGTCTGCAACGCCGGGTTGTTAAAGAATCTCCGGTCCGGGCTAATTCGCTGCAGTGAATCATAAAAACAGGTCTTCTGTTGGTCAGCCTCAGTGAACTGTTTCCTTGCCGCATAAGCAACACCCTTGGCGTAGTGATGCATGCTGGTCGAAACACAGTAGAGATCAGGGTTTTCCGGCATCGGCGTATCCACAATCTGCTGCCATTTTCCAAACCGCACGAGTGCGTGCATCTTCATCGAAAAATACCCTTCCATCGTGTACCGGATAAAAGGCTTGTCCTTAAGATCAATGACGTCTTCGGTCAGGTTCTCGCAAATTTCTTCTGCCGCAGCGAAGGTGGACCCGAACTGCCCAAGCATCATGCAGGCATGCATCATCAGGTGCAGATCATGGCAGCGGGATGCGGTGTAGTAGTTATGCGGTCCGGCGTACGCGAGATATTCACGATCTACCGCAATCGCTTTCTCGCTTGCGATCCGGGCTTTCTCATATTCACCACACAGAACGTAGATATGCCCCGGCATATGATGGATATGCCCGGCATCAGGGCAAAGTCCGGCAAGACGATCAGCTGAATCCATCGCCTTCTCAGGTTCGGGGGACATTTCAAGCAGATGTATATGCAGGTGCAATATGGCCGGATGCTGAGCCTCACCGAGCCGATCCGCGAGGATAATCGCCTGCTCGCAGAGTCCGATCGCCTCAAGGGTATCGGCGCCCTCGGTTGGGCGTCCTTTTTTAACATCCCAAAGATGCCACGGGTTTCGGGTCATCATCGCTTCCACAAAAAGCGCCATGACATCCTGATGGTCGGGGAAATCACTGTTGACCTTTCGCATCGCGTCGGCGTAGGCGTCATCCCAAGCGTCGAATTCTGCCTGGCTTACCGGTTGCGGTTTTTGAATCCTTTGAGCCAATGCCCGGATCAGCGCAGCCTCAAGCGCTGTCGCACTGTCCGACAGTGCCAAAGCCTGATCTATATGACCTCGACAGAAGGCAGTACATTCAGTTGCCTCCACCTCACTGAAATCACACCAGGGCATGTTGTAAAAAGGCCCGGCCGCGTAGGTAATCCCCCAATGCAGCATCGCGCATGCCGGATCGAGTGCGGCAGCTGCTTTAAAGCAGGCGAGACCTTCCTCTTGGTTAAATCCGAAGCACCAGTTAAGTCCCAGATCGAAAAGACGCTGCGCTTCATTTGATGAGGTGCTGACCGGGAAAACACGGCTCCCGAGGTCAAAGTCGACCATGGCGTGCTTAGTCATTTACCAATACTTTACAGGGCTGCAGGACCCGGGTCCTGGACACAGGCCGGCGCTTCACTAGCATTAAAGGCGGTAAGGTGCATCACGCGCCGGTCCTCTGGCGCGAGTTGTCCGGTCGCCGAATGCCAAACAGAGCGGTTGTGCCAGATGACCAAATCCCCTGCTTGCCAGGCATGTATATACACCTGATCGGAAGATACCGCCGGCAACATCCAGGTTTCCACAAGCCGCCGTGACGCCGTGATTCCGTAATACTCCGGCCGAGCGCTCTGTTGAGTTTCCAGAAAAGCCAGGCATCGCGGTTGGGGCATCAGAGCCTGCCGTCCAGTGTCCGGACACGTCCACACCAGAGGGTATACCTGAGCTGCGGGGTCAGCAAAAGCCGAACCAGAGGTCTCATTACCGTTTTCATACCGCGCTTCAGACTCAGGATCAATGACCCTCAAGCCGTTTTGGGTATTGGCAAGGGAAAAGGTCGTTTCAAATGGCCTTGGCAGATAGTGCACCTTGGTATTAAGACATCGTTCTCGGACTTCATCAGTGATTAAATCATAGGCAGTGCGTCCGCTCGCAAAGGCAGTTGCGCCGGCGGGGCACCAGAGTGGGTTCCCATCACCGAGGTAGTCCAGCCAACGGCTTTTGCCAGCTGGGGCCTCGATACAGCGCATCTGTGTGTAACGACCAGGAGCGTGATCATAGAACGTCCCGTCGATATGCCACTGCATTGTGCCCCCACCCAGCACCTGTGAACCGGAGGTTCCGCCATACGCAGCACGATCTCCGCCGAGCATGACTTTGAGGCCGTAATGATCTATCTCGCCCTTGCCGAGAACCAGCACGCCGGGTTCTGAGGGGATCTGATAAGTCCCTGCCTTGTTACCCTGATCCACCTTGTATCTTTCCCAGGGGTTCTCACGCTGATCACGCCACACCGAGGTACCCTCCGGGTATAGAGCGCGATGAAATGCCACCTCTTGCTGTGGTGTCAGGTGCCCCTGATCGGGAAATACGACAATCTGATCAAAATGCAAGGCACCGCGGACCGCCCTTATCGATGCCTTATCTATTGATGCACAGTCCACCCCGAGCGCCAAGACTCCAAATGGCGCATCGTCGATGGGTAGCAGTTGCATAGGGTTAGCAATCTGCGGTGGGGTTTGGGGTCGCTCAGGACCGCTTGAACAAGTTTAGGCCTCGGCCAACACAACTAGTTACTGAGTAGTTCACTAATCACCGATTTGCAACTGTTACCAAGGTTAGATTCATGTGCCGCTAGGCAAGCCACTACCTGCCCTTGCCCGGCCTCGACTACAAATTCTGTATCGCTGGCCGGCGTCGCGCAATGATCGATAATCTCCTGCTCGCACGCTGTACCAATCGCGGCAATAAGGCCAGCTAATACATCAATAGCTACAGCTGCCTCGTACACCGCGACCGCACAACCCACCGAAATCTTGTCCTCGTGGGCACCCAGACACATCATCAGCCGACCCTCTCCCGGCGTGACAGTACTACAGAAGTGGGTTAACTCGTACTCACACGCTTCTATTGCCCGCTCAACCGGATCGGCTGCCAAGGCAGCCTTGCCGAAAATGCCTAGAGAAAAAAAGATTACTAGCAAAAGAAATTTCTCAAAACACCGCATCGGATATCTCCTTTTATTGATTTAATAATCAGCAACTACCAACCGAACGAATTGTAGCCCCAACACTTGCGAAAAGCGCAAGATACAATTCCAAAGGGAATTATTGAAGTTAAGGTCAGTAACGCTAAGTCTTACCTGCAATCCATTCTTTGTAGACTGTCTGCACGCTCTTGCGCAACTGAACTGCATTAGCAATACGCTTGACGTTTGGAAACTCGTCCACCGATGGTTGGCCTCGTGAGGGCTTTAACCACGTGATCAGCATGAACAGATAAATATCTACCGCACTAAAACGCTCTCCTAGTACCCATTGGTTGTCACCAATCTGGTCGTCTATCACTTTCCACGTTTCACGCAAGCGCCGAATACCGCGTCTTTGAGCGCCGGGCTCGTCTTCCGGTGTATCAGCGAAACGATCCGGGTAGTAGTCAAGTTGAAACGCATTCTGAACAGAGCTCGTGAAGTAGACCAAAGTCTGTAGATACAACCCGCGTGCGGGATCATCAGGCGCAGGAGCAAGTCCCGCCTCGGGATGACGGTCACAGAGCAATACCGTAATCGCAGCACACTCGTACATCGCATTGTCGTCCCACTTCAGGACGGGGACCCAACCGTTTGGATTGATGGCAAGTTGCTCAGGAGAGCGGGGTTTATCCATATCGATGGTCGATTCGATCAGTTCGTATGGCGCCCCTATCTCCTCAAGTATTACCCGAGTTCCCATTGCGGCGCTTCCTGGTGCATAAAAAAGCTGATAGGTCATTGGTTCTTTTCTTTTTTCACGTTGAAAATTCGGAGACTTCGGTTATCAACACCTTAATGGTTAATAGGTCCATCTCTCCGTATAAGGACGGATCTCAACTTCATTGCTCCAGGCCGATTTAGGTTGCTGAAAGGTAAGCCAGTATGATTCCGCGACACCATCCGGGTCAGCAAGTTTCTCAGGATCATAATCGGAACCGTATAGCTCTTTCATGACCGGCACATCAAGATCGCAATCGAGTCGAAAGTGAGCAATATGAATACCGTCCCCAGCATAGGCCTTTGAAAGACTCTGTGCCAGAGCGCGCAAGCCGAACTTGCCTATGGCATACAAGGGAAAGCGTGCAGATCCGCGAAACGCCGCCGTAGCGCTTGAGAAGAAGATACTTCCCGCGCCCCTATTTATCATCTTAGGGAGCACGGATTTTGCGGCGGCAAACGCCCCCATGACTTCTTCCCGAAAACTTTTTTCGAGCGCTTCGTAGGTCATATCCAATGGCGCGCACGAATCAAAATTCCCGCGCACGTTGTAAATCAGAAGCTTAATCTCACCCATTTCCCGGTTGATCTTTGCGACAGCTGATTCGACTGTCTGCGGCTCGGTCACATCGGCCTGATAAAAGCGGGCTGTGCCTGACTTCTGCGCTACCGCCTCAATCGCGGCAGTGCATCCCTCTTCAGAGCGCGAAACCAGGCCAAGATCAAAGCCGCGACTGGCGAACTTGGCGGCGAGCGCCCGACCGAGCCCCTCCCCCGCCCCGATGATGACGCATACGGGTTTTGTCATAAGTTAATTCGGATCGTCTCTGGAAGGTACCCTTATATCAGTCCAGATAGGCTCTGTCATCGCAACTGGCAGAGTAACATAGGCTGGTATCGGTCCAGATAGCGTGGGTGAAATCTGTACCAGAAAGATCTGCGCCTGAAAGATTCGCCCCGGCAAGATTTGCCTCGCGAAAGTCCGCCCCGGGCAGCACGGCCCACCCAAGATCGGCGCCGGTGAGATCAGCCCCGGTAAAAAAAACCCCCGGACCAATAGCCTGGCGGATATTTGCGGATACGAGACTTGCTCCGGAAAAATCCGCCTGCTTCATTCTTGCAATCAGCAAGGATGCCCCCGAAAGGTCTGCACTACGAAAACTTGCATTTTCAAGGATCGCCTCGGAGAGATCTGCCTTTGAAAGATTGGCTCCGGTCAGCTCGGCCCGGATCAGCACTGCTTTTCGTGCATCAACATTGGCAAGATTGGTGCCAGTGAGGTCGGCAGCGGTCAGCTTCGCCCGGTTGATATTGGCGCCACTGAGGTTTGCCTCACTTAGATCAGCCCGCTCCAGAAAGGCCATCCATAACGTGGCCCCAGCAAGATCCACGCCGGCAAGATCCGCATCGTTTAACCGGCACCAGGCGCAACTATTGCTGGACTCAAGCTCCTCACGATCGGATTCACAACCTCCGATCAGAACCACCGTGAAGACAATTACAAGCGTCTGAAATGGTCGAATGAGGGACAACCGCGCACTACCTGTCTTAGCGCTGTCGCTTTTGATCCACATGTCATGGCTGCCCGACGAGAGGATATTAGCAGGGAACTTCGAACGGCAGGGACACAACCGTTGCTAAGGACTGTTTACCATCGGGAAGTTGGATCGTCACTGGTGTGCCCGGGGCCCAGTGGTCTTTGTGGATCAATGACAATCCCACGTTCTGACGAAACGCGGGTGACCAGATTGCGCTTGTCACCTGGCCCACTTTGATATCGTCAACAAGTACCGGCCATGGCTTACCGCAGGGCGGGCACGGGGTTCCGTCAATCAACAGTCCGCGCATCCGCTGAGACGGGCCCTGCGCAGCGATTGCCTCAAGGGCTGAGCGGCCGATGTAGTCGATCTCACCGTCGAGATGACAGAACCGATCAAGATTGATTTCCAGAGGATTATTCTCGCGGGTCATCTCATTGCCGTAGGACAGCAGGCCTGCTTCTATTCTTTCAATCAGATTCGGACACCCGGGTGCAATCTGTAGATCAGCACCCGCTTCCCATAAAGTGTCCCAGAGTGTCGTCCCCAGCGTGCTGTCGTTGAGATAAATTTCGAATCCTCCCTGTTTGCTGTATCCCGAGCGCGCAACAACCAGTTGCCGACTGTGAAAATCACATTCCAGAAAAGAGAAATAACGAACTGAACGAACACGATCCCCAAAAACATGAGCCACGAGATCTTCCGCTTGCGGGCCCTGCACGGCTAGCGGCCAAACGTCCGGCTCACAAACCTCAACATCAAGATTCATACCCAGCGCCAGTGCCTTGGCCCAGAACAGAAGATCCGAGTCTGCAATGGAAAACCAGAACCAGTCAGACGCCCGTTTCAGTAAAACGGGGTCATTCAAAAGGCCCGCGTGGTTATCGATAACCGGCGTGTAGTAGCACTGCCCGGGCGTCATCGCGCTGAGATCCCGGGGCGTCATTTTCTGCGCCAACAGCGCCGCATCTGGCCCACGCAATTCGACCTGACGTTGGCAACCTACATCCCAAAGCTGAACATGCTCTTTGAGATGCCAGTAGTCTTCTTCTACGCTTCTGGCAAAAGACTTTGGTAAAAGCGTGTGATTAACAATCGAAAAACCACTGACCCCAAGAGACTCCACGCGTTCCGTATACGGCGTACGCCGGTTTCGCCGAGAGGTGACAAGACCCGAAGACATCTACAGTTATTGATCCTCGCGGGACCACCATACCGAATGGCTATGGGGTGCAATCATCATGGGGACGTGGCAGCGCTCTGAAGTCGACGAAAGATCCAGGTGCAAGACAGATTCAATGATGGGGGACAGCATGGCGCTTTGCTTCTCATCGAGGCATTTAGAAAAATACTCTCCGGTAAAAAAGATCAATTGGTAGCGGGTCTCGGGCAGATCGTGTGCAGTATCAACGCTAATCGCAACCCTGCCGGCATCGTCGGCGTATATGTCTGTCACAAGTTCGCGGTCGCCTGAGGGGAGCAGCCGAGTGCAACTCACCCGGATTCCCGCCGCGTCACAGCCACGTACGGAATCCAGTACATGTGAAGAAATTACCCGCATAAAGGTCTACCGATCATAGAGTGATTATTGCGGACATCTTATTCGATTGACGCCTTATCACGCTTGCTCGTCACAGCCGCCACGATCGGGCTGATCACCCCACGGGTGCGGACATTGACACAGGCGGTTCGGCCGCTGGCCATCGCCCGTCGGACGGCGGGGGCAATATCCTCCGGGTCTTCAACCAGTTCTCCATAGCCCCCAAGACCCTCGAACAGGGTATGGAAAGGAATATCCCGAAAGTCCGTAGCGACGTGGCCGCCGCTGGCAAAAAGCCGCTCCTGTTGCTGCGAGATTGTCGTCAATCCTCCATTATTGTCGATCACCACGGTAATCGGAGCATCTTCTTGAAATGCGGTCTCAATGCTGAGACCCCCTGAAAGAAACGCACCGTCTCCACTGATCACGACCGCGTGTGAATCCCGATGCTGCAGTTTGGCGGCCAGCGCGAAGGACACGCCCACACCCAGCATACTGAAAGCCCCGGGGTGCAAGATTCCGGCCAATTCCTGACCCTGCCATCCCGCAATATTGACGGCGATTTCGGACCAGAAGTGGGTGTTGCCGCCGTCGATGATCAGCCAGTCGTCAACTCCCATGACGCTCTGAACCTGCAGTGCCAGCTGCAACGGGTGCGCTCCCTGGCCCGGTGTCATGTCCTGCGCCATTTCGGCTAGCGTCTGTGCAACCCATTCGCCCCGCTGCCTCCGCTGACGTTCCATCCAATCGCCCTTTTCCTGCCAGACTCCACTAGCCGACAAATCAAGAAGCGCATCAAAGAATGCACTCGGGTCGCTCAGGAGAATCTGATCGGCCGCACGGTTGAGTTCGGCCTCTTCAGCAGAACCGTTGACACAGATCAACTCGCATGAAGCCGGAAAGAGCGGTGGATTACCGAAATTCATCTGGTTATCCAGACGGCCGCCAACCATGACGACCACATCGGCTTCCTGAAGCGCCTTTGCTGAAGGGCCGTACTGGTGGATATCGGCAAGTCCCATATAAGCCGCACTGGTCTCGGGCAGCAATTTCTGGTGATAGGGGATATTGAAGATAGGAATCCCAAGCGTTTTACCTGCCTCTTCCAGTTTGGCCTCGGCGCCCGACCACCAGACTCCATGACCGCCAATCAATATGGGTCGCTCGCTCTTTTGCAAGGTACTGATTACGGTCTGCAAGTCATCTGGATCCGGCCAGGCCCGTGGCGCTGGCCGCGGCGCATGCAGATGAGGTCTTTCGTCCAATTGAGAATCAGCCGGGAAGGAAGAGAACATGATGTCGACCGGCACACTGAGGTGAACCGGTCCCGGGTAACCACTCAATGCCGTTTTGTAGGCGCGGTCGACGAACTCGCGTATGCGGCTGCCGTCCGTGATGCTGGCG
>Ga0315336_1005785_pt1 | contig 13203 bp, 15 predicted proteins | sample ASW5metaG_FD_204512 | JGI IMG/M metagenome (GOLD analysis project Ga0315336, IMG submission 204512) | Ammonia-oxidizing marine archaeal communities from Monterey Bay, California, United States - ASW #5 | ecosystem: Environmental > Aquatic > Marine > Intertidal zone | place: USA: California...
CGGGCGAAACCCGCCTTAACCAGGAGTCAATACCGGATGAGGGTATCGAAGAAGGCGTGCCCCTAAGCAATGATGCAGATCAAAACCCCAACGTCATTGCCACTGACCAAACTGCCTATGTCACCTATCAGATGACGGTCTTGGGTGGGGTTGGAGGCGACGATGCGGGTGGAAAAGAGCCCAGTGGTGAGGGACTTGGAGACGCAGTGGTGACGACGTCGGAGCCGGGAACGCCGTGGGTTGAGGGGAAAATGAGCGAAGACGATACGGCGTGTTGGTGTGACGATGAAGACGAACCAGATCGCGCTGCTTACTGTACGGCCGAAGGTTGGGCAGCGGGTGTGAACGGATATGACCAGGAAGATGACAAACAAGGAGTGCTCAGGAGTTTTGCTGACCTTTCGCGCCAAATACACCCGCGGACGCCGGGTGGGCCCTTTTATTTATATTTAAAACCTCTAAACCAAGAACGGTATGTTAGCTATGCGTTGTGTAGATAATTAGGCAAAGCAAGGGATTCCCCATTTTCATCGGGTTCCGTAATCCGCCTCAGACGCTGTAATGCCCATCCCCTGCTGACCGGTCAACCGGTTGGCAGGGGAGTCAGGGAATACCGAGTCGCCTTAAACAACAGGCTGAATGAAACGCAATCAGATCATCCAATGGGTCATTGCGGTCGTAGCGGTTGTCGTGATATTCCTGATCGTCACTCGGGACCGTGAAGCTCACGCTTTGTCTTACATGGAATATTTGATGTAGTCAGTACACAGGTTCCTACTACCCCCGCCGGCCCGCACGCGAATGGGTCTATGAGGGTTTTGTTCTCCAATCAAAACCAGCAGTTGGCACCCGCAGTTCCCCATTTCTTTCAAGCATGTTCTGCCCAATGGGGAAATTGCGCTTACATTTCACCGGTGAGTAAGCTAATGTCCCTACCTCCCGCTCTAAGGATATTATTAACAGCCCATAGCCTTTAGGACCACGCTAGTTGCCGCGCTCACACAAGCTGCGGTACCGCCCTCTGCACATCTCGCAGCAGCAGTTGTAAAACTTGCGCCTCCGCATACAGCTTTTGCATCTATAATCCCAGCGTCGTCAAGGAGCCAGCAAACATCCCAAGCGACCTGTTCTGCACAGGCAATCGGCGTTGCCCCTGAACCGCATGCCACAGTGGTCGCGAAGGCCCTAAGCGCAAGGCTCGCGGCGTCACATGCTGGGACGCAGCAGTCCCATATCGGGTCATGGATCCTCACTACGGACGTATTTAGTCCGCTAGGTTGGCCGAGTCGCCCTACTAGACCCTCGTAAACTGACCCGCTGTTGGAACTGTGCCCTTTACCGAACTCATAGAGTAGGTTGCCGCTTACCCGAGTGTCATATAGATCGTCGTGACTGATTGAAATCTCGCAACTAAGTGGACCCGTTACCTGTATTTGGGTACTGATTGCTATTCCGGCCGAGTTGCTCCCGTAGTCTCCATCTCGATAGTAAGCTGCAATTTCCCCCGAGACTCGCTCGGATAGTGGTCGAACTAATGATAACTCCACGCCCCCTAATGTTATTCCAAGATGCTTGGTGCCCTGAATCAGGTGGACCGTCGTATCGACAGGAATGATGCCTGTGAATCTGGCATCAAAATTCGCTGATAGAGCCTCAATTCCGACAGCAATCGTCTGATAGTTATTTCCGTCCATGTTTCTTACCGAGTAGGCTGAGTGGACTCCGTAAATCCAGTCGCCCTCGGTATTTAACTGACGGTGCCCGATTCGAAATGAACCACCTAAATGGCCTTTGTCGTCATGGTATTCAGTGATGTCATTGGAACCCGCGTTTATATATGCAGATAAATCCAGGAGGAAATTGGCTGTACCAGTGTCATTCGGCGCAACTGGCGCAAAGATGCGACCCTCAACTCGGTTGGGCTGTCCTGCGGATTCGGTGGAGATAGACAAAGACCCTGTTTTATACAAAAACTCTTCAAGGTCATCTGCTAAGGAGGCACAAGCCCCTAGGAGAAGCAGGCCAGCAACAATCGGGGTGAGGCGGTTAGTCATGGGGTCCTCCTACTGCTTCAATGTTCGGTGTCCATCAACACATTGAAGGTTAGCATCCTTGGCTGCCTGATTGACTGTAACCACCACTTATCATCTCCAACTCAAAGTCCGTCAAATCACCGCCTTGACCAAGGAAGTCTGTATGGGCATAGACCTCATCTGAAGTAATCGTATACCCATGGTTCTTGGCAAGCGTCGCAATGCCATCGCCAAGACCTGAACCATTGGCAGTTGCTGTGTTGACGATAGACATGACTTGTTCTTGCAGGTCTTCATCTTCAAGGACAGCGTTACGGAAGGATTGGAAGTCAGTCATTGGATTCTCCAGTCAAAACCCGCAGTTGTTACCCGGAGTTCCCCACTTCTTTCCGTTAGGGCAGATGGTGGATGAGTTTGCTTTGGCACGACGCAGGTCCGCACCACTCAGGACCGCACCCCTCAGGTCCGCCCTAAACAGGTTCGCAATATACAGGTCCGCATGCATCAGGTACGCATCCCTCAGGTTCGCCTTGGGCATGATGTAGAAACTGTGATCATTGACGTATATCCAACCGCAACCTGAATAGTAGTCAGGCGTGTTCTTACCCGGACCGTCACAATTGCCATCCGGGAACTCATTAGCGTCATCAGCACCTTTCGATAAGGTCACACCACCTGATGTATCCGGGTTGGAGCAGGAAGTGAGTAGCAGTGTTGAGACCACAGCAATAACGCTCAACAAACCTTTGGTGTAGCGGTCAGTCATGGTTGTCCTGTTGGTTCACACCCATCCACCCAATATAAACGCTAACCCCACAGCAATCACAATCATCGCCCAGCGATACAGGGTCAACTGGCGTTTCAGTGCTGCAATCTCCTTCTCGAGGTCAGTGATGACCTGTGCTGCAAACTCAAGTTCACTCATTGGCAGTCCTCAGAGGGGGACTCAGCTTCGATAGACCGCGACTTTCTGATTCTTCTGCCTAGCTCGAATCACACTGGTTATACTGCCTTCACGGGATCTGCCTAGAACTGATGCGCACAAGGAAGGGAAATGAATGATTCCGATATTGAGATTCTGTTAACGCGCGCACGACTCGATCTGAGTGACGACGAGATCGAGTGGATTAAAACAGCGTTTTCGGGGTACCACGCTCAGCTTGAGACACTCATGTCTCTTGATCTCGAGGGAGAAGAAGTTAGCACTTCGTTCATGATGGTCGATAAACCATGATGAGCCCCTCAGAACCACTGCACTATCTCTCGATTGACGAGGCAGGGAGTCTCATCAAGGCGGGAAACCTTTCGCCGGTCGACTTGACTGAGTCCTACCTCGAACGGATACACAATCTGAATCCCGTGCTTAATAGCTTCATCACCGTAAACGGTGACTCAGCAACGGCACAAGCCAAAGCAATGGAACAGGAGATCACCCGCGGGAGTTATCGCGGGCCGCTGCACGGTATTCCCATTGCCCTCAAAGACCTGATCGATACTGCCGGCATCGCCACAACGTACGGATGCAAAGCCTTCAGAGACAGGACACCGGACACGGACGCGACCGTTGCGGCCCGTTTGCAAGCTGCCGGTTGCATTGTGCTCGGCAAGCTCACTATGAGCGAGCTCGCCATGGTAGGACCGCCCGGTTTTGGCGAAGAAACCCGGAATCCGTGGAATACCGACCATGCGCCTGGAGGCTCAAGCAGCGGCTCCGGGACGGCCGTGGCAGCCGGTCTTTGTGCCGGATCCATCGGCTCCGACACCGGGGGCTCGATCCGCTTTCCCGCGTCGAACAACAACATCGTCGGCCTCATGCCCACCTATGGGAGGGTCAGTCGGCGCGGTGTGATGCCACTCAGTTGGACGCTCGATCATCTCGGTCCCATGACCCGCACGATTGAAGATGCAGCCCTGATGCTGAGTGCGATCTCGGGTTTCGATCCGGGGGACAGAACCACCTCAAGCGAAGCAATACCCGACTTTCGCGCCAACCTCACATCTGAAGTCAAAGGTCTCAAGGTCGGCGTTCTGGAAAACACGTTCGAGGATAATCATCCCGACACCCGAAGCGCTATCGAGCAGGCTATTAGGGTCTTCGAGGCAATGGGTGCGCGGGTCCGTCCGGTGCGGATTCCTAACTACGACGTTCTGCATATTGCCAACTCCATTATCTATCTGGCAGAGGCTTTCAATAATTTCGGTACGCTGCTTCGGGAACAGCCTCAGGATATTGGCAAGGTCTTTCGTATCTATGGCTACATGGGGGGATTATTCACCGCTGACGAGTACATACAGGCCATGCGCCTTCGTTCGTGCACCCGGGTCGAGCTAAGGAAGATTTTCGAGCAAGTCGACTTGATTCTGTCTCCTACGACCAACGCACCTCCTAAGCGGATCGACGAATTTGATCCCTTCATCCTGACTCAACCAACCCGCTCGGCAACCGCAGAGGTATTCAATCTGGCCGCATGTCCTGCCCTATCAGTGCCTTGCGGTTTCAGCGGCGATGGTCTGCCGATCGGGTTACAGCTCGCAGCAAAACCGATGAACGAGCAGACCTTACTGAACGCCGCCTATGCGTACCAGGAAACAACGGAACTGCACCGTCAACACCCGCCCATCCAGGCAACACAAGCTGGATAGACTTTCGACTCTGCTACGTCTTTCATCGTTTGCGCAGTACATACACCCTCGCCCCAACATTGCGCGCGGGCAGATGTGTTCCATATTCCTCCGAGGCAATCTCCACCTCGCCCGAGGAAACCAGGCCTGCTATATAGTCGGAGTAGAGCGCATTCAGAGGATTTTCTTCTTTTGTCATCTACTGTTTTCTCACCGACGCCTGTGGACGACTGATCTTACGGTAGCGAACGGACGATAGAATTATGACCATATTTGATTCTCTGCTCATGGTCTTTAACCGCCCTGCCCCACCGGCCGGGATTATCGGTTGGGCAAGATCAGGTTATGACCGAAAAAGAAGTTGATTTCATTATCGTCGGGGCGGGCTCGGCCGGTTGCGTTCTTGCAGACAAGCTAAGTGCGAGCGGAAAGTACCGTGTTGCGCTTTTGGAGGCTGGTCCCTCGGATGATCGTTTCTGGATTCGCACACCTATCGGATACGGAATCACCTACACCGATCCCAAAGTCAACTGGTGTTACTCGGCAGAACCCGATGCCGCGCTTTGTGACCGCACCCTCTACTGGCCCCGGGGCAAAGTACTGGGTGGGTCAAGCTCGATCAATGCCATGGTCTACCACCGGGGCCAGGCGAGAGACTACGATGACTGGGAAAGGGCCGGGAATCCCGGTTGGGGCTATAGCGCGCTCAAGGAGGTTTATCAAAGGTTTGAAGAGTTGTCGTCAGAAAAGGTCTCAAACCCGTCGCGAAGCCAGGACGCACCAGTCGAGAACAGACTCTCGGTCTATGATGCATCGACCGATTATCATTCTCTGAAAAACGACTTTGGCCGGGCATTTTCACAAGCCGGGCTGGTGAGTCCTGCGACGGTGTGCCTTGAGGGCGAGGGTGTGGGTCCTTACCTCATCAACACTCGAGGAGGTCAGCGCTGCTCTTCCGCCACCGCCTTTTTACATCCCGTAACTAACCGATCCAACCTTGAGGTATTTACCCATGCGACGGCAACGAGGATCAATATAAATGAAAGAAAGATCGCCGGGGTTACGTGCCGTATCGCAGGCAAGCCTGTGGAATTTCGGGCGCGGCGCGAGGTTCTGCTCTGCGCAGGGGCTGTCAACTCGCCGCAGCTGCTACAGCTTTCTGGCATCGGTCCGCCCGATGTATTAGCGGCGCATGGTATCCCGCCCATCATGGAGCACCCCCATGTTGGGCGACATCTTCAGGATCACCTCGGGATCAGTTATTTCTACCGCGCAAACCGGCCAACGCTTAATGGCATTCTTCGAAGCTGGCCGGGCAGAATCGGTGCCGGTATTCAGTACCTTCTGAGGCGTTCGGGTCCTCTGTCATTAAGCGTCAACCAGATTGGTGGGCTTGCCCGTTCGCAACCGAACATCGACACCATTGATACACAGCTTTATTGCAACCCCGTGAGTTATCAGCCCGTTGCAAACGAATCCCGCAAGTTAACCCAGCCGGATCCGTATCCTGGATTCATCATGGGTTTCAATCCTTGTCGTCCGAAGAGTGAGGGCTTTATACAGATCCGCTCTCCCGATCCCGATGTTGCACCGCGGATTTCCACCGATTATCTGGCGACCCAGGAGGATCTCGACGGGATCGTCGCCATGGCGCGACTACTCGGCAGAATCCAGGACACCCAAGCCATCAAAGATATTCTGTCAAACCCCCCCGACCTTGATTTGTCGAACATGGATAATGATGAGATCCTCAGTGACTTTCGTGAGCGGGCCACCACGGTCTACCATCCCTGCGGAACCTGCCGGATGGGTCCTAATATCCGCAGTGCGGTAGTCAACACCGATCTTGAGGTATTTGGCATCGATGGGCTTCGGGTTGTGGATGCTTCCATATTTCCCAACATCACCTCTGCCAATACCAACGCACCCACCATCATGGTCGCTCATGAAGCCGCACGGCGGATCCTGAACCGTTTAGAGGCCTGAGACCTCTTTCTTATCCATGTTCTGGAAAACCTTCAGGCGCGCGACATTATTCTGGACGTTTGTACTGCTGGCCGCTTATCTTGTTTATATCTATCCCATCCAGCGCCTGACGGGCTGGCTAAATTACCCGGCGCTCTTGAATCTTTCCACGATCGTCGGCCTGTGGATGTTCACAACGGGAATCCTCTGGCTGTCTTTCAAAAGCAGTAGTCGATTGCTTGAGCTCATCCTTTATAACTGGATGGGCATCGGGTTTGTTTTCTTCAGTTTGTGTTTCGTCTATGACCTCCTTCGGCTCGGCCTGAGCCTAGATGATTATTGGGCTGCTGTAAGCATTCTGCTCGCGGGCTCTGGCGTCGTCATCTACGCTTTCGCGACTGCACAACGCCTCTCGTGCAAACCTCTTGAGTTTCACGATTCAAGACTCGCGAGAAAATATCGGCTGGTCCAAATCAGCGATGTACACCTCGGATCACGAAGCGTCAGGTTCCTCAGGCACGTTGTCGACACCATCAATGCTCAGGAACCCGACATCGTTGTCATTACCGGGGATTTTCTGGACGCAAGGCGCGTGACGGCTAAAGATCTTGCTCCACTTAAGGATCTAAGAGCACCCGTCTATTTTTCAATCGGCAACCACGAACGCTATGCGGGCCTCGAGTGGGTCGTTCCCATGCTCGAAGATGCCGATGTCGTGATGCTACGAAGTCAAACCGTTAGAATCGGCGAGTTGCAACTAATCGGCATCGATGATGCTGAAAGCGAAGATCAGGTCAAGCGGGAACTTGCCAAAATAGAACTTGATCCGCAATGCTTCAAAATACTTCTCTATCACCGACCGTTGGGGTGGGATGACGCCGTCGCATCGGATATCAACCTCATGCTCTGCGGTCATACTCATAACGGCCAGATATTCCCCTTTCACTGGCTGGTGCGACAGCAATTCAAGCGAATCCATGGACTGCACACGCAAGGCAACTGCCACCTCTATGTGTCGCCCGGAACCGGCACCTGGGGGCCGGCAATGCGCCTGGGTTCACGAAACGAAGTCACTTGTATCGACCTATCGGCTGAGACTCCGTAGAAACAATAAGGATGATTTAGCCAGGTCAGTTGGTTTGTCTTAGGGCTGGACCGGTAACTACATTTTCCGACTTAGCGTCGGCAAGGTAATTTGTCGTCCGAAAACTGTTTAGTCTCTGCGTATGCAACAACCCTCCTACGTCCTAATCTGTCTCGTCGTCTTCGTTTCTGCTGGAACCTGGGGACTTTACTGGCTTCCACAGCGTCTCTTGCTTGACGCTGGCATGACGGGTGGTTGGGGAACCGTGACACAGTACATCATATCGCTGTCTGTCCTGCTACCAATTGCTGTATGGCGGATTTGGAAAGGACAGCAGATTGGATTACGGCATTGGCTTTGCGGCCTGTTACTGGGTAGTGGTGCAATCTTTTATGCAAACTCCTTTCTCGTCACCGAAGTAATCAGGGCCCTTGTCTTCTTTTATCTGGCTCCGCTTTGGGCCAGTCTTATCGAGGTTCTTTTCTTAAAACGAAGGCTCAGGTGGTCTCGAGTAGGCACTGTTGCCCTGGCCCTGGCCGGGGTCTGGATAGCCGTCGGCGCCGAAGCGGGAATGCCCCTACCAATTTATCTGGGAGACTGGTTTGGCCTTATTGCCGGCGTCTTGATCGCTGCCGGAGCTGCGAGGACAGAGGTTGAACAACCGGATGGCATCTTCCCGCTGCTCTTTATGGTGATCGTATTCGGCCTGATAGCAACAATTTATCAGTACCCATTACTCATCAGCGAGCTTGGCGAGATACCGACTATCGAGATCGTGTTAGCTAGCCTTCCGTTATTGCTTGGAGTCTCATTGCTATTTGTTTTGCCTACAACTGCAGTAATTTTCTGGTCGCCACCAAAAATCGGCACCGGCGTCTTCGGTATTCTGATTCTGTCCGAGCTTGTCGTGGGTGTGATCAGCGCTGCTCTGTTCACCGATGAGACTTTTGGTTGGCCACAGGTCAGCGGTACAACGCTAATTCTCGTCGCCGGCATCTTAGAAGTTATAACCGGGAAGCAGTTAAAGTCCGAAGCACGTTTTAAACCTCATCAAGATCCGTCGGCATGAATCCTATTGCCGCGGACTTTCGGAGTTCGCAATCTCGGCGGTGCCGACGATGCTTTTTTTCGCCAACGCTTTAGATCAGCAAGGACAAACTTGATCGGGCGCAACGTTTCAGATAGCTCAGGTACTCTGGACATGCTCATACTGTTTCCCCTCTTATCGTTTTGTAGGGGCGATCTTGACTCAGGCGGGGGCTCGCAGGATGAGCCTCATCGCTACACCACAAAATCACAAAAGCACGGGGTATTCCTGCTCGATGTGGTAAACCGCGCCGCGGGGGAGCAGTTTGCTGCTGAAGAGTGCAAATGAGTCCACCGTAAATGCGGCGCTTCTCGCAAGGCTGAACATCTGCAAAAATTGCCCGACGTCCTCATAGGACGCGCCGTCAAGGCGTGCCAGGGTCAGGTGCGGTCGAAACTTTCGGGCCTCGATTTCAATCCCAAGCTCCCGACACTGCGTGGATACCCTCTTTTGCAGCGCAATGATTTCCGGGCTGTTGTGGATATCGGCCCAAAGAGTGCGCGGCGATTTCTTGCTTCCGAAAAACCCTACTTTCTGAAACTGAAGTTCAAAGGGCGTGAACTCAATCCGCTCAAGAGATTCGCAAATCTCATGATAAAGACCCAACTGCTGCTCGCCCAGAAACACCAGGGTCAAATGCATCTGATCCGGCCGGGCCCAACGGGCACCACGCATTGATATCCGCCAACCGGTAAGTTCCTCCTTGATGGAACTTTCGATATCAATGGCTACAAATAATCTCGGCACGGGGGTTCCGGGGGATGCACAGAGCATCCCCAGTGCTTGGATTCTACTGTCCGGATTACTGACCGACCCTCACAATCCTGGAATCGCCTTGGCAATGAATTCCGGTAGTGCAGCCGCCTCGGAGCAGGCCGCCATAGACAAAGCCAAGTTACATGACCTGCTGTTGGAATGTGCCCAGATCGAGGAAAGGCCGCGTATCAATTTCCAGATGATTGCACTGATCTGGAAATGACCCGCGATCACGCTCTAGAATCACTCAAAACCGGGTTCCCGGGCGCTTTCTGCCCGAAATTTATGCACAGCGGCCGATCGGGGGCCGTTCCGCCGGGTAAATACTTAAGTTACTGCGTTATAGTTACGGCACTTTAAGGGAAGTCTCATCGTCCCAGAAAGCTCCAGGAGCAGCGTATGTACCCCCTTAAAAAAGCCTTGGTTAACAAGGCCTCTGTACTCGCCAGCGCCTTAATCGCCCTTTTAATCATCACCTCCTGCTCGGATTCCGGGACCAGCACCGGAATCACCCCGTTAAGCCGTGATGCGGCAGAGACTGGGGCGATTAATAACGCCGCCCTTAAAAAGGAAGATAACGGGGAACACTCCGATACCGACCCTGGCCACAGCCACAGCCCCGATCAGCAGCATGGGGAAGTCGGGAATGTGGTCACCGCCACGACCGTCCTCGCCCTTGCCGCTATCCCGGCGTCCCGCTGCGGCAACCTCATCCAGGAGGCAGGGGAGCAGTGTGACGCAGGCCTTTCAGGCAGTGCCACCTGTACCGCGAACTGCACCTTAAAGGAGGGCAAAGGCGGGGAGATCGTGGCTGAGAACTTCTGTGGTGACGGTACCCGTGATGCCGGGGAGCAATGTGATGATGGTAACTCCAATAACGCCGACAGCTGTACCCAGTACTGCAAGCTCGCGGTCTGTGGTGACGGCTATACCCAGCCTTCTAACGCTGAGCAGTGTGATGACAAGAACAAGGTCGACACCGACGCCTGCAGCAACAAATGCCAGAGACAGGAAAGCACCGCGGCTGTCACCACCACTACGGTGACCGCCGTTACCAATACCGGCGGTGGCACCACGACAGTGCTGGCTGATAGCACGGGTGGAGAGACTGTAACGGTGGTGACGGGCACCACTGACGAGGGAATCATCACCGTACAGACCGCTGCGACAGAAAACGGGCAAGACACACCGGCCCTCGTTGTCGTTGCCGATACCATTGTTCCTCAACCGACCACACCTCCTACCACTCGCGATGAGGCGGTGGACGAATCCAGCAGCAACAACGCCGAGGTCGAGCAAAACGTCTCGGCTGTTTGCCCATACCCGCCGCACATAGCTAACGTACACATTCTCTGGGGAGTCCCTGACGATAATTCCTTTGCGTGCAGTCACGGATTTACCGGTCCTTTTTTGACATGGGGGGTATGTAGGCCGGGGATCGAGATTACGTACAAATGCAGCTCCGGTTACAGGAGTAATGACATTATGACGAACGTTTGCCAAGCAAACGGCTCATGGAGTAATGGCGCACCTAAATGCAGGTGGGATAAGAAAGCGGCTAAGAAAGCAGCCAAGGAAGAAGAGAAAGCGGCTAAGAAAGCAGCCAAGGAAGAAGAGAAAGCGGCCAAAGAAGCGGAAAAACAATGTGCGAAGGGCCAAGTTTGGATGTGTGCCGGCGAGGCCAATTGTTTTTCTGCAGGAGGCCACTATATCGAGCAGTTGAGTATTTGTGTGCCTTCGGGCCTTTTCATGATGCAACGTCAGGGAATCCCCAATCGCCTTAATATGTAAATGTAATAGCGTCGTATCCCTCCTTTGCGTGTGACGAGGCCCTTAAGTCCCCCGTGTAGCCATCGATACCAGTGGCTGACGTACTCCCAGAGGTGATCTTTACTGCCTCTTTGGCTCTAGGCCCGGCGGGCACACGCCACAAGGTGCTGTAGGCTGACAGAAGGTAGACAGATGGATACAAAATGTATCCGCATCGCCGAAATTCGGCGGCCAGAGTGTCAGTGCTAGAATCCGCTGTGATTAGATGGATTTTTTCTCTTTGGAAGTGCGAGGTAGGTGCAACAAATAATTTCTGGCATCCTAAGAATAAAAAACTCCTTATAAATCAATCATGCCGGGGTGGCGAAACTGGTAGACGCGCCAGACTCAAAATCTGGTGGTGGCAACACCGTGTCGGTTCGAGTCCGACCCTCGGTACCAGTATCCCGTTGGCAGACGACTTGTGCAGAAGTCAGAAGCTGTGCTCGGGGCCGGGAAACCGTCCTGCCCGAACGTCTTCGACAAATGCCCGGACTGCATCTGCAACAGATCCCTTGCCTTCGAGAAAGTTCTTACTGAACTTGGGGCTTTTCTTGGCATAGATACCTAAAAGATCATAGAGAACCAGCACCTGACCATCTGTATCGGGACCTGCACCGATCCCAATGGTTGGGGCAGAGACACTCTCGGTGATGTCTTTGGCGAGATCCGACGGAATCGCTTCTAGGATCAATAGCGACGCACCGGCTTCATCGAGGCTGCGGGCATCGCGGCGAAGTTGTTCTGCTGTGGATTCCTGACGCCCCTGAACACGAAAACCGCCAAACTGATTCACTGACTGCGGCGTGAGCCCAAGATGTCCGCAGACCGGAATGCCCCGTTCAACCAAAAACGACACCGTCGGCGCCATGACTGCCCCGCCTTCGATCTTGACCATGTGAGCGCCACCTTGCCCCAAAAGGCAGGCCGCGTTCTCAAAGGCGCTTTGAGGGCTTTCCTGAAAGGAACCAAAGGGCATATCGGCAATCACCAGTGCATTTCTGCAGGCTCGGGACACGCACTGGGTGTGGTACATCACATCGTGCATGGATACCGGCAGCGTGGTTTCATGACCCTGGATCACCATGCCGAGACTGTCTCCGACCAATAGGATCTCGACCCCCGCTTCGTCCAGGATATGCGCAAAACTGTAATCGTAAACCGTAAGGCACGAGATGCGCTCACTCCTGCTTTTCATCGCAGAAAGCTCGGTGACGGTTATCCGTGATTTGCTTGCCATATCAAGTCGGCGAAACACATGGGGTGGTGCTGGGGGCCGGATTATGCCCAATCATCAACACAACAACCATACTCCAAAAAAACCTGAGCGTTATCAGGAATCTACCCAGCAAAAGCCAGTTAGCGCCAGTTTAACCCGGCCACTATAATTTGCACTTATCCCCTCGCTTTTTTCTGTCGGTTCATGAAACTCCTCTTTGATTTTTTTCCGCTGATCCTGTTTTTCGGTGCTTACAAGTTGTATGACATATACATGGCCACGCTTGTGGCCATGTCGGCATCGCTAGCCCAGGTAATCTGGGTACGGGTTCGGCATCAGCGCTTTGAGACCACACACCTGGTGACACTCTTCGTTATTTTGTTCTTCGGCGGAATGACCCTGTTCTTCCGGGACGATATGTTTATCAAATGGAAGCCCACCATAGTGAACTGGATCTTTGCCGTGATTGTGCTGGGTAGCCAGTTCATTGGGAAACGGACGGTGCTCGAACGATTTCTCGGCGGCCAGATGCAGATGCCGGCTTCCATCTGGAAAAAGGTCAACGTTTCCTGGGGTCTGTTCTTTTTGGTCAGCGGCCTGCTCAATCTCTATGTCGCTTTTTATTTCC
>Ga0315336_1005786_pt1 | contig 13200 bp, 8 predicted proteins | sample ASW5metaG_FD_204512 | JGI IMG/M metagenome (GOLD analysis project Ga0315336, IMG submission 204512) | Ammonia-oxidizing marine archaeal communities from Monterey Bay, California, United States - ASW #5 | ecosystem: Environmental > Aquatic > Marine > Intertidal zone | place: USA: California...
GCCGCGCGACCGTTCACAAAGCGTTGCCAGCGGGCTTCAACGTGGCGACAACCTTGGTCCCAATCACCATCTCCTTCTGACACAATCCGAGCGTCCACAGTTGCAACGACCGTGTCGCGTGCCCGTTCAGGGTCGCGCGCCATGATGCGGGCTGTCTCTCGTGCACTATTCAGAGATAGCCCCTTCGCCAGATAGGCATTTTCCAGTTGGGTCTCATTGCGCGTTTGGTACAACGGAGTGACGTACCCTGGTGGACCAGTCAGCAGCGCCTCAATATCTGCCCGGGTCCCTCGACAGCGGCGTATCAGCATGCCATCAGGCACAAACACATGGAGTAAGTTGATCAATGTCTGGTGATAGTTAAATTGGCGCTGTTGTCCAAGGCTATTACAGCGCCGACGAGCCCTCGCGGTTTGTTGTAACCGCCACGATGTAAACGCATCAATATTCGTCTGAGGATCATTTGGTTCCACGCAAGTAAGATTCGGAGCTGCAAACCAAGCACTGTATTCTTGCGCCGAATCAAAAAACAGAGCCGATGGAATGGCATCTCCTGACGGCGCAGCCAGTGGGTCCACCAGCCTCCCCACATCGTACATTGTGAGATCTTTGTGGTAGGTAAAAGCGACTTTCCTCGACACGTTAATTCGTTTCGAAGCATCACCAAACTGAAGTGGCGTATTGAGATATCTTAAGAGTCCCCAATAAAGTCTACGAACTCCAGCGGCATCAGCCATCACAACCGGTTTGGCTTCAACGTCGAAGAGCACCTGACTGAGTGACCGCTCGCTTCGCCCTGCCGCACGCGCTTCGCTCGCCGAATCGGCTATAACGACATATGCTCGAATCCAGTCCGCCAACCTGACGACTAACGACGTGAAATCTAAGCTTGGATAGACTGTTGGAAAGCGTTCGTAATCTTTCACCCGAGGTAAAATTGCTGTCAGTAACTCATACGGGACGTACGGATTTGGCGATAACGTGGCAGGAAGTCGACCTCCATCGAGGTGGTACCGATTCGTGGACGAGTCATAGCTGAACAACCACCGACTGTCCAGCAACTGCTGTAATTGAGGAAGTGAAATCGACTCGAAAGGTTCATCGGTCGGCACGAAGCCATACCTGGCAAGCCACAGGGCATGCGCCACATGATCAAGGTAAATATGACGAGCGTCGGTTGGATCCAGATTCCGCAGTCGATCCCCTGACGCTGCAGGAGGCACCCGGCTATTCCATGCGGTCATAGTTCTTAACCGACTGGCCAATTCGTTCTTCATGGCCTCAGACCACTCTCCGTACGACTGCACACCGGCCGTACTCTGCCAATTCAACGCCGTGAGCACTTTTGGATCTTCGAGAATAGTCGCATAGGCCAGAAATTCATCAGTCTGCGGGAACACCCGTTTGCGATCCCGCGCTGTTGATAGATCTATCGCGACGTCATCAGAAACAGGAATCACCTGTACCTGAAACTCAGAACCTGGCGGTCTGATGATCACTGGTGGTTCAGGAAAGACCCAAGCTCGCTGGTGTGACATCGACTCGAGAGTCTTCACTCGGATGATGAAATCACTCACCACAAACGAGTCGTTGAGAATCAGGCGGGCTCGAACCAAGGACCCCACCGGGACCGCTGCCGTCCCAATGTTGGCAAGCGCGAAGAAAATTACGCCCTCCGAATTGGCACCAACTTCATCAATTACAAGTCTTGGCAGATCACGATGATCATTCGTCAGGAACGCGGCGAAGACATTGTGTACTTCATTTTCTTCCTTGATTCGGTTATCTGGATCGACAACCACAAGCACGCGACGCTGCTGCCCCGTCAAGAGAACTCGCGTCTTGACGTCCACCACCTGACCAGGTTGAAGTGGCGCCTCAGCGCCAAGGTCCGACAACGTAAATCGACCCTGGTCGTAACCATCAACCAGAAGGCTAATCTCGGCAGAAACATCCAGAGTCGCCGTTCCACCGTTGGTCACCTGCAACACAATAAAGCCTTCAGGATCGAGTCGGACTTGTTGCACAGCCAAGTCAGGCAATGCCGAAAGCTGACCAGGCGACCGGCTCACAAGGACATCCAGGTCATCCTGCGCACTCAGCGCCTCGCTCATCGCAAGCAACCCGAACACCAGGCAAAGCAGTGGTTTCATAGTTGGACCAATTTAATGATCTAAGATACGACTTGTGGTCGTGGGTGGCGTTTCGGTGCGCCGAAACATCAATGCGACATCACGCCACGAGACAGAACAGGCCATAACAAACAATGGAAATAGCGCAAACGCTTTTTTGCGAAACACCGTTCCAAGATTCGGAATGGCAAGACCAATAACAAGTGCGAGCATTAGCCCAAACAGCAAGAGAAAAAGGCGCGCGGCATCACGCCGCTGGACGACCTGTCTCACACCAACTACAAACAATGGAAGCATGACAAGGGTCGCCAGTGCTTCAATTGCAGCCAACACTTGTGCGGAACCCAATTGTCCGCTGCCGATCTCCCAAGGTAAGGGATAGAGCGCCACATTTCTGATCGCGCGAGGGAAAAAAGCTATTAACGAAAAACTTGTCTCGAATTGGGTGAAGTCAAACTGTGTTGAGGCACCTCCAACATTGAGGTAGCCGACTCTAACGCCATTTAGTCGACTTAAAACATTCACTTCAAGTCGACCAAGAAACCCAGGAAACAGCGGTCGTGGAACAGCCATTAGCGCTGCTCGACCGGATGGAATTGTCGGCCTCACTGCTTCACTGGATGTTGCTGAATCCTCAATGTCATTTGCAGCTGTTTCATCACTCAGCCACTCCATCGCCACCGGAGCTACCGGAGCTACCGGAGCTACCGGAGCTACCTGTCGTTCCGGTACCACTAGAAACTCCATGTGTGAATCCCGGTCAGTGAGGTCGGCCAATTCCACAATGCGCAGTCCATCGGGAGAATCCACAGTGTCCACGACCGCCAACGCGGATCGGTCTTCCTCAGCAATTACTGGCACTGTCGACAGAAGCGGCGCAAACTGAGTGGCACTACGAGCCTCTCGTAGAATACGCGGTAAGGCACTCAGTCCAGTGCTCCACCACGCCTGGTCCGCTTCCTTCGCCTCGCCGGCCTGGCCGGTACGTTTTCGCACGACACTGAGATTGAACCAGCCTGGCCTGAAACCTGGAGCGGCCGTTAGCGCCTTGGTGTACTCCTCGATTGCTTCATCGTATTGCCCGCGGCGCAGATACAACTGGCCATAAGCCATATACGTCAACTCACTATCCGGCGGGGCAATGATGGTGCGTACGGTAGGCACTGTACGGCTCAATGGCAACGCGGCTAGTAGTGCGCAAGACAGGGCGATCAAAACCACACTGGATCGGCGCGTCCTAGGGCTCAACAGCTGATAGACGCTGACTGGCAGCATTACTCCGACCGCGGTCATGATTAATGCAACCGGCACATACTGGTTCTGCACCAATAGCACCACCGTCAGAAGCAGCAAGCTAACGCTGGTACCCAGCAACTGTGGAACAGATCTGTAACTCTCCTGATTAGCGGACTCGACCAACGCCTTGACCACAATCCAGGCAATGACAAACGCCAGGAAAATCACAAGAGGGTCTTTCAGTATCTGTGTCGACCACAGAAGGGTCGACGGCCAGACAGTCACCATTACAGCACTGATACGGGCCCCGCGGGTGCCACCAAGTTTTTGGCCAATCAAATATGCGAACACTGCCGTTGCTGCGCCCAGCCAGCAGTTGAGGATGATGGCACTCAGTGGATGCGGGCCGAGCAATGCATATAAGACCAGTAAAATGTAGTTGTAATGACCCTCACCGAGGCCAAGCGCCTGTGGAGGTGGCAAATCACTGGCAAGCAGTGCAAGGGCCGCTTCCGTCGTATCGTGATAGCCCTTACCATCTGGCGCGAACGCCCAGAATCCACCATCAATTTGCAAGCTTTCCAGAATCGGGAGCTGCCACAGAGAGGCATAGAACAATCCGATACCAAGACAGGCTCGCAGAGCAAAGCCTCCAAGAACAATCCTCCACAACCATGGATCTTCGCTCACAGAGGCGACGTGCTGCCATAGCACTAAAACCAAGACCAAGAGGAATAACCATGGTGTTGCATCCGGAACGATGCGGATCGCCAAGAAAAAAGTAAGTATCACGGCTGCAGTTGCAGCCCACTTACGATTACTGGCCTGAGCGAATCGACTAAACCATGCACTCATGAGATTAAGACGCGAGCTTACAGATTATTTATATGCGGGATGATCTGAAACTGCCCATCAACCTGCTTCTTACTTCTTAGAGAGTCAGGGTAATAATTGGGCCTGTTCATGCCGAAGCTGTTGCAGTTGGAATCGCCTGGACACGAGTGTACCCAAACTGCTAATCAAGGGTAAACGCTGCAGACCGCGTTTCAATTTGGGATCGGCCTTGATGACGTTAATGACTTTCAGCAAGAACGGCTGACCGTTACGACGAAAAAGCCGTTTCCAAGCGAGACTGCGAGCAATCCTCGCTTCAAGCCACGCCCACGCATCCTGAAACTCTTCCCAGGTTGTATATTGATCGTGTTTAAAAACCATCTTGTCGTATTTCTTGTACTCGCTCCAGTTGCGCACCAAGAGTAAATCTCTTGCTTTCAGCTCTTCATAGAATGCCGTACTTGGCGTTGGAAATAAGATCGAACTGCAAACAATATCTGGTTCAAGTTCCACAAAGGCGCGATGCGTTTGTTTTAAGGTTTCCTTGGTCTCCCCGAGAAAGCCCACCATGAAATTCGCTTGGGCCTTCATGCCGTACTTCTTGGTTAAGTCAAATGCCTTCTTAGCCTGAGGGATACTCCACGGTTTCAAAATGCGGCGTTGAATTTCAGGGTCAGCTGTCTCCAATCCGTACTTCAACTTTAAACAGCCAGCCTCTCCCATCAATCGCATCATGTCCTCATCGACGAGTTCAATAATGTTGTGGGCAACCCATTTAATATTGAGTTTTGCATCAATGATGCCTTGGCAGATCTCTTTCGCACGCGCAACATTCACCGTGAACTCACTGTCAATGAAATCGAAATGCCGGACTTGATAGGTGTCGATGTAGTGGCGAATCTCATCCACCACCTGTTTTGGGGTTTTATAGAACGGTCGAAGAGTACTTGAACTGCAGTAGGTGCATTGCTTCACGCACCCTTTCGACGTCACCATCCACATGTAACGATTGCGACCGAACTCCCAATGCCAGCCCAGTCGCTCTTGCTGGAGACGGAAAAATTCATCCATCGGAAGTAAATCAAATGCCGGCATTGCAAATTCGCTTACGGATTGAAACTGCGATGCCCCAGTATCAACCAACTGATTACCCTGCTGCAGTACCATCCCGGGCGTCTTGCGGATATCACCGGTCTCACTAAATTCCTTCACAGCTTCAGCAAGGGTGTTTTCGATTTCCGTCTTAGTGAAGTAGGGAGTCGTGAGACCGAACAACTCAATCGCTTCTTTCGGGTCAACAGAGGAAGGACAAATAACTCCAATTGTCGGATATTCTAACTCTGCATACGGCCGGTCTTCATCGAGAGTGTACGTGCCGAGGAGGCAGATAATAAGATCCGGTTTTAGAGCATGAACCTGTTGCAGACCTTGATCCACTGGAAGATTTTCTAGGCGTGCATCAAATACCTGGAGATCGAGATCCGGAATACGTTGTCGAAGAACTCCCAAAATCGACGCGGCCGTGTACGGTGGATAGAGACCTGAACAGAATCCCGCGTGCCGGTCTTCCCGGTCGGTAAGCTGTCCATCAACATCTGGAGGATTAACTAATAAGACTCGCATGGGTTACTCCATCTCATTTATCTACAGTACCGACATCGTTACTACTTCACTATACTCTTGTACCGCTATGCCTCAAGATCATCCAGTATCTGTGGAAGATCCATCCATCCCGCCGCATATCGATCGACCAGACCCGCTTCCGTCCCTAGATCTTGATGGATCTGCTCGCCAACCGCAATAGTCGCAATAGACATTCGGACCGGCGCTACGGCAACGGCCGCCCGCGCACTGCGCATGTCATTAATGCTGTCCCCAATCATAACGATTGAGGCCTCCTCAGTCAGCAACTCAAGTTGTCGTAAAGTTTTCAAGATTGGTTCCGGGTGTGGTTTTTCACACATCACATCATCACGACTCACAACAGATGCAAACATGTTCAGAGAGAGCCCACTAGTCGTTAACGCACGTTTCACGGCTGCACGTCCATTATTACTAATCAACGACATCTTCCTCCCGCTGCCATGCCAATCCATTAATACTTTCTCGGCTCCTATACAAATGGAAGCATGTGCGGCTCCATCTTCTTCTAATTCGTCTAATATCTGATAAGCCTGATCACCGATTGCATCGGCCGGCGCCCCACGTTCGGCGAGTGCTTGTAATGAGGTCCGTATCGTTGCCAAAACCGGACGAAAGGTTTTGTCGATGCCATGCTCAAGAAACAACTGCCGTAACTTCTCCCGCGTTGCATTCATTGCAGCCGTCGAAATCTCAAGCCGCAAGATCGTTCCATCCATATCCAAGAAAATTGCATCTACGTGGGCCACTTGGGAATCTCGTCTGCAGGAATCAAGACTGGACCGCAATCCAGCGTCCGGATCCAATATAAGTCAGGGCTCAGCACATCGTATTGTGCTACGGCCCCAACGTCTTCCTTGTAGGCCAGCTTGACCAGTAGGTGGACAATATTAAATCCAGCCTTCGCATAAAAATGTGGTGACGTCGTGCCAAACCGACCAACGTTGACTTCTGTGATCCGCGGTTCATCAGACGCATCGCACTTGAAGTCAATAAAGAACACTCCATGAGGACTGTCGTCAATTACCTTCAACGCTCGGCGACCAATGTCATTCACGTCCTGACGGTGGATTGTGTGAGACACAGCCGGCGCCCCAGTAATTCCACTAGGACTGACATGGGGGATCACGTAGGAGACTCGCCGCCGTGACTGACTGCACACCAATTCCCCTTGATTCCACAAACTCAACCACGTCAGGTTGTCCCCAGGGAGAAACTCGCTAGCAATAAACGATCCCCATCCAGCATGATGCGCAATCCAAGACTTCGCGTGATCGGGTTCAGTACACGGAAGACTCGCCACCCCAATTCCGTGACCGGGAATGCCTGAGCCTCTGACCCAAATTGGTCGCGTGTCAATTTCATCAAAGACGCGATCGATGTCTTCGGCCGCACGAATCACGAAAGTGCGTGGAACCGGAATACCATTGGCCGCCCACATTTCGAATGACCGGTACTTATCTTGACCGGCTGCGACCGTTTCGGGTTTCGGTAAAAAGATACGGGCCGAGAGGTCATCCTCGCGACCTGCAAGGGCTCGAATCTCAACACCATTAGTCAAAATCAATAACCCGATGTTGTAATCGTGGATGAGCGTTTGCAGTCGTTCTAGGTACGCTTCCAAGTCTGCCGCTTTGGGAACCAGCTCACGGGCATCCGTTTCCGCCAAGCAAATGTGATACCGATTAGAATCAGTGCCCAGTAAAAAAATCTCTTCATCTGCGAGACGTAGGGCACGCGTTACATTAACTCCACCAGGGCCACCAGCCCCAGTTACAAGTACTCGTTTAGATTTTGACATTGTCACTCCGCCGCACTGTGTGCCCTCGTAACCCGAGGGCAGTGTTCAAAGCAGCATCCGTCGCATTCTCTGCGCGTTGCCGCACTGCAATCTCTGCAACTTTTAAGCCAGCACAATGTAAATCAATGACGGGCTTCACACCTAAATGACTAAATGTTCTCGCCATCCGTGCTGATTCTTCACCAGCGTGATCCAAGCACCATATGCCGGCATGTTCGAGTGCTTCGGTATCCACTCGACCTGCGAACGGAACAACCACGATTCCCGGCGCTATGGCTCGCAACCGTTCGACTTCCATTTGACCACCCTGGCCAATGAACAGGTCGCGACTGCAGTAGTCAGCAAGAATAATGGCGTCCGCCTTTTCAAGAAACTCTTCCACCTGTGCTCCCGCCAAGCGATCGAATTGTTGGACCTTCGCCCCAACCTGGCCAAGGCATGACGCAATCACACGACCGAACTTATCCGTACTCACGACTCCAATCCGACTCTGATAGACCTCAATCTCGGCTTCAAAGAGAAGCTTAAGAGCCAGCGGGCCGGAAAAATCAAATACCTCCAGCCCAGGGTAATCTTCGTTGGTTGCAATGACAGCAATGCCACGGGCTTCGCACGCTGCTAGATCAACATCTTCCGGCCTAGCTTCCCAAGCTTCGCACATGAGAGCAACAACCGCACCCGCTTTCATCTTGCTAACCGTCATCTGGTCCAGCGGTCGTACGAATCCAAGATTCGTGACCACATCCGTCTGACCTAAAACTTCTACACTTTTGGATTCCTCCACGATGATTCGGTTTGGAATCCCACAGAATCTGGCGAACTGTGCACCGACCGTGGCAATGTCAGCAGCAACGCCATGAACAGAATCCTGAGTGAGGGCATACACTTGATCCGCGCCGGCCAACGCCGCGAGCAGCGGTGTCGTCACATACGCTCCACTCCCCATTTCAGTCAGGATGGTTAAGCCTCGCAGATCGAGTTGGTTCACTTCGATAGCCTGTTGCATCAACCTCAAGGTGCGAGCCGGATGTAGTAAACCGGCTGCCTGCAGACTCCGCAACTGATCTGTCATAACTAGTTCGCCACGATGGCTCGAAGCGTCTTGCAAATGCGTTCAATGATTGGCTTGTCGAGTGCTGTATGGAGTGGTAGTGCCAGACTTTGTCGCTGGGCAAATTGACTATTCGGACAAGATGCCATGTCCTTGTACGCAGGCTGGGCACTCACCGCGTACGTGCCGGCCACAGATTCAATGTCAGCTTCTCGTAAGCAGTCCAGTACGTGTGCCCGATCGTGGCGTTCCAGAAGTACCACGTACGCTTGATAGATCCGACCATCCAGTTTCGCAGGGAGACGGAGTGCGTCCACGTCGGCGAGTGCTGCGTCATACCAACTCGCGATCTCTGAATGGCGCTCAATAATTGATTGGAGTTTATGAAGCTGTGCAATCCCCAACGCTGCGTTAATATCGCTCATCCGAAAGTTAAAGCCCTCGGATACAAATGCAACCGTCGACTCCGTTCGCGTAATGCCATGATTGCGTAGCGTGGTGACTTTTTCCGCAACATCCGCTCGATTCGTCACCACCATGCCTCCTTCACCAGTGGTAATAATCTTTCGCGGATGGAAACTAAAACACCCAACATCACCCCCCGTACCGCAAAAACCGGCGGCATCCCTCGCACCGAATGCACAGGCAGCATCTTCCACGATCGCCAATCGATAGGTTTGTGCCAACTCGAGTGTGCGTTCCATCGCCATAGGAAGTCCAAAGAGGTGCACAGCCATAATTCCCTTAATCCTGCGGCCGGTCTTAGCATCACGGAGTTCACCAGACTCAAGGCGCGTGCCTGTCTTGAGAAAGTTTTCGAGATCGTCAACATTCAAATTCAGCGTGTTGGGATCTACATCCAATAAAATTGGTTCAGCCCCGCAATGTCGCACGACGTTGGCCGATGCCGGAAATGTGAAATCTGGCACGATCACCGCATCGTCCGGACCGACACCGAGTCCACACAATGCCAGATGGAGTGCTGACGTCCCGGAATTCACCGCAATGGCATATTTGATGTCGAGTACAGTTGCTACCTGCCGCTCAAATTCAGCAACCTTCGGCCCCTGTCCCACCCAGCCAGATCGTAATACCTCCAGCACCTGGGCTTCGTCTGCAGAGCCAATGTCAGGACGTGACACGGAAACAGCCTTTATCCGTTTGGTGTGTGCTTTTGATACCACTCCGCAGTTCTCCGAATACCTTCTTCTAAATCAACTACCGCTTCGAACCCAAGCAGTTGCTTGGCCTTTTCAACATGAGGAATCCTGAGTTCGATATCCACATAATCCTTGCGCGTAAAGACCAAGCGGGACTGAGAACCCGTTACGCGGAGGATGGTATTGGCGAGACCATAAATCGTCACTACCGCGCGACTGTTTCCAATATTGAATGACTCCCCGACAGCTTCCGGACGATGCAGGCATTGCAAAACGCCTTGCGCCATATCATCGACATAGCACCAGGCCCGAATCTGATTACCATCCCCGTGAATTTCGATATCCTCATTGGCGAGTGCCTTCTTGATAAACGCGTGAATCGCTCCCTCGCCAACCTGGCCTGGCCCATAAATATTGAAGGGCCGCACGACGACCGTCGGCAAATCAAATTCCCGGTAATAGGCGTGAGCCAGATGTTCACTTGCGAGTTTGCTGACCGCGTATGTCCACCGAGCTTCACCTACCGCACCCATGACGGTCCGGTCGGTCTCTTCAGACTTGAATGCGTGCGTGCCAAACACTTCACTCGTTGAAAAATCGACGAAGCGTTCAGACACTCCCTGTTCACGAGCCGCCTCCAAGACATTAGCCGAACCGAGCATATTGACTCGCATCGTGCGAGTCGGGCTGCGTAACACAGTGTCCACACCAGCAATAGCAGCCAGATGCACAACGATCTCCGCCTGCTCCATCGCCTGGTTCACGCTTTGATAATCCAAAACGTTCCCTTCGATCAGCGTAAGGTTTGGATGTCGAGCGAACGGTTTTTCGCGCAGTGCGTTCCGTTCGAACGTATCAAACACGACAATCTGATTATCTTCGACGAGGGCTTCAATAATCGTTGACCCGATAAACCCCGCACCGCCTGTTAGGAATATCCGCTTATTTTTTATCACTGACATCGTGGTTGGCACCGCCTCTACTCCATAGACCCATTCGTTGAACTTAGAGCGACCACTTGCTGGCCTTGGCGCTCATAAGACACTTTGCATGCATTACAGACACACGTTTCTTCGGCGTCGTCGACCTTTAATGGCAAGCGCACCCCGCACTGACACATCCATCCTTTTATGCGCGCCGGCACCCCACTCTGCAACGCATAATCTGGTACGCTCCGCGTTACCACAGCTCCAGCTCCGATAAATGCGTACCGGCCGATCGTATGTCCACAGACTACTGTCACGTTGGCTCCGATCGTGGCGCCCTGTTGCACAAGCGTTGACTTGTATTCGTCCTTGCGTGATACATGACTCCGTGGATTCACGACGTTGGTAAATACCATGGATGGTCCACAGAAAACGTCATTCTCAAGGATCACCCCGTCATACACCGACACGTTGTTCTGGATCTTGACGTTATCGCCGATAACGGCCGTCCGCGCCACAAACACGTTCTGGCCAAGCGAACAGTCCCGCCCAATTCTGGCCCCTGACATGACATGACTGTAATGCCACACCCGTGTGCCTTCCCCGATGGTGCACCCTGGGTCAATCACTGCCGTCGGATGATGCGCCTCCAACGCGTGCGATGGACGGGCCGCGCGTTCCTCACCACTCCCTTGCTCCAGCGATTGCTGACAGCGCTCAAGCACCCTAAGGACTGCAACCCCGTTGGCTCCGTCGGTCCTGGGACGTGTCCGCTGCGTAACACACTCGATAAAGTGCCGACATTCTGCCTCGAGTGGTTCACGATTGGGTAGGGCGACTTCTTCGGCATCGGCTTTCACCGATTTTGGTATCCGTTCAACCCAGTCGATCCGATGCGGGTACAGTCGCAGCTTTGTGGACTGCTCGACGTCATCGAACACCGCCATTTTGCGATCGCCCACAACGACGAGCCGGTGATCCTTGTAGGGATGTAACCAACTGACAAAAATGTGTCCCCGGACACCGCTGGCGAACTCTAACGTGCTCATCGTGACGTCTGCGATCTGCTCGTTCAGATAACTGCCACCCTGACAGGTAACAGAAACGGGCTCCTCCCCCAACAGTCGCAGAATGACGTGAATATCGTGCGGCGCAAAACTCCACAATGCATTCTCTTCGGTACGAATACGACCCAAGTTGAGTCGGTTGGCATAAATGTAGTAAATCTTTCCGAGCTCTCCTGCCTCGACGAGGCGACGTAGTTCTTCAACGGCAGGATGATACTCAAGCAGATGCCCCACCATGAGAATCCGGTTGCCACGCTCTGCCATGGTGACCACGGCCTCGCCCTCAGCAGCAGTCAAGGCCAAGGGTTTTTCCACGAACACATCCTTGCCGGCCTCGAGCGCCTCACATGCCAGCGCCGCGTGCGACGCAGCGGGTGTCGCAATGACACACGCCGTAATAGTTGGATCGTCAAAGACGTCCTTGGCCGTCGTGGTAGTCCGAACCTCTGGGAAAGTTTTCTGAACCTGGTCAAGTGCTCCCTGGTTGGCATCGCAGACAATCCGCAAGACACCCAGGTTGGCAAGATTCCGAGCAAGGTTTTGGCCCCAGTGTCCACACCCGAGAAGAGCTACGGCTGGTCGATCCCCAGTCATCATGCCACTCCTTTTCGAACCGTGTCATCGGACAAGGGTCGCAACGTCACCAACCGGTCCCGTGGAATCCCTTGATGCTCAAGGCGCTTCAGTAACAGCTCGGGGTGGTCTAACGTTGCAACGATCAGTCGGTCGATGTTCGGCGGAAGTCCGGACGCCAGCCGCTGAACCTGCATCCCGAGAAATTCCGTGCCACCACGATCGTCAAGAATCATGGCCGGCTCCAACCCCTGTTCCTTGAGCGACAAGTAAGCCAGCTCTGCCGCTTCGCCCGTTCCAAAAATCGCGATGCGCTGCATACCCGCCGCCGACAACGGCTGGAGAACTTCGCGGAGATGCAATCTCACCTTGCGATAGAGACTGAGCGAATAGTCCATAAACTCGTACGTTAATCTGGTTTTCTCGCGGATCCCTTGGGGCGTTAACAGATATCGCAAGCGATTGGCCTGGACGTTGATGCATTTAATGTGTCCTTTATGAACCAGTCGCTTGAGATAGATGTTGGTCAACCCCAGAGCAATACCGAGCTTCGTCGACAACCCTCTCTGGGTAATCCGACCATCACCGTCGATGGCTTCCAGCACGCTGAGGACGCGCCGATCCGCGACCTCCATGTCATCGTTCTTCAGCGGTGGTGGAAGATGATTAGGCATGAGAAAAATGCAGTGCGTACCCCAAAGCGGGTGTAATGACGGCTGCTGGGAGTACTCGAGAGACGCTACCGCCCTCTCACTTACAGGCAACTGCGGCAGTCCCTG
>Ga0315336_1005787_pt1 | contig 13200 bp, 15 predicted proteins | sample ASW5metaG_FD_204512 | JGI IMG/M metagenome (GOLD analysis project Ga0315336, IMG submission 204512) | Ammonia-oxidizing marine archaeal communities from Monterey Bay, California, United States - ASW #5 | ecosystem: Environmental > Aquatic > Marine > Intertidal zone | place: USA: California...
CGCGCTGCCAGGACCATTCTCCCGATTCTACAGCGCCGCGGCAAAAGCGGATAGCTCTCAATCGGACGGACTGGATCCGTCTCCGGCTCGACCGACCTCCAGAATCCCCAGTAGATTCATCGAAAACACAAAGTTCTTCTGGTCGACGGCACTCAATTCCGGGCTGCTCTTGTCCAAATGCACGAACACAATCTCGGCGTCAGCCACCAGGCGCTGCCCCACATGAGCGGTGCATTCCACCGAGCCCCCTTCCTCGCGCGCGTCGACCAGGCGTGCTTCGTACGTCAGTGAGTCACCGGGAAGGGCCCAGCTGTGAAACGTGACCTTGGGAACTTTCGCTAGAATCACGACGCGCTGAAAATCCTCGGTCTCACCGAGCAGGATGCCACCGGTCTGTGCCAATCCCTCGATGATCAGCGAGCCGGGCATGATGGCGAATCCAGGGAAATGATCGTGCAAATGTTCTTCGGCCAATGTGACCGTCTTGACGGCCTTGGCGCGCGAACCACTCTCAAATTCGGTAAAGCGGTCAATCCAAAACCATCGCATAGGGCGGGTCTTTTCCAAATCGCACGCAGTACGGACCGGCGCTGGCCGTATTGCTCAAGCCGCGAGCTTGGCTGAGATAAAATTGACGATCATTTGCACGGTGAACATATCCTGAATTTTCTCGACCTTGGGATCCTGGGCAAAGGAATCCACATCGGCATGCGGCATGCGTTGCCGCAATTCGTCGAGTCCATCAGCGGTGACCAATCCATCGGCAATCAGTGACGATTCGGCTGACGCGAGGTTCTCAGGGAAGAGCTCACCTCGTGGAATCTTGATACTGAAGTTCTTTTCGAGCCGAAATACGATGTCCAGAAAATCGATCGATTCGGCGCCGAGATCTCCCACGAGCGTCGCTTCTGGTGCCACTTCATCGTCATCGACACCCAGCGCATCGATCAGAGTCTCGCGTACGCGTTCAAACACCTCATCTTGACTTGCCATCAACAGTACTCCTTAAGTACCTCAAGTACTTCACAGTCGTTTCCGCACAGCAACATTCGGACTACGAACATGTCTGACAGAAACATCGGCTCAAGCCCACGACCAATTGAGGGCCACCCGTGTGGCAGCCAATCGTCAATCGGAAGTAGCATCTACGACCCACGGCTTCACACTGCAACCGGAAACGCCCGAACCGAGCAGTGACCGGCGGTCGGTGCGAGGCCAGAATACGCGCACAATTACGGCGACGCATCACATGCCGCCCAACGTCAAACCTCCATCAACTTTCAATACCTGACCTGTAACATAGGAAGCCTCATCGCTGACCAGAAACGACACAGCATGGGCAATGTCTTCGGGTTGCCCCAGTCGTCGGGCGGGAATCTGTTTTTTGATCTGGTCGCCGGCCGCATTCCGCACCGCCTCGGTCATGTCGGTCTCTACAAAACCGGGGGCCACGGCGTTGACGGTGATTCCGCGGCGAGCCAATTCGGTGGCGATGCAGCGTGTGAATCCTTCAATGCCCCCTTTGCTGGCGGCGTAGTTGGACTGGCCGGGATTTCCGGTATTGGCGGCCACGCTGGAGAGATTGACAATCCGACCATAACGGGCGGACATCATGGGACGTGTCACGGCCTGGCAGAAATTGAATACGCTGTTCAAATTGGTATCGATCACATCCTGCCATTGTTCGCTGGACATGGTGGCCAGCAGACCGTCGTGAATCACGCCGGCGTTGTTGACCAGAATGTCGATCTGGTCCCATTGGTCAATTACCTGCTCCACCACGCGGTCAACCGCGGACTTGTCTCGAACGTCAGCCTGATAAGCGGCGACCGTGTGTTGATCCAGTTCCAACTCGGCCACAAACGCTTCAGCCGCTGCCTGGCTTGACCGGTAGACAAACGCAACACGGGCACCCTCACGGGCCAAGGCCCATACGATGGCTTTGCCGATTCCTCGGCTGCCGCCTGTGACCAATGCGACTCTTCCGGCTAGCCTCATAACAGAGCGTCCCTGTAGTTGAACAAAACGGTCCCCACAAATTGAGCACCGAGGGAAACATCAGCCGGCAACTGGTGTCTCCGGCTTCCACAACAGGGCAAACAATTCCTGCATTTCCCCAGTCAATTTTCGGTCGGTGCCGGCCAAACTCGCTTCGCGCTCTGACAAATTGAACTGCTCCATGGTCAATCGGGCACTGACCGTCGAGTTCCCGTCGACGCAACCGGTCGCCTTGAACACGTAGCGACGCGGGTCGCGGCGATGGATGACTGACGTGATGTTCAGTGTTTGCCCTGGCTGCATGAAGCTATTGAATCTGACAGCGCGCGCTTCTTTGAGTAATACGGTGCTGAATTGAAACCCGTCGGAGTACCTCATCAGCCAGGCACTGGCCTGGACCATGGATTCCAGCATCAGCACTCCGGGCGCAACAGGGAAACCGGGAAAGTGATCAGCCAGATACTCCTCGGCCAAACTCAGGTTTTTGATTGCCGTTATCGACTTCCCGTCTTCGAGAGAATCGATCCGATCAACCAGTGAAAAACGCATGGAAAACACCGAGAATCGGAACAAATGAGCCGGCTGAGCGACTAGTCCGGTGAGTATAGTGCTGGCCTGTTGACTTCTCAACCCACTATCTGCAGCTGGGCTGCTTCACAAACGGTGGCCGCCGATCAACTCTCACTGATCGATAATACCCGCTTCTCCCGCAAAAGCTCACCAGACATCACCCGCTGTGATTGTCAAGAAACGGAGTTCCACAATGTGACTTCCGGTATTCTTGACCTAGACTTGGAGTTCCTGCGGGTCCCGGCCGGAAAACGCATCGCGTGCGGCCAGTGTTCCAATCCACTCCACGTTCATCACGGCTCGGCGGAGTTAACCTCATGTCCAACCATGCCTTGCAATCGACGTCCGATCCCGTCTCACCTCCGTCCGACGGTGTCCCATCGCTCCCCAACACAACCGCGAGGCGCGGAGCACAAAGGGCATCTGCGGCACCGGTTTCCCGTCCCCGGCAACACTTGACCAACGGTTTGCCCGGCGCATCCGATCCGCTGGGAATTGCTCTGTTGCGTTTGCGGACCGCAGACCAGACGCGTCCGCAAACGGCTACGTTCACCACGGGAGACGAACAATCGGAACCGGATGCCAGCGATCGCCGGCAGTTTCCCCGACACCGCTCCAGCTACGTCGTTTCCGTTTGGCCTCGCGATGGCTCAGGGACCACGGATGCACTGCAGAATCAGCCTCCCGTGGTCATTCGTGGCGAAATGATCGACTTGAGTTTGAATGGAATCGCGATCAAATTGTTGAAACCTCTCCAGCCCAACATCGCGATTACAGTCAATCTGCGCAATCCGGTGAATGGTCACAGTTTGGAGGTGAGCGGAACGGTCATTCGGTGCTTACCAGGCGACGGACAGGAATGGAAAGTCGTTTGCTGTTTCGCCCACCACCTGTCGATCGAACAATTGGCTCAATTCAACAAGTCGTGCATCGTCAGTGCTCCGTAGCCGATCAGCGGCCGGCTTGCTGCTGGCGGCTCTCGGCTGACTCGTGCACAGCGTAGCGGCGTCCTAATGAGGCCAGTTCAGACATCATTTGGTCGGTCGCTTCCTGCAAGATGGACCGATTGAGTTTCACGCCGTAGAACGCGCTGAGATCGATGGGGTCACCGTAACTCAACCGCACCCGGCTGAACGTGTAAAACGAGGCGACCATATTCCGACCACGGGGAGCGTTGTGAATATAGACCGGATAGATCGGTACACGTGACCGCAGCGCCAGCCAGGCGACGCCCGGATTGGCCGACCGCAGTGCGTCATCGTCGCCAATCCCTCCCTCGGGAAACATTCCCACCAGATGTCCCTGTTCCAGGCGTTTCAGTGCCAGCCGGCTGCCTTTCAAATCCCGACCATCGCGGGTAACGGGAATCGACTGCATGGCTTGGTTGATCCAGGCGATGCCGCGCGTTGCGTAGTATTCATGGGCCATCAGGAACCCGATGACGCGAAAACGCCCTCGAGGCGTGCGTAGGTGGTTGTTCATCAAGATCAACATGGGATCGACGGGGCTGCGGTGATTTGCCATGACGATTCCCGGGCCCTGATCTGGAAACGGGCAAGGCCGATTGGCTCGCCAGCGAAAGGCCAGCCCGCAATACAAGCGCGTCACCACAAACAACAACCACGCCTGCCATCCATGGCGGCACCGCAGGGCGCTGATCAAAACCCAGGTCGCCGGCACACCTGCATAAACGCACAGTACCAGCACGGCCAGACTCTCATGGTCATGGTCCCACACTTTTCGACTCCCACGTGCACCAGCCGGATTGCATCAGCCTTCCCATACGTGATGGCCGGAATCTGGTCAACCGCTCGTAGGTCGGTAAAACCGAATCAATCGTTACGATTCGGCAGGTCGCCACCGGGTCTACGAATTCCCTGATCGAATCCTCGGCACACCAGTCATGTTGCCAAAACGCAACATACATTGCCAAAGCAGCCGGTCGATCCGTCTGCTCGCCCCCAGAATCCCCCGAGGAGGACGCCATGCAAATCCAGGTACGGGACGTGATGGACAAACAACCAGTTTGTCTGCCGCGTGAGGCCACGCTGACCGAAGCGACTCAGACTCTGCTTGACCACGATGTCAGCCAGTTGTATGTCGTCGATGACGAGGGCTGTTTGCTGGGCGTATTGACCGACTTCGAATTGCTCAAAGCTCAATTGATTTCCTTGCCCGGTGATCAGTCGGTGACAGCCCACATGAACGCTCAGATGACAACCGTCAGTCCCAGCCTGCCTGTCGCCCGTCTGGCCCCACGTTTTCGGGACAGTTCTTGTCGTCGGGCGGCGGTTGTTGAACAAGGGCAGTTGGTGGGGTACATCGATCGCCGCACGATCATTCAGCTGATCTCGATGCTCGAATCATTCGACGCCGAGGAAACTCAGCCCGTGCAACACGACGGCGCGCCCAGCTCGGTCTCCGCTCCGCGTTTTCTGCAGCAAACGGACCGTGTCCGCGTTTAGTTCGCTTGCCAGAAGCCGAGGATTACTGGGGTGATGCATCCAGATGCACTCCCAGATCGCGCATCAAGAATTTCATGTCCGCCCACACATGGACTTTGGCGGACGGATTTCTCAGCAGGTAGGACGGGTGATAGGTGCAAACGACCTTGGCCTGTCCATATTGGAAGAACTGCTGCCGCAGTCGACCAATCGTTGTCTTGGTATCCAGCAGTGATTGGGCAGCAACCGTTCCCCAGCAGACGATATATCGCGGATTCACGATTCCGATCTGTCCATCGAGGAATTCGCGGCAATTGGCGGCCTCCTGGGTCGACGGATTCCGGTTTCCCGGCGGCCGGCAGTGCAACACGTTGCAGATGTAGAGTTCTTCGCGCTTCAGTTGACAGGCGGCGATGATATCATTCAGCAGTTTTCCCGCACGTCCGACAAACGGTTCTCCGATCCGGTCCTCGTCCGCTCCCGGCGCTTCTCCTAAGAACAGAATCTGTGCGGCGGGATTCCCGACTCCGAACACCGTTCGAGTGCGTGTGCGGGCCAGTTCGGGACAACGTTGGCAGCCGGCAACGCATTCCGCGAGTGACTGCAAGCCTGTTTCGGCAGTCGCAGCCGCTCCGGCTGGGCCAGGAGCCACAGCATCGAGCGCGGGGTCGTTGCCTGTCTTGACCCCAGCGGGTTGCCGGTGATCCGGCCGTGGAACGCACTCGCTTTCCAACAAGACTTCTGGAGTCGACTCGGCTTGACCATCATCCATTGCAGCGGTTGGTGGCTGGAGCCGGTGATACCAATGGGTCAAGCCGGCGCGTCGCAAACCGTCCAATTCCTGGGCCAACAGCATCGCGACAGGTGTGGACGGCGGCTGCGGTGCAGCAGCATTCACTTTTCAGATTCCTTCCATTGGCAGCCTGAGCTCGATCAGCTGTCAGCGCCGTTCTTGTGCGCGGTCCACCACAGCCGCCACGTTCGCTTATCAAACCCGAAGTTCTTTCCGGTCAGTTTGGTCAGCGCCGTATGCACTTCTTCGTTCCGATGATCTTGAATCACTTGCACAACTCGGGTTCGAACAATCGGTTCCTGCGGCCCTTGTACGATGACCCCATTTGGAAACTGACCGGCTCGGAATGCGGCCTGCAATTCCGCAGGCAGAGCTTGCGTACCCGTCGCCGCGCTCCCATTCTTATTGATGCTGATGCTGTTCGATTCCGGAATGCGAACTCGATAGCGGTGGCGCGTCACGACGGCATCAATCAGCGCTAGAACCACACTCTCATCTCCAACGCGCTGCAGGCCGATTCCCGCCCGGCGGACGACGGCATTTGAATCGTGCCGCAGCGCACGGACAAACAGCTCCCGGGCCATTGCAGCATGTTCTGTACTTATCCCGTTGAGCGCCGCATAACGGATCTCATATTCCGGATCATGCAACGACTGTTCCACCAACGCCGAAACCGGCGCGGCTCCGGGAATCTGTGAGAGGATTTGGACGTACAGTGAACGCACATGCGGGTTGTTATCTTCCCAGAAATTCCGTCGCAACCCGGACACGGCCTGTGGACTGTCGACCTGCTGCAGTTCAGCCAGGGCCACGGCACTGCGTCGCTGGTTACGTCCATTCAACCACGTATGCCAGAGCCGAATTTTCTTGGACCACTCCCGCTCTTCGAGCAACTCCTGCCGGGTTTTCTTCAGCAACTCTAATTCCTGGACGGTCACGTATTTCGACTTGTACTTCACATACCCCTGGCTCTCCATCCATGCATCGCGGGTAAACCACTTTCCATCATGCCATTGATGTTCGAGTGCGAGGTGGGCGGCTTCATGGTCTGGCTGCAGTTCAATAACGTGCTTCAACTCGGCCTGCCTCTGCGTCCGCAACAGATTTTTCCGACACCACTCGGCCAAAGCCCAATGCGCTTCGACCGTGTCCGGCACGGATCGGGATCGCGTCTCGAATTCCTCAATCTTCAATGACCGCCGCGTGACGAACTCAATGTCGGCCCGATCGACCACCAGCCGGCTTCCGGTCACCGTGAGGATCGTAACGGGGGCTTTGAGTGAGGCACCGGCTTTCCGCTGAATCTGCCCCCGCACTTCTCCACCACTCTTGAGACGGATCAGGTCGGAGCGGGCTGCGCTGGTGAAACCGAGGCCACCGAACAGGACGATGGCGGCCACGACTTTGGGGGATACTAAAGCGCGTTTCGCCACGTGCTCGCCCTCGGTGCGGATCCGGAATTGCTCACGACATCGACCGACGGCTCCACAGGGGAATGCCGACGATCCCACTGATTCTAACGATTTTTCAGAGCGATGATCAACGACTTTGTCCACAAATCGGCTTCAATCGTGGGCTCGGTTGACCGTGAACCAGGATTGTGACCGAAGAAAACCAAGTCGTTGTCTGGTTTTCGGCAGAATCAACTGTCTAGAATAGAAATTGGGAACGTGCCGGAATGAGCCGGCGACTCCACAGTGTTTCGTGCTGCCCATTTTACCACTGGTTCCCGCGTGACAAGCTATTGGCGACGGATTGCCTCCGCAGGTGCGATAGACCGCACCTCCTCAAGCTACGAACCGCAACCGTGCGCCATCAAACGAGGCTTTCATGACCCGAACCACCGGTTTTCTGTTGGTTGGATTCCTGGCTGGCTTGACCGCCGACCTGTCCGTTGCTCAAGACAAGCGTGGCGACTTGCTACCCAGTCAGCGATCCTTGAGCCGATATGGCCTGAAACGAGCCTGGTGGGCTCAAACCAATCTCACCCCCTCCCGCGATTCGATTCGGCACATCGTGGTCGATGAAGAAAACCTGTATGTGCAGGCCACATCGGGTTTGGTGACAACGTTTGACAACCAGACCGGGCGACAACTGTGGTCTGCCCAACTTGGACGTCGAGATCAAAGTAGTTTTCCGACGGTCTCCAACAGTGATCTGGCACTGTTCTGCACAGGCATTCGCTTGTATGCCGTGTCCAAGTTCGAAGGCGACGTTCTCTGGGAACTGAATCTGCCGGGGCACCCCTCAACCAGTCCGGCAATTGACAATAACCAGGTTTATGTTGCCACGTTGGATGGCAGCGTGTATGCGTTCAGCCTGAAGACGATTCATCGCCTGTTCAACGCGGGTCTGCTGCCCAAGTGGACGCGTCAATCGCGCAAGTGGCGGTTTAAGACGGCCAAAGCAATCTCGACCCCTCTGATCACTAATGGCCGCGTGGTCAATTTTGCCAGTCGGGACAAGTCACTTTATGCCGTAACGACGGTGCAGCGCGACGTGATCTTTCAATTCGAGACGGACGCCGCAGTTTCCGCTCCCTTGGCTGTGGGCGACAAATACCTGTTCATGACGTCGGAGGACTACAAGCTGTATTGCATCGACATGAACAACGGTTCCATGCGGTGGCCGCCTTTCACGACGGGGCTACCGATCCGAGATGCGCCTGTCGTGCTGGGCCAGCAGGTCCTGGTGCGACCGGTGCGCGGCGGAATGTACAGTGTTTCAGCGGTCACCGGATTACGTCAGTGGTGGAATCCCCAACTGGGATCATTTTTGGCCGCAACGACCTCGTTCATCTACACGTCCGACACCACTGGCAACATTGTGTTGGCGGATCTCAAGACCGGCCAAACCCTGGGCGTGCTTCCGCTACGGAACTATAGCATTCGGGAAAGTAATATCCGCACCGACCGCCTGTATCTGGGGACTCAGTCCGGTCGCGTTATTTGCATTCACGAAGAGTCCCAGGACTACCCGGTGTATCACATTCATCCGGATCGTCGGCCGATTCTGCCTCAGTTTGCCCCCGACACAGAACCGCCGGCAGCGAAATCGGATGCCGATGCAGAGGGCACGACTCAGCCATAGGCAACAGCCGCTGGCGCGCACGTGGCTGTCCGCCGTCTTGCGTGCCTAACCGCTCGCTTGCACCGGGCGTTCGAATCGGCCATCGCGCAGCTCGCGATGGTCAGCGAAGCGATCGGCCAGCCGCTGACTGTGGGTCACACAAATCAACACCGCCGTGTGTTCACGACTCATCTCCAGCAGCAAATCCCCCACCGCTTGCGCTGTGTGCCGATCGAGGTTTCCCGTGGGCTCGTCCGCCAACAACAAACTCGGCCCATTGATCAAAGCCCGACACACCGCAACCCGCTGACGCTCGCCTCCGGAAATCCGTGACGGAAGGTGATTTCGACGATCAGCAAGCCCCACACGCTCCAATAAAGCCTCGGCCCGCGGCCGGGCATCCGCATCGGGTGCGTGGCGGGCCAAGGATGGAATCAACACATTCTCCAGCACCGTACACTGCGGCAAAAGATGGTGATCCTGAAACACAAATCCAATCCGCTCGTTGCGAAATGCAGCGAGTGCAGCGGCATCCAACTGCTGAGTCGCGTGCCCCATAATGTGAACCGTCCCAGCAGTCGACGCCTCCAAAGTGCCTAAGACGTACAGTAGAGTGCTTTTTCCTGCTCCGGATGGCCCGGTAACGGCCAAGGTTTCCCCCGCTGACAAGCTCAGATCCAGGCAATCCAGAATCAACAGCTCACCGTCCGCGGTTGCGTACCGTTTGGTCAATCCGGTGGCCACAAGTGCTGGGATGTCCTGATTCATCCGCACACGGTATCCTTGAAGCAGTGATGCAATTTTCCTGGCGGCCGCCACGTCGCAAAGGCCACAGCCCAAGCCAGGGCCACCGACGCCCCATGTTGACCAATGCCGGACGATCGATCAACCAGGAAACACACGAAGCGGGCGCAAAAACAGACCCTAGTTGCCCCAGTCGGGCACGGAGGGTCTGTGGTCAGCGTTGCCGAACAAAAATGTTGAGTACGCTCAGCCGGCAGCCGCACACTCACCGCCGGTTTCAGCCAGCGACTCTTTTTTCTCGGTGATCACCGGACATTGTGAGGCCATTTCCGCATTCAGAGCGGTGTAGTCAGTCCACTCTTCGGGCAGATTGTCTTCCAGGAATATCGCCTCGACCGGACACTCCGGCACACACGCTTCGCAATCGATGCACTCGTCAGGATGAATGTAGAGCAATGATTCGCCCTCGTAGAAACACTCCACGGGACAGACCACGACACAGTCTGTGTATTTGCAGTTGAAACATGGTTCGGCGACTACGTGAGTCATAGGTCACAATTCCTTTTTGTTCAACGACGCACCACCATTGGAAACCAAGCCTGGAAGACTCATGCAATCCACAACTCGCACGCGTTCTGGATTGTCAGCATCCAGCATCGACCGCCGAACAGCAGCAAGTTGAGCAAACTTACGGCGATCGCCACGCAGAAAACGAACTCAACGCGGCGGACGCGTCGCAGCGTGGCACCCTGGCAACTGGTGTTGGATACCGGCACCTAACTCGTCCGTACCGGCTCGGAATCTTAATTCTGCTAGAGCGGAGTGTCAAGCCACCTCAATCCGACTGTCCCGCACTCCTCAGACACGTGGCGGGCGTCCAAAACGTGACGCTAAGTCCCGTGTTTTCAAGAGTTAACGGCTACGGAACAAATAGCTGTATTGCCTCGGAAAACGAATCCAACTACAGTAGTCACTAGGAACCGATTCGATTCGTCGAAATCTAGCTCAGGTGGAGTGCGCGTGGCTCTCACGGAAATTGATCGCAGTTTGCTCAAACGATGCATTGCGGAAGAACCGGGTGCATGGCGCGACTTCGTCGATCGCTTCATTGGCCTGTTTGTTCACGTCGCACACCATGCTGCTCACAGCCGCAGTGTTCGCCTGCGCCCCGACGATGTCGACGACCTGTGTGCCGATATTTTCGTCCGGCTCCTGGCCGACGACTGCAAGTCTCTGCGCGCCTTTGAAGGTCATTGCTCCTTGGCGACGTACCTGACGGTGATTGCCCGCCGGATCGTCGTACGAAAAATCTCTCAACGACGCATGGCCGAGGCCCTGGGGCACGTGCAAGCCCATCAAACATCGCTCGAGCAAGCTCAGGCCAATTCCAACGAGTATCAGCGGATCGAGAATGAAGAGGAAGTGAGGCAGTTGTTGCGTCATCTCCCGGCCATGGACGCAGCCGTGGTCAAGCAATTCCACCTGGAGGGGAAGTCCTACAGGGAGATCAGCACCAAACTTGGCATCTCGGAAAATGCCATCGGTCCGACACTGTCTCGGGCACGCGATAAAATGCGCAAGAGAAAAGTGCGTACGTAGCCGCGCCGTCAAACCGCTCCCCGCATGTCCCGTGCCGGCCAGCAACTCGATGCCGTCACCAACCGCCACGCACATGCCAGGCCGCTTTCCCCGTCCAACGCCGCGACGCGTTGCCGTCCTACCAGACCACGTCTGTGGAAGCGGTCCACACCGCCGGCCCCGGATGATACCACGGTCGACGATATCCCGAATACGGGTAGCGGATAGCCCCCGGCGTCACCGGCACCCAATACCCAACTGCCCCGCTCCCGATGGCATAAGGAGCCGAACAGCGAGGAATCGAACAGTGGGGAATCGAACAGTGGGGAATCGAACAGTGGGGAATCGAACAGTGGGGAATCGAACAGCGGGGAATGGAGCAGTGGGGAATCGAGCAGTGGGGAATCGAACAGTGGGGGGCTGAGCAGAAGGGACGAAAGCAGCCGAAACAACCAAAGCAGCCGACCGGCCGCACCTGAGTTTCACGGGGACCGGCAATTGGAACCGTCACGGTCCTCTGCGCCGTCAATACACGCACTTCCGTCTCGTCACCGGTTTCTGCTGGTGGCGCCGGTGGTGGAACCCAACCGGTCTGAGCCCAAGCGGGCGTGCAGTCAACACAACTCAACACCCCCATGACCGCCAGCGCTGGCAAGATAAGTCGAAACATCGCGATCGCCTTTCTGAGATTCACAGACCGAGCAATTCAAGGGCACAGTGATGCGGCCCTGTCGTGCCTCATACGAGAGCCGGCTGAACTCCCCCCAGCGAACCCGCTCCCATCAAACCGATCGTCCATAGTGGCCAAACCGCCCTCACAACTGAATCGCAAAACCCCCATTATTAACAAACTACCCAATTATCCTTGTGAGCCATGGCCGACTTTGCCAGCTCTGGCGAATGCGTCGAATTCAATAATCCTAAGGATCGAAGGAAGACGAAGGGAAGAATCTACCGATAGTAGCGAAGTAGGGTGTTTCAACAACGCCCGATTCGGGACGGATGTGAGCCACTGAGGGCAAGCCGGTTGACCTGCAGGCTTCGATGATTGCGACACAGAGCAGGGCAGCGGCTACCGGCTGAGGGGAAACGCACGATGATCAGATGTGACTATCTGGCGCTGTTGGTCGCTGTGATTTGTAGTTCGGCTGCCGATTTGAAGGCTCAAGTACCTGGAGTCATCGGTGGCCAGATTTCCTACATGGACACAGGGATGGTGGGTGGCTGCAGCCAGCAGATGTATCCCTTCGACAATCCAGCTCCCTGGCTACATGGGCAGTTCCAGGCGATCCCGGCCTACGGCGGGCACGTCAGTTTTCGTCCGTACAATTACAAACATGTCGGGCCACAAGCCCGCATGGCTGCGATGATGGGCGCCCCGTTGACGATGCCGTATTCCCAACAATTCTGGCATCGCTACGACGCATCGGCCCGCATGGAGCGCGTTTCGGCAGATCCCGCGCGCAACCCTCTGGCAACTCGGCTCACACAAGTCACTGATCGCCGCATCGTCCCCGCGTCCGCTCACTGGGTCCCACAAACACGCGTGCCGGGCGCAAGCCTCTGGCCACGTGAGGCTACCATCGCGACCGCAACTGTCGACGGACTGGCCTCGACCCCGTTGGAACAACCCGCTGCGTCGTCGGCCATCATGCGCGATGCGGAAATTCAGAAACTGCAACGGCAAATCCACAGTTTGCAAACCCGGTTACGCGAAGCCCAACGCATCCCTCAGGATGCACGCGGCCCGATGCTACGGATCACGGCGCCATAATACGCGTCCTCCGCGAGGTGCCAGGCACACCGTCCCAGCAAATGGACCGGGATTGCGCATGACAAAGCAAACCGAGGTCGCATGTCCCGTTGACAGCGTGGCAGCGATGTGTGCATCCCGGATCGACTCCAGCACAGTTTTCTGACTGCTCCGGTGCGCTGCTGGATACGTCGGCAACTCAGTGCGCTGACGGCCGCACGCGCGTCCATCCCGCAACGGAAAACCGAAGT
>Ga0315336_1005788_pt1 | contig 13199 bp, 13 predicted proteins | sample ASW5metaG_FD_204512 | JGI IMG/M metagenome (GOLD analysis project Ga0315336, IMG submission 204512) | Ammonia-oxidizing marine archaeal communities from Monterey Bay, California, United States - ASW #5 | ecosystem: Environmental > Aquatic > Marine > Intertidal zone | place: USA: California...
GGCGTGTCATGGCCGTGGGCAATTTCTTTTGCCCTCTCCCCGCCAGCGCCAAGCATTGCTGCAATGGTCCTATGACCCGTTCATCTAATCTGGAACCGGGCGGCGGCTTGTAAGACCGACTCTAGAGCTGCTTGGCCAAAAACCGCTGATTTCCGCCCTCCTTGCTGGTAGATTGGCGCCCAAGCACATTCGCTTGCCGAGCGCATAGACCCGCCAAGGTTCGCTGTCTTACAGAATAACCCGACATCGAGTGGCCGCCATGACCAGCCGGGAAAACGGTGCGACGCAACTCCGCGGCTACGCTTTCATCATACTGGCAAACCTCTCATTTGCCGTGGGTTGGAGCTTCGTCACCGCAACCGAAGGCGATTTTTCGGCCTGGCAGCTGATCCTGTTGCGCGGCGTCGTGTTCGTTCTAGCCTTGACGCCTTGGGCCATACGAAATCCACGAGTGGCCGCGGGCGTGAACCGGCGGCTGCTGGTGCTGCGCGGCTTGCTGGGTACCGGCATGATGGTTTGCCTGGCTTATGCGGTGCTCCTGCTTCCACTGTCGACGGCCACGATCTTGGGCAAGACAACGCCGTTTTGGGACTTGGTTTTTCTCTGGGTGCTATTGAGTCTCCGTCCAGTACTCTCGGAAATCCTGCTGGTGCCGGTGGCATTTGTCGGACTGCTGCTGATCCTGGTTCCCGAGGGACAGCTCAGCATTGCAACAGTCAGTCATACGGGACTGCTTCTGGGACTGGCGGCCGGCATGTTCAACGGCCTCGAGTTTATCACCCTGAGATGGTTGAGGCGGGATGAACCAACCCACACCGTAAATCTCTGGTATGCCGGCATCACCATCATCTTGACGCTGCCCTTCGCCATAGGGTCGCCGTGGCCAGACCAACCAATGATCTGGTTCTTCGCAGTCATGTTTGGCTTGTCTAGCTTTTTCGGCCAGACGTTGCTGGCAGAGGCCATGGAGACCATCACACCCACTGTCGCCAGCGTCAGTTGCTTGCTGGTGCCCGCCTTCGCCACGCTGATCGGCTGGGTCGTATTCGGCCAGCTGTTGTCGGGCTTGGAGCTGGTCGGCATCACCGTCGTGCTCACTGCCGGCGCGCTCATGCAGATTAGGGAAAGCCGGCAGAGGGATGGGCTGGGTGCGGCCAAGTTCCGCTGGCAGAAATGAGGGCTGAGCAAGCTCTGCTTGCCAGACCAATGGCCCGCAGGCCCGCGCAATCCCAGCGCAGGCCTCAAAAATCCAAACCTATCGAGTGGCGCTAGTGTGACCTCATTTCGAGCGACTCGATGATCCGCCCGTCAGGCCCTGAAGCATTTCCAACGGAAACGGGAATACGATGGTCGAGCTGCGATCGGTCGCGATGGTGTTCAAGGTGGTGAGATAGCGTAGCTGCATGGCTTGGGGCTTCTTCGACATGATTTCGGCGGCCTTCAAGAAACGGTCGGCCGCCTGCAGCTCGCCCTCGGCGTCGATCACCTTGGCGCGCCGCGAACGTTCAGCCTCTGCCTGCCTGGCGATCGCACGAATCATGTTTTCGTTTAGGTCGACATGTTTGAGTTCCACATTGAGAACCTTGATCCCCCAAACGTCGGTCTGTTCGTCCAGCACGACTTGAATGTCAGCGTTGAGCTTATCGCGCTCGGCCAGCATTTCGTCCAGCTCGTGCTGGCCCAGAACGGAGCGCAATGTGGTCTGCGCGAGCTGGCTGGTGGCGCCCATGAAGTCTTCCACCTGGATGATGGCGTTTTGCGCATCGATCACGCGGAAATAGAGGACGGCATTGACCTTGACCGAGACATTGTCCCGCGAGATCACGTCCTGCTCCGGCACGTCCAGCACGCGGGTACGCAAATCGACCCGAACCATTTGCTGGATGACAGGAATGATGATGATAAGGCCCGGTCCCTTGACCTTCCAGAAACGGCCCAGCTGAAACACCACCGCGCGTTCATACTCACGCAGAATCTTGAATGAGTAGAACAGGATGATGAGGGGGATCAGGAGTATGAAGATCCAGCTTTGCTCAAGGATAAAGGACATATGAGAGCTACCTTCCTTTGGCTTCGGGCTGCACAATCAGGGTAAGCCCCTCGATCGCCCGCACCTCAACTGCGCGACCGGGATCAAGGGATTTGTTGGATTTGGCGCTCCAAATCTCGCCATGGACACGCACACGGCCGAACCGCCCATTCCAGTCGATCACATGCCCCGTGCTTCCGATCATCTCCTCCTTGCCCGTCACCACCGGGCGATGACGCGAGCGCATCAGCATCGACATGACGAACAGGAAAAAACCAGCACTCAGCAGCGCTAGTGAGCCGATCAGCGTCCAGGAAATGCCGTAGCCAGGCACATCCATGTCGAGCAGCAAGATCGAGCCGAATACGAATGCCGCGGTTCCTCCAAGCCCCAGCATTCCGAAGCTGGGCGCGAACACTTCCGCCGTCATCAGGGCTATACCCAAAATGATGAGAGCCAAGCCCGCGTAATTGACCGGCAGCACTTGAAAGGCGTAGAGCGCGAGCAGCAGGCTGATGGCGCCGGTGACGCCTGGTATCAGCACGCCCGGGTTATAGAATTCCAGCAGAAGCCCGTAGATCCCGATCAGCATCAGCACATAGGCGATGTTGGGATTGGTGATAATGGCCAGCAGCTCGGTGCGCCAATCGGGTTTGATCGCTTCCACGACCATGCCGGTGGTTTTCAGCTCGCGATCTTGACCCATCACGTCGATCTTCCGCCCGTTCAGCTGGACCAACAGATCGCTGATGTTGTCGGCCACGATGTCGATCACGTTCTCCTTGAGCGCCTCCTCCGCCGGCAGGCTCGCAGCCTCGGTCACCGCCTTCTCGGCCCAATCGACATTGCGCTTTCGCATCTGAGCCAGGCCACGGATATAGGCAACGGCGTCGTTCACGACCTTGTCCTCGATACCGGGCTTCCTCTTGGCGCTTGCCTTGTCGTCCTTCTTGCCTTCGTCCTCTTTTGCCTTGTCATCGCCACCCGGTGAGGGAAAACCGCCGCCGCCAACCCGGACCGGAGTGGCCGCGCCCAAATTGGTGCCCGGCGCCATCGCCGCGACCGGGCTTGCATAAAGGATGAAGGTGCCGGCGCTAGCTGCCCGGGCGCCGCTTGGCGCGACGTAGCTCACCACCGGGACGGGTGAGGCCAGGATGTCGCGGATGATGACCCGCATCGAGGTATCGAGGCCGCCCGGCGTATCGATTTGCAATATGACGAGCTGGGCGCCCTTGTCCTGCGCCTTCTTGAGTCCGCGTGTGATGTAATCGGCGGTCGCTGGCCCCACCGCGCCCTTCAACTCCAGCAAATACGCCACCGCGCCTTGCTGGGCTTTGACCAGCGCCGGAAGCATGAGCGCGGCGCAAATCAGCATTAGCCAGGGCCACCACGCTCGCTGGCCTAGCTTCTTTCTCTTGCTCGCGTCGGGAGATCTAATTGCCATGGATCGAAGGGCCGCAATCCGATTCGGCGCGCCGCCCCAATCCCATAAACCATTATGATCCATGGGGCTTTCGGTGTCCACGCAGCCTATGGTCTTAGGTCAGCCAAGCGAGCAGGTGGCTCTCACATCGCCGGCAGTCGGTAGCGCCAAAGCCCGCATACGCGAATCTAAAGGCTCCAGAGGCAATCAATTCGGAAACGACCGCGCATTCATCTCCGTCTGGCACCGAGAGTGCCGCTGCCGGGGCGTAGATGCTGGTCAGCCGGTCGATATGCCAATGGGGCTTCTTGTCGGTCCTGAAATGGCGGGCAAGCCGGGCGCTCAGACCGCCTGGACCATAGGCGCTTCCGGCGTAGAGATACCATCCGGGCGCAATCGGTTCCGGGCAGAGCCTTGGCAGATCGATCGCGGCTTCGGTCTCGAAGTGCAGTATCAGCGCATAGGCGCCCCCGGAAGTAGGTGCACCCTCGAGGGTATACCGGTCGACAAACAAACTGCTCTTGAGACAGGTCTGCAGCCCACGGATCAGCGGCGAGGGCAGGTCGCGGCGGGAATCCGGTGAGGCCGCGGTGGCAGGATTGCGGGTGTCGGCCATGGACCTTCCAATGGTCTCTTCGGCGGTTCGGCGTCTGGCCGACATTTGTCTTCCTCCCAGCCTCCGTCATATCGCAGAACCGAGACGCTGGCGTTAATTGTTATATTCGATTTTTTGAATGAGATATGATTTAACGCTGTTTGAACCGGCCTGGCATCGGGCCTAGCGTTTGGATTCAACAGCCGAGATTCTGCCAAAAAGGACCCAGATCCGTCCGAGTCCGCGGCCGATCCATCGAGGGAGGGAACCCCATGACTCAGCTCGTACTGCCCCATGGCGCGGACGTATTAAAACCGCTTTTGCTGGTCCAGTCCGAACGGGCTGCCGAGCTCGATCGGGCGCGGTCGCTCAAATCGGTTCCGCTTGCATCCCGCGAAGTCTCCGACGTCTTCATGCTGGCCATGGGCGCCTATACGCCGCTCGATGGCTTCATGGGCTATGACGATTGGTTGGGGAGCTGCAAGGACATGAAGCTCGGCAGCGGTATTTTTTGGCCGATTCCCATCACGCTTCCGGTCGATGATGAACTGGCGAAAGGCATCGCCCTTGAGGAGGAGGTTGCGCTGGCGGATGGCGAGACGGGTGAGATTCTGGCCGTCATGCAGGTGAGCGAGAAATACGCGATAGATAAAAAAATCGAGTGCGAGCACGTCTATCGCACCACCGACCCGGCCCATCCAGGCGTGGCAAAGGTCTTGGCCCAGGGGGGCACCAATCTGGCCGGCCGTGTAACGGTTCTCAGCGAAGGCGAATATCCGGTCAAATATCCCGACCTCTATATCAGGCCGGCGGAAGCCCGCGCCATGTTCTCCGAACGCGGCTGGTCGCGGGTGGCGGCGTTTCAGACGCGCAATCCCATGCATCGCTCGCACGAGCATTTGGCCAAGATCGCCGTGGAAGTGACAGACGGCGTCTTCATCCACCAAGTGCTCGGCAAATTAAAGCCCGGCGATATCCCGGCCGAAGTGCGAACGCAGGCGATCCAAGCCATGATCGACAACTATTTCCGCCCCGGCACCGTGATCCAGGCGGGTTACCCGATCGAGATGCGCTATGCGGGTCCGCGCGAGGCCTTGCTGCACGCCACTATCCGACAGAATTTCGGTTGCTCGCACCTGATCGTCGGGCGCGATCATGCGGGCGTGGGCGACTATTACGGTCCCTATGACGCCCAGCACATTTTCGATGAGCTATGGGAAGGCGCGCTTCAGACCCGGCCACTCAAGATCGATATCACCTTCTATTGCACCAAGTGCTACGGCATGGCGACGGCCAAGACCTGTCCCCACGATCCGAAATATCAGATCGCGATCTCGGGCACGGAGCAGCGCAAGATGCTGACTGCTGGCGAGGACATCCCGCTGGAATTCAGCAGGCCCGAGGTCGTCAAGATCCTGCAGGACTATTACGCGACGTTGAAGCAGGACGCCTGATCGCGAAGTCGCGCGGTGTGGCGAATGGCCATGCGACCAATCACTGAGGCTGCTAAACCTTACATTCCGGATCTGGCTGGATGATCCCAAGCGATTCCGCAATCCGGATCGATCCGCCCTCGGTCTTGGATATGTACATATTCAGGCTCGAGTGGTTGTGGCTCGCCCCTATCTGCGATTTGCCCGTAGGGGTTTGATAGGTGAGGCCGGCAAGTCCCGTGGCAACCGCCTCGCGCGAAACTTCGCCCGACTTCTCTAGGCCAGCTTTCAGCGCAACTAGAGTGTCATGATGAGTCATTATGAAGGTCGATACCACGCGCTTGGCGCCGTAGCTCTGGCGGACATTGCTGACGAACTCCCGAACACCCGGTGATGGGTCGCTCTGGACGAAGGGTACGCAAGCGTAAATCGGATGACCTTCCTCCAGGCGGATTTGATCGAGATAGACCGCGGTATCGATCAGCGTGCCAAGGGTGATTTTGTCCAGTAGCCCCTGCTTCTTGGCCTGCTCGATAAAGGCAACGTGGATGGTGCCTGGCAGGGCAGTTAGCAAGGCCTCTGCACCGGACTCGCCGATCTGCTTGATGATCGAGGAATAGTCCTCGGCACGGGCGAGCGGCACAAATTGCTCCCCTGCAACCTTGCCACCCGAATCGGCAATCACCTTGCTCGAGAACTTGAACATGACCCTTGGCCAGACATAATCGGCGCCAAGAAGATAAAAACTCTTGCCCACATGGCTCGTCATGTAGCGCAATAACGGTGCCGCGTACTGGTTCGGTACCGTATTGAAATAGAACAAGAAACGGCTGCAATCGCCGCCTTCATAGTCGGTGGCGTAGAGCAGCGGCGTCTTGGACTTCTCCATGGTATCGGACATCGCGTTGCGCGATGCCGAAGTGATGGGACCCACGACCGCCACAATGTCTTTGCGCCCAACCAGCGTTGCAGCTTCTGCTTTTGAGGTCTCCGCTTTGCCTTGGTCATCCCGGTAGGTGATTTCAACATTCCGCCCGAGGATGCCGCGGGAGGCATTGATCTTGGCGGCGGCTAGATCAAGACCCATGCGGGCCTGCTCGCCGTAAGCTTTGAGAGACCCGGTTAGCGGCAGAACGGCGCCCACATTCACAGTCGTCGCTGCATTAGCGACACGCGCCATCCATTTGCTGCTGCCCGCTGTGAGGGCTCCAATTGCGGCTGTCTTTAGGATGTCCCGGCGGCTCGGCCGGCCCCCGCCCCAGCGCGGGCCTATCAGCGCATTGTCCTGGGTCATGCCCGTACCTTTCGCGCTGCTGTAGCAGAACACCCAGCAGATGAAGAAGCAGTTGCAGAGGAACGAGTTTAGTCTCAGCCGTGGCTACATTGAAGACCCCGAGTCATTGATGCCGATTGGGCACGCAGATCTCGGCTCGGTCTTGGTGTGGTCTAGTCGGCGCTTGTTTTGGGCGTTGCTTGACGGGGATCTAGGCCCTTGGCGCAATTGTTGCCCGCTCTTGGGGATAAAGGGACTAATTGCGCGCCCGGCACCTAGGTCCGCCCATTGCCGGAAGCGGACGATTGCAGTCGCCACAGATAAGTCGTGGGATGGAGCAGGCTGGGCATATCCACAACCGATTTTCTATTTCTCGATTCCGCTTCGGAATATCTTGCTACGCCGCCAGTTTTGCCTTCTGGTTCATAATCGCAAATACGATTCCTTACCTAACATTCGATCTCAGACACGTCGTGACTGATTCACTGAAGAAGCCCGAAAATCGCTACGTCAACGATCTAAGGCGTTTCGGATACAGCCAAGCCCAGGTCATGAGGGTTCGCGGCTCGATCGTACCGATCGGGCTGTCACTTCTGTTTTTGTCGTTCGTCGCCGTGTCCGTGGGGGGCGGTTATGCGGGACTGGGCAGTGAATGGCTCATCATCGTGAGCGCGGCCGTGATCGGCGGTTATATGGCGCTCAATATCGGCGCCAACGACGTTGCCAATAATATGGGCCCCGCGGTCGGCGGTAAGGTTCTGACGGTCTTCAGCGCCGTTGCGATAGCAGCTGTTTGCGAGAGCGCCGGGGCGCTGCTGGCCGGCGGCGATGTGGTCAATACGGTGGCCAAGGGGATCATCGCGCCGGGCGACAAAATTGCAGTGATCGACTTCAGATACTTGATGTTGAGCGCGCTTTTGGCAGCGGCCCTGTGGATCAATCTGGCGACCATCCTGAGTGCGCCTGTTTCGACCACCCATGCCATCGTCGGCGGGGTGCTCGGCGCGGGCATCGCTGCCGCCGGCATCGATCTGGTCAATTGGGCCACCATGGCAAAGATCGCAGCGAGTTGGGTGATCTCACCGGTTTTCGGTGCGTTGGTTTCGGCCGCTCTCCTGCTCTTCATCAAAGTCAAAGTGCTCAATGCCGAAAATCGATTGGAAGCGGCAGGCAGATGGGTGCCGGTGATGATTGCGGTGATGGCCGCCACGTTTGCCGCCTATATGGCTCTCAAGGGGTTCAAGAAGATATGGCAGGCCTCGATTATCGAAGTCATTTTGTTCTCCGGCCTGTCATACATGGCTGCCTATTTCGTCGCTCGTCCCTATATCGCCAGGCGGCTCGAGGGGATGCAGAATCGCAAGAGGAATGTCAACGGCCTGTTCGATCTGCCGCTCATCATAGGCGCCGCGTTATTGTGTTTTGCCCATGGCGCCAACGATGTCGCAAATGCCGTCGGCCCGCTGGCGGCGATAATTTCCACCATTGGCGATCAGCCCGAAATTGCCAAACAAGTCTCGATACCCTTATGGGTCATGGTGATCGGCGCCTTGGGCATTGCATTGGGCCTCGCCTTGTTCGGTCCGAAATTGATCATCATCGTCGGAGAAAAAATCACACGGCTGAATTCGCCGCGCGCCTATTGCGTCGCGTTGTCTTCCGCCATAACGGTGCTGATTGCGACCACCCTGGGCCTGCCCGTCAGCTCTACGAACATCGCGGTCGGCGCTGTATTCGGCGTGGGCTTCCTACGGGAGCTCCGCGAGAATCCCAACCGCCGCAAATTGAAGCCAGGACATAAATTGAACGCCACCGCCGAGGACGCCTTCGCAAACCGATCCTCTCGCGCTAAGCGACGGCTGGTGCGACGCCAATTTGTCTATTCGATTGCCGCGGCCTGGGTGGTCACCGTGCCGGCTTCGGCGGCACTCGCCGCTACGATTTATGCTGTTCTGCAGCTTGGCTAATCCAAGGTTTCAAAGCCTTGAATTGGCGGATTAGAGCCAAAAAGTCCTCGCGATAAAGCACCTTGGTAGCATCCTCAAGCAGGGCCCAGTGCCGCTCCCGGCGATCTTTGTCGGGCCACTCATCGTCCTGATCTGTCACGAAATACGGATAATAGGTCACTGGAATTTGCTGCTTGCCGTCATCGGTTTGCTTGGAGATCACCACCGTGATCGGATAGTCCTCCAGAACGACACCCCGCACGCCACCTTCCTCGAATCCTTCGCGATGGCAGGTCTCGACGTGGCTCTCTCCCTTGTGTGCCAATCCCTTGGGCAGGATCCATCGCCCGCGGGTCTGCGAGGTGACAAACAGCAACGCCATCTGATTTCCCTTGATGGCAAATGGAATGACACCGATTCTGTGCATGGGTTGTATCCTCGGCGTAGGCGCCCAAGCGCGTCATCCGCAGAGACACCTTTAGCGCCTAAATGCGGATAGCTCCGTTGCGAGGGAGCGCGGACCGACACGCCGCCTGCTCATCGACAATACCCTAGAGCGGTTAGGCCCTTAAACAATATCGATGCTTCGCCATGAACCCGCTCTGCCGGCCAGCTATTGTCCTTGGGCTGCTGGAAGGGCAAGGCTTAGAAACAAATCGCCATCACGCATCGCCAGTCCCTTGCCACAAAACTCATCGAGCGCGCCTTCGATCTCCCCTATGGGCCATTGCCACCGAAATCTTGCCTTGGCGCCGGCCGCGCTGATCGGACGGTCGCTGAAGGCCCGATAGATTTCGGCTAGTGGACCCTCCAGGCTGTAGGTCAGGATTTCAATCCGATCACGCGCATCCTCGATCTCCACGAGGCCGGGCGACCGCAAATAGGTGAGGCTCGGGCGGACGCCTTTCTGCCAGCTCTCCGCCCATGTCTCGGCCAGTTGCGCGATCTTCTGATAGGCGCTGTCCGGCAGCGTGTTCTCGAGCTGGTAATCGAAGAAATAGGCGACTTTCTCTAAGTCTATTGACCTAGGGTAGACGAACGCATAGCTCTCCGCTGGTTGGATGGCGCGCATCGGAAACGAGGCGCGATCCCAGAACAATGGGCTGAACCGCTCCATCCAGATTCGCCCGGTGCCATGGGGCGGCTCGAGATGTGATAGGTGCGGGATCAGCGTCTGCTGATCAGCGCAATCTGCTTCGCTCTCGCCCGGAAATCCCCAGATTAAGTTCCAAGCCGCTTCGATGTTGTAATAGCGCGCCCAGCGCAGCACGTTGACATTCTGAATGGCGGTTACGCCCTTGCGCATCAGGCCCAACACCCGCGTGCTCAAGGACTCGATGCCCGGCTGCAGGCGCTCGACGCCAGCCTCGCTGAGCAGCCTGAGGTGCTCCTTCTTCAGGTTGGCTTTGGTTTCGTAAAAGATCTTGTAGTCGAGCTGCCTTTCCTTCAGCAGCGGGAAGAACTCCTTCAGATATGACATGTCGAGAATGTTGTCGACGGCGACGAACTGGGAGCTGCGATAGCGGTTGGAAAGTGCCGCAAGCTCAGCGAAAACGCGGTTTGCCGACTTGGCGCGATAGGCCATGGTTGCGCCATTGAGGCCGCAGAATGTGCAGTGGTGTTTCTGACCCCACCAGCAGCCGCGGGCGCTTTCGAACGGCAGCTCGATGTTCCGTTTCCCGCCGCGTGGAATCAGCTTGAGACGTTCGGCCCGCTCGAAATATTCGTCGTAGTCGGGTACCGGCAGCGCGTCCAACTCGGAGAAAGGAGGCCTGGGTCCGGATAGCCGCAGATCGCCTTGCTGCCGGCACATCACGCCCGGAACTTCCGCCGGGTCGGTGCTCTCGGCGACCGCCTGCAGGAACTCGGGAAAGACATGATCGGCCTCGCCATTGATCGCATAGTCGATCGCGTGAATGGAGCGAACCAACTCCTCGCCCATCTCTCCATCGAAGTTTGCGCCGCCGAACAATGTGAGGAGCTGTGAATGGTCCTCCTTGATCCGTTGTGCCAAGGCGAAGGACGCAACGTTTTGCCCGAACGTCGAAGTGAACCCGACGACATCGAACCGCTCCCAGGCGATGGTCGACATCATTCGGTCGAGATAGGCGGGAACCGCGTTCAGCCTGACTTCCCGCAACTTGTCAGGATCGAGGCTGGTGTTGGTCTTGGCGAGGAATTGGCAGTCGGGATCAGGCGTTGCCTCGCCGAATGCGGCGCGAGAGAACAGCCAATCTCCAACTAGCATGGTGCGTTGCTGGCAAAGGTTTTGATACAGCTCTCCGCCGATTTCGGCCGCAAATTCCAGGCTGAGATGAAACGTCTCGGCGGCGAAGCCCTCAGATCGCGCGACCGCGCTCAATAAACCGATCTGCAGCGAGGGCCGCCAAACCGAGATGAACGGCATGGCGACCAGCGCAACCGAAAGCGCCCGGGAGCGCTGCTGCGACGTTTGGCCGGAAGACTCACCTGTTCGGGACATGTCGCGGCCAACCACAATATTGCGCTGTTTACGCTTTGCCCTTAACCGCGGTCAGCCTGGTTCGTAGGGAACGTGTGGTCCAGTGGATAGGAGGGCCTTGTTTCGCGTTTATCTCGCGGCCGTCACAGTCATCTTAACGCACTGTATCGGCAGGCTGGGATGGCGCGGACTCGCCTTCTGGCGCCGATTGCGAAGCGTCGCCCTCTGCTTGCGGTTGCGCCGATTCACCTGCCGGCGACTGCTGCATCCCGCCGTCGGGCTTGTTCGAATCTACTATGATTTCCGGTTTGTCGACCGGCGCATCTACTATGATTTCCGGTTTGTCGACCGGCGCTTGAGCCAGCAAGTTTTTCTTGTCGGATTGTGTGCTTGCTCTGCCCGCTTCATGTGGCGCGAGAGAAATCGGGTTCTCCGCGACGACCGGCGTGGCAGCGCTTACGGGGCTAGCCAGCGCCGCTGCGGCGAGCGCCACGAGGCCTGTTTTCTTCGCCGACTTCTTGCTCTCACGCATCAGGTATTTCCCCGTTTCTGGGTTCTCGGACGTCTCGGACCGGCGCTCATCCTAGCATGGTTGATCGCGCGCGAACACGTGGCGCTGGGACACTCAATGAGATGGGGCGGCCATTCCGCTCCGTGATCGCAGAGCGGTCAGCTAACGGCGGGCTGAAATTGCCAAAGCCAGTACCCGCCATCTGCTGCTGTGCCCAGGCGTCACCGGATCGCTACGGTCACTAGTCGATGATGTGGTGGACCGGCATCGTGCTCATCTCCCATTCGCCCGTATTGCGGTCGTATTGGGATCCGGTGAAGACGTGCCAGTCCTTGTCATCCAGCTTCATGAAGTCGCCGCGATAGTAGTAACCCGGCCATCGGGTTTCCTTCCGGAACAGCGTGTGCTGCGTGACGCACTCCGAGGTGATGACCCTGTGATTGAGCTCCCAAGCTCTCTGGAGCTGATGCAGGTCTTCGGCGCCGACATGCTCCACAGGGCAATGTGGGTATCGGAAATCTGCGCAATGATCATGGTGGTCTCAATCGCGAACCGTGCAGTGCGCAGCACTCCTGCCCGAGCCCGTGCCGGGATGTGGGCCGCGCGTACCGCCTCCGCGCCGCTACGGAAACGCGCCTAGGGCTTTTTCGGGGTCTCGTATTTGACTTCCTTCTGGAACGATTCCCAGACGGTGTCGTAGCCGACGAAGCCTTTTTCGTTGGGCTTTTTCTGCTTCGTCGTCAAAAAGCGCGTATGACCCTCAGGCACTTTTACGAAGGTTTTTTTCTCAGCCATTGATCGCCTCTCTCCAAAAAGTCAGCTTCCTCATCGATGTCGTTATTCAGATCGGCCTGGTGAGCGAGGGATCGATTTCCGCTTCCGCAGCGACCGGCCCACCAGCCTGGACTTCCTCATCGGTTGCATCGCGCACGGTCAGGATCTCGAGCGTGAAAATGACTTCCCTCCCGCACAGCGGATTGTTGCCGTCGACGGTCAGTGTCTTGTCGTCCATCCGTGTCACGATGAAACTCCGCGTCTGGCCCTTGTCGTTCTCCATCAGGATCGACGTGCCGATCTCGCGATATTCCTCGGGAACGTTCTCGATGTGATCGGTAAAGACCAGCGACTCGTCCCTTGCACCGTAGATCTGATTGCCGTTGATCGGCACCTCGATCTCCTCGCCGGCGGATTTGCCCTCCAGTTCCTTGTGCACGGATGGCGCCAGGATTTCGTTATGTCCGTGAATATAGCCCAGCGGAAAGTCGACGCGGGTCAGGACGTGCCCCGATTTCTTGTCGGTCACCTTGTATTTGAGCTCCACGAATTTTCCGTCCTGAATGGCTTCACTCATGTCAAATCCGAACCGGCTGCTCAGAAAATGGATGCCCCGAAGATTCTTACCTCGTCATTCTCGTAGCCGAGAACCAATCTGCCAAGCCACTCCCCTTCTCTCGCCGTGCTGCGCTGCCGGTAAAGAACCGTCACATGCTCGCCCCGGCGGATGATGCCGAGATAGTCGGCGTCTTGG
>Ga0315336_1005789_pt1 | contig 13199 bp, 26 predicted proteins | sample ASW5metaG_FD_204512 | JGI IMG/M metagenome (GOLD analysis project Ga0315336, IMG submission 204512) | Ammonia-oxidizing marine archaeal communities from Monterey Bay, California, United States - ASW #5 | ecosystem: Environmental > Aquatic > Marine > Intertidal zone | place: USA: California...
TACTCATAACCCACTTGGTTACCGTCTTTATGGATTTTCCATCCTTTATCTAGACGGACGTTTGAGCCTTCGCCACCGCTCCAGGTGTGTTCCCACTCGCCGTATTCAACTTGTACTGTTGGGAAATCCGGGTGGTAGTAAAAACCATCTTCCTTTTTCTCTAATCCCAATTTGGTGAAGAAAGACTCTTCGTAATTATCAGACCAACCTTTTAGAAGCGATTGGTCTTTTACAAAATGCTGAAATCCGCTAGAAAGCTGACAGTAAACGTCTCGGCTGCATGTCACAACATCGAGAACGGCTCCAATTGGAAGACCGAAGAATTTCTCTAACAATTCGGTGTTTTTGTCTTTTACAATGTTTTCAATGCCGCCGTAATCGTTGTATTCTCCCATGATCGGGAGGGCTAACGGATTAAAATAACAGTTGTTGTAGATTAGATTGCTTTGGGTTCCAACATAGTGAATGTTTTGCTTGCGGAGATAATCCCAATCTGAATTTTCATTTTTCGATAAAAATGAAGGCATGTTATTTGGTAGCAGTAGGAAGAAGGCGATTTCGTCGCCAGGCCCAATGCTTATACTGCTTGCTGAGCAAGCTACGTTAAATGATCCCATGCTATTTCCTTACGCGCCAAATTTCGAATGTTTCGTTGTCGTCAACATACTCGAAATTGTCTTCTGCTAATTTAGTAATTGCCAATAAGTTGGGTTTAATCTGGGTGTCGGAGAGGTTTGCGGTGTCTCCGATTTGGATCATTTCTGATCCACCTTCAACGAAAATTGGATGAAACCCGTCTTCGTTGGGCGTTTTTCGAATGAAGAACTGCCCTTTTTTCTGTTTGGGCTCACTTGGTTGGGAGCATTCCCCCCAACATTCCCATTCGCCATTACAACCACCGCTATAATATTTTGTTCCGCCGCATTTGTGGCATTTCATTAATTGTCTCTATCATCTTCTAAAGGATTAACCCCATCCATGGTTACTTGTGGTCCAATGGGCGATTGCCTAACACTAGTAATATCGTATACAGGAGCGGAATGGTAACAACCGTTATCGTCTTTTAGTTCGATGTAAACGTCCGCATCTCCATCCAATTTTAATACTAATTCTAGTTTTTTAATGGCTTCGGACAGCTTCATTAGTAGTTCCCTAGGACACCATATCCCATACCATGATTAAAGTCTGATTGCCAGAATCCATTAATACAATCGATGATTTTGTCATCGATGATTTCATATTCGAATTCTTCGCCTAATTTAGCTAACCCATAACGGGTCATTTCTAGAAATAGGTAAGCAACACTTTGAGGTCCCTCACAGAGATAAAGTGCATCTCCCTCGTCGCCTTCAAAATTTCCGGATTCCACCAACACTTCTGTAGTTAACCCGATCTTAGCTAGCTTTTCTAGGCTTTCAGACGATAGTGTGCTATCACCGTAGCTACTCAACATATCGTCTGGGCTATCGCTACAAATGCCGCCATCGGCATCGCTGTGGGCTTTTTTGTAGCCTTTGATAATGTCTTTCCGGTCGTGGGTTGATTTGAATCTAATAAATTCTGATTCGTTGTGTCCGTCTCTCGACCAGTCTCCAACGACTATTCTCCATGAATGTTGCATTTCTACCTCTACCTATGAAAAAAGCCGGGGAGGGTTTAGCTCCCCGGCTTTAAATGGATTCCTAGCGACTGCGGCTAGGACGGACTTTGCGAAGATCGACTTCAACCGTGAGGGGTTCCCCACGACCGTTGCGACTCACAAAGCCTTGACGGGCTAGCCGTCGTGCAGTGCTTCGAACACTACCATACGTTGAACCAGTGGACTCAGCAATAGCGGGAAGAGTGTTCCCATTCTTGATTAGCCGTAGAACCGCGTATTCACTCTGCGTCAATGTACTCATCTTTTTCTCCTTTAGATGTTGTGTTGAACGTAATTCTTCTTTGAAAGCTGCTTGATCTTCTTTTCCCGAGTCATCTTCTCAGTGAACCGGAACCGACGACCAGACTGCTTGCCTTTTTTGCCAAGCGTCCCGTTGTAGGTGTTGAAAATTTCGTAGCCTTCGAATGAAGCGCCTACTTCCACACCGGCAACGGCACGGGACTCTTCATTAACAAACGTGCCGATGACGCAATGAGCGCCAACGCCAATTCCTTGAACCTTGGCATCACTGCCCAAATTCATCCCAAACTTATTCCAAACTTCTAGGCCGCTGTTTACCAGGGCGTCGAAATCGACAGGAGTAGGCGGGGTCTTAGTCTTGCGCACCTTGGGAGCCGCAGCCTCCAAAGTAACACCCTCGGTAGTTTCACTAGTAACGGTTGCTGTTTCACTCATCTGATTTTCCTCCTTCAGAACTTTATGAATTCTTGAATTGTGAACTTTGATAGTACGACCGGTGTCCTTACAAAGCAGCACAATTGCATCTTTTTTGGTAGACTCAACCTGATAGTTATTCGGGTCGAGCACCCCACCACTGGTGAGGATTTGTACTTCATCATCTTTTTGAACGGCTAATGCCATTTGTGTCCTCCAGACAGAATCGATTCCGTCATGTTGTTAAATACATTATACCATGGAAACGGAATCGAGTCAATCCTCTGAAACACTTTTACGTCTTCGGGTTTCCCCGATAACGATGCTCAGAGCATTACCCAGATACTCCCACTCCGCTAGGGAAAGGGAAATCCGCCCACCATTTTTATTCTTAACATGACAAATAAATCCCCGAAGCTTAGACCTAATAGCAATATACTTATTTAGGTTGTTTCGGGTGTGAGTCCAGGCTTGATCTGAGGCCGCCTGGGCTCTTAATAGTGCGATGTTTAAAGCTCGACGTAACTCTTTATGCTCGTCGTCTTCGGGATCGCATTGCGCGTTGCATTCATGATCCATAAGGTTACCTTAAAGGTAAAATACTAAGGATCAATTTTAAAGAGAATTTCTCCACTCATCCAACGCGTTAAAATTTCAACCATTTCATCAGCCTCTTGTTCAGATTCCGCTTTATAAAAAGCGAACTCTTGGGCTTGAAATTGTGATGTTGGAGGCCCCCAACCATTCCACTCAATAAAATCACGCAAAATTGGATTATCGCGAGTGACTTCTTTAAGCATGTTAGTGGTTATCCTTTTTTAGGTTGTTCTTTCCGTTTGCCAACCTCAGTTTGCAAGTTATTAGCTGTCAATCGCTCCAACCCGAAGTACGCACGCGAATCATTCAACTGACCCAATGGGATTTGTTTTGATCGTGCTAGATCTCGTAGTGCGTTGGCGATTGTCTGCTCTAAATAGGTTGGGCCTAATGAAGGCTCCCCAGGCGCAGGGTTCCTCAAACACTCTCCATTTTGGATAGCAAATCGAACATGCTCCAAAGTAAATCCTGAACCGGATAGGAGGTGTTTGAGGCGGCTATCACCTTGCATAACACGGCGATTGACTTTAGAAAGAAGCCAATCCCCGAAGGGATTGGATCCTAATTCTTGTTCATGCAGTTGGTGAAGCTTCATACCCTATTTTTGGCCTAGTTGTTAGACGGATCGAAATAAAGCTCGGTGAATTCGCTTTTGGCGTCACTGAGATCGATAACGTTCTCAAGGTCATACGACTTACTTACTAGCGAGCCGACCCAACCCTGAATACCCTCAATAACCGTATTGTCGATCTTCCTGCGAGGATCGAGACGGTGAGAGGTAACTTCCGTCATGAAGTTAACTGCTTCGTAAACCGTCATGTCGGTTTCTAGAAGGCTCATCTGCTTGTCGGACATCTGCTGAAGACTGGCGAGGCCATACTTCGAGTGCAGGTTCCCTGCCATATTGCTGAACTTCCGAAGCTCCTTGGAGATCTTCAAAGGACTAATGTCATCCTTTGGTGCCGGAATTCGTGCTAGGAAGCGCTGAGCGTGTTCAAATTCACGCACACTTAGCTTGCTTCGTCGGGCAGTTTCCAACCGACGGATTAACGCGTCGAAACCTTCGTCATTGCTATAAGAATCATACATTCTTTCGAGTGCAAATTCAACGTCACAGGACGAGTCTTTCTTACCAACGTTGATCGAAGTCTTGAAAGCCTTGCTCATGGCGACCATTCCATTTGAGCAGACCTGCCGCATGAGGGCTAGGTAAACCGCAGGGGCACCATAACCATCAATCGGAATGTGAACCGAAATGCGCTGCTTGAAATCCTCGGCCCCAACCTTAACATCAAGGTCACTTTCGAGGCTATGCATTGCACTAATGATCCCGTCCTTATAACGGACGTCGTAACCACCCTTGCGATCCACTAGTTTAAGGACGCTTGCCCAATCAACGACTGGTTTGGTGGGTTCGGTGATTGCAAGTAGCTGATGCGACTGACAATCTTCAATAACTCGGACGTTACCACTTTCGCTGAAGTGGCTGTTCATGACAGTTCGGTTAAGAACTTCCGCTTGGCTGAATAGATTGAAAATGTTAGTTCCAACTCCAACCTTAGCGCAGAACGACGTCCAGAATCGTTGTGATGGGAAAAATGTCCCACCGTTAAACTCAATGGCGGTATTAGCAAGATTCTTCTTACTTCCACGACCATATTTCTTGTCATACTTCGCAGTAGGACGGGCGATCATATCCTCTAGATGGAGGAAATGTTCCTTAAAACGGACACCTGATTTCAAAAGATCCGAAACTCGGTTCTCCTTCATAACTGCCAGCTTTTTCTGTGTTCCGGGGGTTCCCCCGCTCAATCCGATTAGTTGTGTGTTAGTATTGCTCATATTTGCTCTTTGGCTCCTAGTCCCTTTAAAATACGTTTACCATATAGGGGACTATAGTGGGTCACTTACACTCTTGTGTAATTCTCTGATACAATCTCGGTATTCGTCCATTACATCCTGGAGATTTGCTTTTACCAATCCAACATCAATTATATCAGATTGGTTTAATTGTGTCAAGTCTTCCATGACTAATTTAGTAGTCTCTCTTAATCGAGAGAGAGTTAGATACGCTTGCTCGACGGGCCTTAGTTCTAATTCAAACTCAACTCTGCAATTCAAACGCTCCAACGTTGATTCATATCCTGATATCATATAATTTCCATAATTGTATTTGAATTTAAAGATAAATCATGCGTAATTTTATCATTTTATTCTTACTGCTCCTAACATCCCTTACATCTTGCGCAACAACAACATTTCATAATCCACAAATTCGACATCGTAGAATGCTCTACGATAACATGGTCCTTGAGATCCACCCTACCACCCAATCCATACCAAATCCAGTAGCGTTGAATATCTTCAAAGCCAAAATGGAAAGGTTTGGAGTTTGTCGTGCGAGTAACATTAGAATAATAACTCATGACCCAGGTATCGTGTTAATTCCAGCTTGGACCAGTAGCATGTTACAAGCCTGGGAACATCGACATCGCACTAGATTCGATGATGATCCAGACGATCGTAGTTTAACAGTATTTGTTTCCTATGTCACAGGAATCCATACGAGGGTTGGTTACAACAACATCGTTGGTCTGAAATACGATGACACCTCAATCGCCATCTTTTTTAGGAATTACGCCCCAATGAAAGAAGCTTGTGTTCTAATTCATGAAGTAGGGCATGTTATAGGATTAGTTGATCGTGAATGCAGAGAAGGTGATCCGGCAAATCCTGACCGACCTAGCCACTGCAACAACGAAAACTGCGTCATGTTCTGGCAAATTAAAGGTTCGCCAGATTTCGACTCTCTCTGCCAGCGAGATATTCTCTCCTTAAATCACCGGCAGTAAGGGCCAACGTAGTAATTATGTCGGTCGATATACTTCCGACAATAGCAAGGGTTACAACGGCAAGGGTTACAGGCACACCGTCTTTTAGTGATTACCGGAACGCGGACCCAAAGTTTTAGGCCCACGCATCCTGTCAATCCTAGTAACGCAATTACTAATATAATTCGTTTCATACATCCATTGTTGATTCTTCAAAACCGCCGAAGCGACCTTGTTTAGCTTTCTTCTTTAAGAATTCTGGCATTTCGCAAATCGCACCAGCAACCTTAATTCTCTGTTTGGCGAAAATTGGCTCTAAATTTTGAAGCGAAATGCTCCTCCACACGCCATGTTCTTGGATATATTGTCCATGAGCCCTAGCATGGCGGGTAAATGGATATTTACTGTCTTGGTTTTGAACAATGTTTACAACTGGTAGGCCAGGATACTTGCGGAAAGCTCGTCCCGCCATCTGAACAGTCGGGCCTCTTGAAGAAGGTCTAACAAACGCAGTCTTTAGAGTAGGCTCATCGAACCCCTCAGTAAGAACTGCTACGTTAGTAATGACTTGTAGAATGCCCGACTTGAAATCTTTTAATGACTGTTCACGAATGTCGGCCTTAGTTGAACCTAGAACTGAACCAGCTCTAATTCCCGCTGCCTTTAAAATAGCGGCGCATTTTAAAGCATCAACTGTCGTAAGAAAATAGATTACACTCTTACCCCACTTAGCTGGATCTTCGAGATAAGTTCTAGCGACGTTTTCTGGAGTCCATTCTTGCTCCATAACCCATTGGTCAAATTCAGCAAGATAACCTTCTCGGATTAACTGGTGAATGCCAGCATCACGGATTACTTTTTGAAAACAGAGTTGTGCCTTGTCGGTCCGATAAGGGGTAGCAGTAAGACCCAGGATGATTTGCGGCTTGATCGCTTCGTGTAAAATTGAAGCACTTTGGGCAGCATCATGCTGTGCTTCATCTACTAGAACAACCGTACAATCGGAAAACTGCGCAGGATTTCGATTAAATAATGAAATCGGAGTCAGGCTTTCCAATTCGAAAGGAAACTGTTTGTTAGCTTCCATTGCTTGCTTGAGCAACTCTTTTCGGTGAGCAATCCACCCAACTTTATGCCCTTGTTGTTCTAACCAATGACAGAGTCTTAGACCCATCACTGTTTTGCCAGACCCGGTGGGCGATTCAATCATTAATGTTTTAGCGATTGCTTCGCCTCTTGGCTTTTGGAGGTATTCAATCGCACGTTTGTGAATATTCTCTTGATAAGGTCGTGATTCAAACACTTTTTGCATCTGTTACATCCTCAATTGTTTTAGGTAAAGGGCGGCGAAATTCATGGCTTTTGAATTCGATATTATAACTAATCTGCGCTAGTAGGGCGTTTCCGTAAAGTTCGCATTTCTTAGCGAACGTGTTGTATTCATTAGAAATCCATTCTAATTTTTCAACTAGCACGTCTAATGAATTTGGGTCTGTTAATGGGACCTTGATCATGTCGGCTAGCCAATTTGATGGGTCTTCATGTAGAAGTCTAACGACCTCTGAGGTGATTGCTATCGTTTCAGGCTTTTCATCATCCACATGAAGCGATGCGATGGTGATAGATCCTTCGTTTGTAATAACAACCATGTCTAAAACGGTATTCTTACTTCTCCATAAGATGTTTTGGATTCGATTGTCAATTAAATGATCATAGATTAGTTCTAGGACCATTTGTTCGGATTTTTGCTTTTCCATTAGAACTACTCTTTCTGTAGAGACTCGGTGGGATTCGAACCCACGTCACCCAAAAGGGGGGCGGTTTTTCCAACCGGTTTATCTTAGCCGGTTATGTTAAACTACGAGTCTAGAACCTTATCGGCCTTCTGGTGGTCCTAAGGAATCAAGATCGAGAATAATGCCATCGGCACTATCACCAACTACTGTCGGAAGACGACCATCCCAACGTTGGATAGTATCTAGTCGGATAATCTCAGGGAATTCTCTTAATGCCGCAGCTCTAATTCGGATTGCCTCAGCCTCAGCCTCAGCACGAATTTTCATCGCTTCAGCCTCACCACGGGCTTTAGCCATGGCTTTCTCAGCCTCAGCACGAGATTGACGAACTTCATTTTCAGTTCGTAATGCTGATTGCTCAGCTTCCACTTTAGCCTCAATGGCTGTGTTGAAAGTATCCGAGAAAGTGAAGTCAGTAATAGCAAATTCGATGATTTCGAATCCGTTTGGCACTAGGTTATCTAATCGCTCTTGTAAGTTAGTTTGCATCTCAGCACGAATTTGAGCGCGATTTGCTAACAACTCATCCGCTTCGTAGCGAGCAGTGATTGCTTTAATTGATCCAGCTAATGCTGGTTTTAGCGCGTTGTTATTGTAGACTTCCAGATCGTAGACACCAAATTCACGCCTAATTTGCACTACTTCGTTTGGGTTAATCCGCCAATTTACCGTAACATCAGTACTAACTGATTGCATGTCTTTAGATGAGGCGTTTTCTGGTTCTGCGTCGAATTTTTGGATTTGAACGTTGATGATATCAACTTGTTCTATGAACGGTTTTCTAAAGTTCATCCCTTCGGTTAGAACTGTTCCAGTTAGTGACCCCCAACGGGTGACTACCCCTCGTTCTCCTGGATTAACTACTGTAAAACTTCCGCCCATAATGAGCAAGGCAGATACCGCCAGTATTGCGGTAACGGCAAGACCCGCTCCTAATTTGGAATTCATAAAGTCCTCCTATGAATCGTATTGTTTAAGAATTTCCCAGGCTGCAATCTCTTCAACTGCAACACCAGTTTTGTTCCCCCAAATGAATCTCTTATCGAAGTGGTTGTGTTTGGGGGAATCATCGTCATCGTAATCATCGAATACATCTCGACAACTCTGTCTCAAAGCATCAAATACTTTAATTCCTACGCCACAGAGCAATTGCTTCTTGCCATTTTTAAGCACGAATTCAATGTCAAGTAAAGAACCATTTCTATCAGCCACATATACCTCAGAATTTCAGTGGAGCGTCATCGACTACAAGGTCGAATTCAGTTTCAGTTGTTAGTCGAATATTGTATTGTTCGCAGATTTGATCCCAGTCTTGGCAATATTCGTCTGCATCGCTGTTATTGCGATTGAACAAAAAGACCGAAGTGGCATTTTCAAGGTCCTTTTTAGAACCCCGATAGGTACCAACAATCTTATCATCGAATTTAATTATAACACTAACACTCATTTATTACCTAATTAGGCTTGAGATGATGCCAGGAGCCTTCTCAACGATTCGTTGTAGTTTCTTATCTGGCGTATTAGTAATCTTGGTCTGCCCACTTAGCCGAAATGCTAAGACTCTTCGACGACCTGTGTCAGGGCAGATTCCACGAGAACGTGATAAAACCTCGGCTTCGTACACGTCGTCTAGATCGATCATTAAACAATGCACACCTTTATTGCCTGTTAATGCGATCTCACAAAATACCCGTGGAATGTAATTTGGATCGTACATATCAGAGGTTTCAGTGAAAAACCAGTGATTTGCATCCTTATCGAATTTAACGAATCCGCATTCTTTAACTTTAGCACCAGCACCGACGATTTCTCCTCGTAGTTGCTCTAGGTCGTATGCTTCTTCGCTTACTTGTTTATATCCTTTGCGGAATTTTTCGTGTAGTTTTCCTGAGACGTATTCTTCCGCGCCCCATCGGGAACTGTGGGTGTAGCTCTTGTTTTGCCCTTTAGTCCCTAATCTACCCCATTTACAAGTGACAGTATGGTCATCATCGATGTCATATGACCAAAACTTGTAATGCTTGCCACCAGTGTGTAGCAATTTATCTGAATCTTGCACTTGGACCTCTTTATGGAGAGTTTAAACCCTCCAACCAAGATTTTAAAGCGGGCTTCGGAATCATGCCCGTTTTTTGTCCCACAATCGTCGTGCCTCTAAGAACCACAAACGTTGGGACATTAGTAACGTTAAATTGTTTTGCAACATCAGGTTGTTCAGTTGCATTAATAGATTCACAATGAACCCCGTCTAATTCGTCGACTACAGCTTTAACGATTGGATTCATCATCCGACATGGGGCACAAATATCAGTGTAAAACTTGATTAACTTGATCATCTACCACTTGATCCAAATCCAGCCTGACCACGAAGATCATAAGCTTCTGAAAATGATTCTACCAATTTAGGACGCATCTCAACTTGTTCTTCGAAGATCAATTGAGCAACACGATCACCAATTTTAACTTGCAACGGTTCATCGCCAAAATTCAATAGGAGAATCCGTAAATGACCGTTATAAGTTGCATCGATAGTACCAATAAAAGGTTGGACGTTTTTAAATCCTAACCCTGAGCGGCCTCTAACGCTGTAAAACCAACCCTCGGGGACAGCTAACCTTACCCCGGTGTTAAAGTTATAATGTCCGTGGGCTGGGACGATTCCCTCTTCCGCACTATAAACATCATAACCAGCGTCTTGCACTCTTTTCTTGCTGGGTAGCTTAGGGACGACTTGTGTTTCGCCATTGCCATCCAAAAACTCGCCAGCAAATTCTGACATTAACATAAACTCAGCATCGACGTGTCTCATTGATTCTCCTGTATGGTTAAATACAGGATCTTTGAAGCTACAGCCCTAACTTCCAGTAAATGTGACACCTTAAATCATAAGCTGTTTGAGAGAAATATTTAAGGACGAACGCGGGACTCATGCCCATCATTGAAGCCCTATATGCCGTATCCATTAAACAGAATAATACGATTTCCATCATTTGAAGTATGCCCCAATTGTTTGAGTATATTCGTCATCGTCTTTGGAATGTTCACTTTTAGAAAATGATTCATGCCAATTCTCGAAATAATCACGTGCACAGTCAATTCCTTCGCCTTCTTTAAAGGAATCGTCGCGGCACTTATGACAATCGAAATGTCGTGCTTTCAACATTTTGTTGCTTTTGCGAACTAAACACTCGTCGCAGAGGGCGAAGTAAATCGTACCTTCCATGTCGAACACTTGGCTGCCGTAATTGCCTGAGGTTTGGCATTGAACTCCTTGCCACGGCCCCATGCCGTGGATAATGTTCTTAGCTTGACCCTCATCCGGATTCATCATTTTCATATCGAGCGGTTTATCACAGACGATACACTCGACACTTTTATCGTCCCATTTCATCTTTTTCATCTGAAAATCGCTTCTCTTAGTGAGTCGATCACCGCTTGAAGATTGATAGCGCATAATTCGCTGCCATCTTTCTTTATAATCTTGCAGTTTTCCACATCGACTTCACATCGTGGAATGTGATTTACGACTAAAGCACTCTTAGATCCACCCCATTTCTTTCTGCTATGGTCCTTCAACGAGCCAGGAGCATGCCAAATATCAGCAACGATCTTGATTTTCGCGTTTGGGTGGTGAATGTCTTTTTCAGTAGCGTAAACGTAAGGCTTAGCCCTTACGATAATCGGCGGGATTGAAATGTCAGGACTGACATTAGTTTGTTCTGGTATGTGAACTTGGTGATATCCTGGGAATCTTTTACTCATCTTCTGCCTCCTGTCGTGCAACCTCCGCTTCGTACTTCTCGTTAGCAATTCGACGATCCTCTTTATCATCGAGTTCTGCGTATCTCTGAAGCATGTCCTGTACGTACGGACTTTCAAAGACGTGATCCTTGCACCAGGGCTTTGGTTTGCCCTTTTCAGCACTGACGCGGTTCTTACACCCATCAATGGTGCATTCTAATTTAGACATCGATGATTTAGTCTTAGTCGATGTTTTCTTAACCTGTTTTTTGGGCTCGTCATCATCAGCATTCCAATCGATGCCGTAAATTAAAGGGTCAACCCATTTTCCTGTTTGCATTATTGAGTCTCTCCTAACACTAATTTAGCAAGTTCAACGGCGGCATGAAGCTGATTTTGCTCCAACAACGTCCAATTAGGGTTGTAAACAATCCTGTCGGCACGCTCAATGATCTCCTCAGCTTTGGTATTCTTGAAGTTAATCATGTAACCTCTTTCAAAAGCTTATCTCGTTTCTCATCACGAATGAATGCTTGGAGTGACCCATTGTTGTTTACAACATCATGCTCTAAAATGGCTTTACCAATTTTTAGGAATGACTCAGGATCAGTTAAACTAATGTGTTTAGTGCTTGAAGGAATAACCCAGCCTTTTGTTGATGGGTCCCAAACCTTACCAGTATCGCCAACAATCACTCTGTCTTTTTCAAAATGGACTTCAGTTGTGTTAGCGTAACCTTTTGTGGCTGATATGAGAAAACTAGTTGTAGTGCCTTTAATATAGACTTTACTAACTTTAACACCAACTGTTTTCAGAGCTTCTTTTACGATACTCTTATTTAGAATGCCACGATCCCTTGCTGGCGCATGCTTCTCTCTAAGTGCTTCAAGCCGTTTACGTTCTTGTAGCTTGCGGTAAGCCACGATGGTGTTATGTTCAGCTTGATGGATTTCAATATTAGCTTCCTCAGCTAACGCGGCCTCTGCAGCAGGCTTTAGACACTTACCATGGAAGGTATAATTGCCAGATCTGCTAGACTTAGAAATAACTGACATAAACCCGTCACCAGGGCTGAGCTTCTCGTCGCAAATCCTGCAAAATGGAGCGGTATGAGGCGCTCTTACGAAACAACCATATACAGTTTTCATTAAAAGTATCCTGCTCTAGAACTGAGATCGTTTTGAAAATCCAACAATATCTCAGCGTTGGTTTTTAAATATTCTCTCATTTCAGAAGTCCAAGCTAACACTTTTTCTTTAGTATCGTATGGAAGTTGCTCAGCATGCCCATCTAATGTTTTTAGAGAATCGGGCAAATCAACAAAGACCAATCTAACTCTATCAATCAGCTCCAGCAATAATGGAACTTCTTCAGGAGTGAATTCGATTTTGTTTGCTATCATTCTGATTCCTTCCACCATCGGTCTAGTTCCGCGATTTCATCTTCGCGGATTTTCTTTAAACGCGCAATTTTCTCAAGGTGTTTCTCTTTCACCTTGGGGTCAGCCATCTTGTCCTTTAAGATTTCAAAATCATCTTCTTCGAAAACTGGCATTAGAATGTTGGTGCCTTTCCAGAAGCGCCATCTCGCCACTTCACTTTAAACCATTGTAGATTCTTTTTCCCGGTTTTAATATTGCCCATCATCTTGCAGTTCACGTGTTTTAGAACAATACCCTCAACTTTCCAATCTTCATCAGAACCGCGAGTATCCTCTTGGTGTACGCGTTCGAAAAAATCGGCGTAGTTGTGGCGAGCGGATTCAGCTAAGTGGACCCTTGGAAAGTTGTACTCAAGGTTAGAAACAATGTCCCATCTAACTTGCTCAATTTCCCTACCGACCCATTTACCAGCCCAATATTGAACGCCAAAAATGAAAATCTGTTCAGGTCCGGTTGTTCGTCTTGCCAACCATTCTGAA
>Ga0315336_1005790_pt1 | contig 13196 bp, 10 predicted proteins | sample ASW5metaG_FD_204512 | JGI IMG/M metagenome (GOLD analysis project Ga0315336, IMG submission 204512) | Ammonia-oxidizing marine archaeal communities from Monterey Bay, California, United States - ASW #5 | ecosystem: Environmental > Aquatic > Marine > Intertidal zone | place: USA: California...
GTTTTTAAAAGAGAGAGAACTATGCCAAAAGATAACATATATGACTCATCCAAGATTAAGGTCCTAAAAGGATTAGAGGCCGTTAGAAAACGCCCGGGAATGTATATAGGGGACACAGAAGACGGCACAGGCCTGCACCATATGGTTTTTGAGGTTGTTGACAACAGTATAGACGAGGCCTTGGCTGGGCATTGTGATCAAATAAAGGTAGTAATTCACGCGAACGAGTCAATTTCTGTTTCAGACAATGGCAGGGGGATCCCGGTGGGTTTCCACGAGGAGGAGCAGCGCTCAGCAGCAGAGGTGATAATGACAACGCTGCATGCTGGGGGCAAGTTCGACGATAACTCTTATAAGGTTTCGGGAGGACTACACGGTGTCGGCGTTTCCGTTGTAAATGCGCTTTCTGAAGAGCTTGAGCTGATAATTAGCCGCGAGGGCTTTGTTCACCACCAAACCTATAGTAACGGCGATCCTGTTTCGCCTATAGAGAAAAGGGAGCCAACAGAGAATACAGGGACAGAGGTGCGTTTTTTAGCTAGTGTGGCGGTTTTTAAGCGGGTTGAGTACGATTACGATATCCTTGCCAAAAGACTACAAGAACTTTCTTTTTTAAATTCTGGCATTTGTATTGAATTAACAGACGAGCGAGATGGAAAAACAGATTGTTTCGAATATAAAGGAGGGATAAAAGCCTTTGTAAACCACCTTAATCAAAACACAACACCTATTCATAATTCCGTTATTGATATCGAGTATGAAAAACCAGGGATCAGTTTAGAGCTAGCAATGCAGTGGAACGACACCTATCAGGAGCGAATTTATTGTTTTACCAACAACATACCCCAAAAGGACGGAGGGACACACCTTTCAGGGTTTAGGGGCGCTCTAACAAGAAGCCTCAACCAATACATGGAAAAACAGGCGTTTACATCAAAAAATAAAATAAATATAGCAGGAGAAGACGCAAGAGAGGGGCTAACAGCAGTGTTATCACTAAAAGCCGCAGATCCAAAGTTTTCTTCTCAAACAAAAGATAAGCTTGTTTCAAGCGAAATAAAGCCTGTGGTTGAGTCTTCGGTTATGGAAAAACTACAAGAGTTTTTGATGGAAAAGCCGAGCGAAGCAAAAGTTATTTGTGGAAAAATAGTAGAGGCAGCAAGCGCAAGGGAGGCCGCTCGTAAAGCTCGTGAGCTGACACGAAGAAAAACAGCGCTTGATATTGCTGGATTACCCGGAAAGCTCGCGGACTGTCAAGAAAAAGACCCCGCGTTGTCAGAGCTATTTTTGGTTGAAGGTGACTCTGCGGGAGGGTCTGCAAAACAAGGTCGCGATCGCCGCACCCAAGCTATTTTGCCTCTAAAGGGTAAAATTTTAAATGTGGAAAAAGCAAGAATAGACAAAATACTGTCTTCAGTAGAAATTGGTACATTAATCAAAGCGTTAGGGTGTGGTTTTGGTGATGAATTTAATATTGAAAAACTCAGATACCATCGAATTATAATTATGACAGACGCAGATGTTGATGGTGCGCATATCCGCACATTACTGCTCACTTTTTTCTATCGCAGAATGACAGAGCTGGTTACGCGCGGCCATATATTTATAGCCGAACCCCCTTTGTATAAGGTAAAAAAAGGAAAACAAGAACGCTATTTAAAAGACGATGCGGCACGAGAAGACTATTTACAGGAATTAGCTTTAGAAAAAAGCCAGCTTTGTCCCGATGAGAACGAAAAACCTATTTGTGGTAAAGAGCTAAAAACCCTTATAAGGCTTTATGTTTCGATGAATCACGCTTGCCACCGCTTATCCAGGCGCTACTATCAGCCCATTATCGAGGTGATGCGCGATATGCCGGTAATATCTACCGAGGACACGAGAGAGCCCGCTGTTATTAAAAATTGGTTCGGTGAACTTACTAATTTGTTGAATACAACCATTTGTTCGAACACTGAATATACTTTTGAGGTTTTTTCAACAGAAGACGATGTAGCTGGGGCAAAAATTACTTTTTTTAATCATGGCATCGAAGTTAATAATAATTTTATGCCGGAATTTTTCTCGTCTGAGGATTATAAAAAATTATCCGCGCTTGAGGCAGCCGTTACTTTGGGCGACAAGGCTTATATACAAAGAAACGATAGAAAGCAAGCGCTTACTAACACAAAGCAAGCTTTCGATTGGTTGCTAAAGGAGGCAGAACAAGGATTATCTATACAGCGATATAAAGGGCTCGGAGAAATGAATCCCGAACAGCTTTTTGAGACGACAATGGACGTATCACAAAGAACCCTTTCACAGGTTAAAATTGGCGATGCTATTGAAGCAGACTTAAGGTTTGTGGCGTTGATGGGCGATGACGTAGAGCCGAGACGAGATTTTATCGAAAAACATGCCCAAGAAGTCGAAAATATTGATATCTAGCTAATCCACCTTTTTGCTATCCTCAGCGAAAAACAGCCATAATATTGAATTTTTAAAGATTTGTACGCATGGTATACAAAGCTGTTAACCTATACATAATTAAAAAGTTTACTTCACAACACAATACATGAATTTTGAAACACACCCAGCAATAAGGCACAACTGGACCAAAAGCGAAACGCTTTCACTATTAAAACAGCCTTTTAACGATCTGATTTTTACGGCCCAACAAACACATCGCTACAATTTCAACCCAAACAAAGTACAACTAAGTACCTTGATGAATATAAAAACAGGAGGGTGCCCCGAGGACTGCGCATATTGCCCACAAAGCGCCCACTATAAAACAGGGGTTGAGGCAGAAAAATTAGCCACAGTAGAAGATGTAATTTCACAAGCACGGGCAGCAAAAAACAAAGGAGCAACACGGTTTTGCATGGGTGCGGCATGGCGAGAACCCAAGCAGCGAGATCTAGAAAAGGTAATAGTAATGGTCAAGGCTGTTAAAAACATGGAGCTTGAGACTTGTTTGACATTGGGGATGTTATCTTTGCAGCAAGCCGAGACATTAAAAACCGCCGGACTAGATTATTACAACCACAACCTTGACAGTTCACCCGAGTATTATTCAAAAATAATCAGCACAAGAGATTATGATGAGCGACTTGCAACGCTTGAACATGTCCGCGAAGCCGGCATTAGCGTGTGTTGTGGCGGTATAATCGGTATGGGCGAGAATCAAAATGACCGTGCCGGGCTATTATTAACACTGGCCAATATGTCGACCCACCCTGAAAGCGTCCCAATTAATATGTTGGTTAAAGTGGAAGGCACCCCTTTGGGCGATGCTGAAACTGTAGAACCAATTGAGTTTATAAGAATAATAGCCGCCGCAAGAATCATGATGCCTGAGTCATACATTAGGCTATCGGCCGGTAGAAATGATATGTCAGACGAAACCCAAGCGCTATGTTATTTAGCAGGCGCTAATTCAATATTTTATGGCGAAAAATTATTGACCACAGACAACCCACAGCTAACCCAAGATCGTTTACTCTTAGAACGTTTAGGAATACAGCCCACCAAAAATTAATAATTGTTCTGCCCAAATAAAAATTATAAAAAATTGTTATGAATGTTAATGACGAAATAAAAAAGCGAAAAGAAGAAGGGCTATTTCGCGAAAGAAAAATCATTAGTTCTGCGCAGGGCGCACAGATTGTTATCGGCAATAAAAAATTTTTAAATTTTAGTAGCAATGATTATTTAGGTTTTGCCAACAACGAAGCGCTTAAGCACTGTATGATTAATGCTATTCATAGGTATGGTATTGGAGCAGGGGCATCTCAGTTAATGTCAGGCCATATTAAGCCGCACGAAATACTAGAAAAAAAACTTTCTGTTTTTTTTAATAAAAAAGCGTCGTTGGTTTTTTCTTCTGGCTATCATGCAAATTTAGCGATTGCTTCTACACTAATCAATAAACATACCATTATTTTTCAGGACAAACTAAACCACGCTTCTTTGGTTGATGCCGCCTTACTTTCAAAAGGAAAGCTTCTTCGTTATCGACATAGCGACTTATCCCACTTGAAAAGTTTGTTAGAGAAATATAAACACAACGACTTAATTATTATGACAGACGGTGTTTTTAGTATGGACGGAGATAGCGCGTCTTTAATAGAAATTTCAAAGCTATGTAAAATATATCATGCTTTATTAATTGTTGATGACGCGCATGGCATTGGGGTTTTGGGGGGAGGAGGCAGGGGATTAGTTGAAGAATTGAATCTTGAAAAAGAAGTCGATTTATTAATTGGAACATTTGGGAAGTCTTTTGGCGCAACCGGCGCATTTATAACCGGGAGCGAGACAATTATCGAAGCGTTTATACAAAAAGCGCGAACGTATATTTATACAACTGCGTTATTGCCGTCAGTTGCGGCCGCTGTTACGCACGCAATCGATCTGATAAATGAAGGTAGCGACTTACGTAAACATATAAAAGAATTGGTCGTTGAATACAAAAAGTTGGCAAGAGTTGCGGGCCTGTATGTGAGTAAATCAAGCTATCATATTCAACCCTTAATTATTGGAGACGCAAACGAAACATTACGAATAAGCAAAGCCCTTTATAAAAACAATATTTTAGTGCCTGCTATCAGACCGCCGACCGTACCAAAAAATACATCAAGATTACGCATAAGTATAACGGCCACACATACAAAAAAAGACATTTCATTGTTAGTTAAGACCGCAAGCAACATTTTAAATGAAGGGCAGTAAAAATTGAATTGTGTTTTATTGCATGGGTGGGGAGTCACAAATAATGTCTGGAAGAGCTTTGTTCTTAAATTAAATGATTTTGAAAATGTTTATACGCCTTGTCTTTATGATATTTATAGGCATTCAAATGATCAAGGGTTTGAGGCCGCCGCCAAAGCGCTGAGTAAAAAAATAAAAAAGAATAACATTGTAATAGCTTGGTCAATTGGAGGTTTGATAGCGCTAAGATTAATGGCATTAACAACAAAGGTAAGAGCTATAATATTTATTGCGAGCAGCCCTTGTTTTATAAATAAAGAGGGATGGCCAAATGTAATCAACAAAAACAGTCTAAGCGAGTTAAAGAAAAAATTTTCTAGCGATGCGGCGGAGGGGCTTAAGCATTTTGCTGGATTAGTGGCTTATGGAGATATGTCTTCATCAGTTACTAATAAAAACATTCGCCAATATTTGGCAACAGAAAAGCAAAGCCAAATCCTCTCTTCCTGGCTAAGTGAGTTAGAAAAATTCGATCAAAGAGATCAGTTTGCGGCCTTAGAAATCCCTGTGCAAATTATTCTCGGGCAAAATGATATTCTTATTAAATCAAATATAAAAAATCAAATAAGACAGTTAAATCCATACACACATAGCTCTATTATAAAAGACTGCGGACATGCTCCTTTTATAAGCAGGCCAGATGAGACATATAATGTAATTAATAAGTTTTTAAATGAAAGAATCTAACAACACTCAATATAATAAAAATCTAAATAGTATTCGCAGCGCTTTCGAAAAAGCGTCAGCGCATTATGATGAATATTCAATATTACAGCGCACAATAACAGACCGGTTAATCGAAGCATTAGATGAAATAAAAATTAATCCAATTTCAATATTAGATCTAGGATCCGGTACTGGTTACGGATCAAAAATATTACGTAAAAAATTTAAAGATGCACATATCTATCAAATAGATGTTTCCGAAGGCATGTTAAGCATGTCACATGAGAAAACCCCCTTGTTTTTTTCGAAAGATCATTTCATTTGTGCCGATGTAAATAAGCTTCCTTTTAGAGAAAATTATTTTGATCTCGTTGTGAGCAGCTTGACATTACAGTGGTGTAATAATCTCGATACTATTTTTGCTGAAGTTAACAATTTACTAAAAGCGAACGGTGTTTTTTTGTTTTCTAGCTTTGGGCCTGACTCACTAAAAGAATTGCGAGATTGTTGGGCGCGTGTTGATGATTATGTTCATGTTAATGCCTTTGTTGACATGCATGATATTGGCGATGCGTTAATTCGTAATGAATTGATATCTCCGGTGCTAAATACGGAGAAAATTATTTTAACTTACAGTAGCTGCCGGCAACTTATGTACGAGTTAAAATATATTGGCGCAACAAATGTTAATAATGGGCGCAGAAAAACACTAACAGGGAAAAAACGATTGGAAAAAGTTTTTGAATGCTACGAGAAATATCGAGACAATGGCAAACTACCCGCAACCTATGAAGTTATTTACGGGCACGCGTGGAAATCACAACCCAGACAACAAACACAATCAGTAACTTTAGAAGATGTTAAACAACAACTTAAAAAGAAGTAATAAATATAATTTATGACAAATTTTTTTATTACGGGAACTGACACGGGGGTAGGGAAGACTTGGTTTACAGTCGCGCTTATGGCCGCTTTAAAAAGAAGAGGGCTGAATGTTATGGGTATGAAGCCAATTGCGACAGGCGCAGAAAAAATAAAAGACAGATTAATTAACGAAGATGCAAAATTAATTATGCAAAATTGTAGCCAAAAGGTTTCTTATAATTTAATCAATCCCTTTGTGTTCGAGTCACCTATAACCCCTCATGTCGCCGCCAAACATGAAGGCGTGGTAATTGAACTAGATCAAATAACAAAAAACTATCATCTTCTAAAATCTATGTGCGATGTCTTGGTTGTAGAGGGAGTGGGTGGATGGCGAGTACCCGTGACTAATGAGCACTCGCTCACGGATCTTGTTAGCAAACTTAATTTGTCAGTCATTTTAGTGGTGGGGATGAGGTTGGGATGTATAAATCACGCAATATTAACGGCAGAAGCAATAAACGCCGATGGCATAAATCTTTGTGGTTGGGTAAGCAACCATTTAGACAGAGTCTATTCTAATAGCGAGGAAACGATAAAAACCTTAAAAAAACGACTCAATTGCCCGCATATTGGGAATTTACTGCATAATAGTGATTTTGATCCAGACAAACTGTCGACAGAGATATCATCGTCTTTCATTTCCCATATTTAATATTTAAAACGTAGGCCAAGTTAGGTTAATATATCGCTTCTTTTACCTCAGCCTAGTACCAAGAATTATTTAAGGGTTTCCCGAATCAAGGCGACGAAAAGAAATAAATTATAATTTTGTGTAAAAAATATTAAGAGACGAGGATGTTTTTTAATTTAACAAAAGAAAGTGAATTAGAAAAAACCATTATGGTAATGCCAAATAGAGCCATGCCGTGGCAACATATCATGATGATTTATCTATTAATATCCGGCGTTACAATTAGCATCGCATTTGGTTTTTTTACTCAGGGGCTTACACTTATTTTGCCTTTTGCCGGGCTAGAATTATTAGCGCTTGGTGTTGTTTTATATATCAGCGCTTGGCGGAGCAATATTAAAGAAGTCGTGAATGTTACCGAAGAAAAAATAAGAATAGAAATCGGCCGAAATGCGCCAGAAAAAACCTATGAACTTGATAAAGTCTGGGTGAAGGTTGTATTAGAAAGATCATGGAATAACTGGTATCCCAGTCGACTATTATTGCGCTCTCATGGAAGACAGCTTGAGATAGGTAAATTTTTGAATGAACAAGAACGCCAATGCTTGGAAGTAGAACTAAAAAAAGTAATTAACAATTAAGATAACAACGAAAATTAAATCATAGAGGAAGGTTGTAATGCCTGTAGATAAATTGAAAAAAATTGTACTCGGCGTCACCGCCGTTTCATTATTTATGATGAGCGGTACAGCGTTAGCTGATTACATGAATGTATTAAATCTAACCGAAGGTGTCACACCAACCAGTAAAATGGTCTACGACCTGCATATGATAATTTTATATATTGTTACAGCAATTGGTGTGGTTGTTTTTGGTGTAATGTGTTGGTCGATTTACCATCATAGAAAATCCAAAGGCGCAGTCGCCGAACAATTTCATCACAGCACGTCAGCTGAAATCACGTGGACGGTTATTCCTATAATCATACTTGTTATCATGGCAATCCCCGCAACCAAAGCACTAGTGTTTATGGAGCAAACCGGTGATGCAGAAATGACGCTAAAAGTTACCGGCTTACAATGGAAGTGGAAGTATGATTATCTTGATGAAGACATCACTTTAATTAGTTCGCTTTCACAAGATAGTAATGACGCCAGACAAATGGGCTCAGGCATCGATCCAAATACGGTTGAAAATTATCTTCTGGATGTTGATAACTATGTTGTGCTCCCGATAAAAACAAAAATACGAATACTAACAACTGCAGCTGATGTAATTCATGGTTGGTGGGTACCAGCGCTTGGTTGGAAACGTGATGCAATTCCAGGATTTATCAATGATAACTGGACGTATATAGAGGAGTCTGGAATTTATCGTGGTAATTGCGCGGAACTTTGTGGTAGGGACCATGGGTTTATGCCTATCGTCATTAACGCTGTCCCAAAGGCTGAGTATGCAGTTTGGGTTGAAGAACAAAAAGCAACGAAACTTGCAACAGCAGCAGGTGCCGATAAAGAATGGACAAAAGAAGAATTGCTAGAAAAGGGAAAAGCAGTTTACGCTGCCAATTGCGTTGCTTGTCATATGGCAGAAGGCCAAGGGCTGGAAGGCCTATTCCCTGCGTTAAAAGGAAGTGCCATTGTTAATGGGCCGGCGTCAGAAATGATTATGCAGGTGCTTAATGGTAAAAACATGATGCCTGCTTTTAAAAATCAATTAAGCGATGTTGATATAGCTGCCGTAATTACTCATGAAAGAAATTCATGGGGCAATACAGCAGCAGATACCGTTCAGCCGTCAGATATAAAAGCAGCACGTTAACAAAAATTAAATTAGTTTAATATTTAGTAAGATAACTATATAAAATAAAAGGGTAGAAATTATGTACGAAGCAGTCCTCCACGACGATCATCACGATCACAAACCAACCGGAATAGGCCGTTGGCTTTTTTCAACTAATCACAAAGATATCGGAACGATGTATTTGGTGTTTGCTCTGATAATGTTTTTTGTTGGCGGTGCGATGTCAATGGTAATCCGAGCTGAGTTATTTCAGCCAGGTATACAATACGTTGACCCACAGTTTTACAACTCTATGGTAACAGTGCATGCGCTGGTGATGATCTTTGGTGCGTTAATGCCCGCCGGTGTAGGGCTTGCTAACTGGATGATTCCGATGATGATCGGCGCGCCTGATATGGCGCTACCTAGGATGAACAACATGAGTTTTTGGATTTTACCTTTTGCCTTTACTCTATTGTTGTCAACATTTTTCATGCAAGGCGGTGCACCAGCTGGCGGTTGGACAATGTATCCGCCTCTGGTCCTTCAACTAGGCGATGGATTACCTTACTTGGTTTTTGCAGTGCATTTTCTGGGTATATCATCAATTATGGGTGCGATTAATATCATTGCGACCGTGTTTAATATGCGTGCCCCAGGAATGACTTTTATGAGGCTGCCTTTATTTGTTTGGGCTTGGATCATTACGGCATTTTTATTAATCGCAGCAATGCCGGTATTAGCCGGTGGGGTTACAATGTTGTTAACCGATAAATTTTTCGGTACCGCGTTCTTTGATGCCGCGGGCGGTGGTGATCCAGTCATGTTTCAACACATCTTCTGGTTTTTTGGTCATCCCGAAGTCTATATTTTGGTATTGCCATCGTTTGGTGTTGTCTCACAAATCATACCGACTTTTTCACGTAAACCATTATTTGGCTACACCTCAATGGTGTATGCAACCGCATCGATAGCTTTCTTATCATTTTTTGTTTGGGCACATCATATGTTTACCGTTGGTATGCCATTAACAGGCGAGCTATTTTTTATGTATGCAACGATGTCAATTGCTGTACCAACGGGTGTGAAGATTTTTAACTGGATGGCTACCATGTGGAAAGGTTCGATGACCTTTGAAACTCCAATGCTTTTTGCAATTGGTCTTTTATTCATGTTTTCGATTGGTGGATTTTCTGGTTTGATGATGGGAATTACACCTGTGGACTTCCAGTATCACGACACGTATTTTATTGTTGCCCATTTTCATTATGTCATTGTGCCGGGAATTATCTTTGGCATTATCGGCGGTATTTATTTCTGGCTACCTAAGTGGACTGGCAATATGTACGATGAAAAACTAGGCAAGCTACATTTTTGGTTGTCGGCAATTTCAGTCAATGTATTATTTTTCCCTATGCACTTTATTGGATTAGCGGGCATGCCTCGCCGCATACCTGATTACAATGTTCAATTTGCTGATTGGAATGCAATTATATCTCTTGGTGGTTTTGTATTCGGACTGAGCCAACTCATACTTGTTTGGGTGGTTATTAAGTGCGTTCGAGGCGGCGAGAAAGCAACTGATCAGGTTTGGGAAGGAGCGCATGGTTTAGAGTGGACCTTACCGTCGCCACCACCATTCCATACTTTTACAACGCCGCCTGAAGTAACCGATGCGACGGCACACTCATAAATTAAAAAATGAGAGAAACATTTGCCATGAGTGATGATGGGCAGAACTCTGCAGAAAAGGACTTAGCAAAAAAGAATATAAGACTAGCTATTATTTTAGGATTAATTGCTGCGGGTTTTTATATAGGCTTTATTTTGTTTTATTTTTAGATATGGAAAATAATGCAACTAAAACAGCAAAAAAACTTGGCTTAGTAGCTATTGCCATGTTTGGTTTCGGTTATTTGATGGTACCTATATACAATGTGCTATGTGATATTACAGGCTTTACTGGGAAAACGGGTCAAATATCACAATCTCAAGCAAGAGTTGCAGATGTTGATCTGAATAGATTGGTAACAGTTCAGTTTGATACCAATGTTAATCCTGCTTTGCCTTGGAAGTTTAAAGCGGCTCAATTTAAACAAGAGGTGCGACCTGGTGAAATTACCGAAGCATTATTTATTGTGGAAAATGAGTCTGATAAGCCTGTTGTTGGTCAGGCAATACCAAGCGTTGCTCCAGAACAAGCATCTTTATTTTTTAATAAAACGGAATGTTTTTGTTTTATAAATCAGGTGTTAGCGCCGGGTGAGAAGAAAGAAATGGTTGTACGTTTTGTTGTTGATTCAGATTTACCAGAAAAGATTTCAACAATGACATTATCATATACTTTTTTTAAAGCCTTAAACGAGAATGATGTCGTCAGCAATGTGAAACATGAAACGACAAAAAAAAATGACGGTTAAAAATAATTAATTAAAACGAGGAATAGTTATGTCTGATTCGCACGCCACATATTTTATCCCAGAACCAAGTCATTGGCCGATCGTGGGAACCTTGGCGTTGTTCACGATGTTTGTTGGCGGCGGTATGGTGTTAAATGGGTATATTGGTAATGGCCAATATATATTAGGTCTCGGGTTTTTAGCGCTTGTCTATTTATTTTATGGCTGGTTTAAAGATGTGATAGATGAAAGTATCTCCGGTAAATACAACGAACAGGTTGATATCAGTTTTCGCTGGGGAATGGCCTGGTTTATTTTCTCCGAGGTAATGTTTTTTGCTGCTTTTTTTGGCGCTTTATTTTATACGCGGGTTCTTGCAGTGCCGTGGTTAGGATTAGAAGAAAGCGTTACCAATCAATTTTTGTGGCCTGATTTTCAGGCCGTGTGGCCCTTGTTAGCAACACCGGATATGAGTATCGCGGGACTTGAGTCTAAATATACTGCGATAAAAGATATTATTCCCGCTTTTGGCGTTCCTGCAGTTAATACCGCAATCCTTTTGTCAAGCGGTGCAACGGTTACCTTTGCGCATTGGGCGCTCAAGCAAGGCAATCGTTCCGCTTTATGTTGGTGGTTGGCAGCTACCGTCCTTTTGGGTTTTGGTTTTGTTTATTTACAGGCAATGGAATATGGCCACGCTTACCACGAACTAGATTTAACACTTAAATCAGGTGTCTACGGGTCAACTTTTTTTATGTTAACCGGGTTTCATGGCTTTCATGTCACTATGGGCGCAACAATGTTATTGGTCATTTTGATTAGATCAATGAAGGGGCATTTTTCGGCACATAACCATTTTGCTTTTGAAGGCGTAGCATGGTACTGGCATTTTGTTGATGTAGTCTGGTTAGGGTTATTCGTATTTGTTTATTGGGTATAGACTAAAAAAATAATATACAAAGGCGTTGCATTGGCAGCGCCTTTATAGTTTTTGCGTTATTTAAAAACCAGCCCCGTGGGGCGTTATCCATCCAAACTTATAACCAAATAACAAGGAAACAAATACCACAATAGAAAGTATAATTCTGAAAGTCAGCGAAGTAACCAATCTTTTTGAGCTTGATTTGTCTTTAGTTAAGAAGAAAAGTCCTGAAAAAAGCGAAATACCTATCAGAATAAATAGAAATAAGATATAAATTTTAAAATAAAGGGCGGCATTCATTGTTGTATGTCTCTGCAATTTGGTTCAATAGTTTAACAGCATAAATCTCATAGAGCTCGATGAATTAATAATTAATGAAAGTAAATATTAAAAAATGGGTTTTTTGTCCAAGACTAATAACAAGCCTCATAACGTTAGTATTTTTTATCCTGTTTCTTTCCTTAGGTTTTTGGCAGATTGATCGCGCCGAACAAAAAAGATCTCAACATTCTTTTTTTGAGAAACGGCAGATCAAAGAGGCAGTTAATCTCGATCATAATGTGCTTAAAACCACGGACACTGCCGGTCTTATATGGCGTAAGGTTAATGCTACAGGTAATTTCTTGGAACAATATCAAATTTTATTAGACAACCAAGTTCATGCTGGGCAGGCAGGATACAATGTTTACACGCCTTTTAGGCTTGAAGATAGCGAAGATATTATTCTGGTAAACCGAGGCTGGGTCCCAACAAATAATGATCGAAATTTAAGGCCAAGATTAATTATTACAGAAGGCATGATCAATATTAATGGTGTTATAAAAGAGGAGCCACGAACAGGACTTTTATTAACTAAAGAACATGTTGAAAAATTGAGCGAAACTATCACAAGGGTGCAAAGACTAACTATTACCGAAGTATCTGATATAACAAAAATTAAATTATTACCTTTTATAATGAGATTATCTCCAGAATCAATGCATGGTTATACTAAAAAGCGGCAGCCACATAATTCTGGCGAGAATGTTCATATGGGTTATGCATACCAATGGTTTGCTTTTGCCATCACGCTGCTTGCTATTTATTTAATAATAAATATTAAAAAAAGAAATGGAGA
>Ga0315336_1005791_pt1 | contig 13192 bp, 7 predicted proteins | sample ASW5metaG_FD_204512 | JGI IMG/M metagenome (GOLD analysis project Ga0315336, IMG submission 204512) | Ammonia-oxidizing marine archaeal communities from Monterey Bay, California, United States - ASW #5 | ecosystem: Environmental > Aquatic > Marine > Intertidal zone | place: USA: California...
AAGCGATCGGGGAAAAGTGTGATCTGGCTGCGGTCTTCGCCTTCGATAAAACGCCTCATCGCAAAACCCTCGCCAACAACATGACAGGATTCTACCACAGACCACGTTTTGACACAGCCTGGACCCGGAACAGACTTCGAGCCGGTTCTACTCAATTCACAACGGTGAATCGATGGATCCTGCGCAAACCTGGATAGACATATTCATTCCGGTCTTCCTTAGTTCCCTTTGGATCGCGGTAGACGGGAACGCAGTATTCTCGGCCCATAAGGAATTTGTTGTTCGCCAAACACAGCCGGTTCTTCGCTATTCGAGCAGTTCCTTCAAATGACACAGTACCGTCACTACCATGCCAAGCCCCACTCGTCGTGATTTCCCAGTTGGCCCCATAAGAATGCTGATTCTGCATTGTATGTCCGAACAGCAGAGACCTAATTTCCTGTCCGGATAGTTCCACTTCATCAGTTGCTTGAAAACCAAACGGCCATTCTGGAAATCCGACAGATCGCATTGTTTCGAACCACGGATCGTTGACGTAGGATCCGCGGTGCCTGTACATCACCGAGAGAAAATGTAGGTTGCTAGGCGACCATAATCCTAAGTAAGACTTAAGAGATGCGAGAGCAGCGTCTATGTTCCCGATCTTTGCATTCGTGACAGTGAGTCCCGCCAGTCCGTAAAATGGTTGGGGCACTAGTTCCACTAAGCGTTGAAAATAGGAGGCGGCAGTTTCGTATTGTTGATCGGCAATATATACGAGACCAGCAACTCTTAGCGTAAAGGGATCCTTAGGATCGGCAACAATCGCTCGCTCGATGTAATGTCGTGATTCGTTGATATTCTTGGCGTAAAGAAGAGCTTCCGCGAGATGTGTCATAACCGTGGGGTTGTTCGGATTGTTTTTCAGATTGTACCGTCCCACAGAAATGGCCTCATCCCGAAACCCAGCAAGAAGAAGCATCGATACGCGGGCGTTCAGTGCCGTTGCATTGACGGGATCTAACTCCAGCGCCCGCTTAATGGACACGTCGAACCGACGACGCGCCTCCACGGGGCCCAACACACCAGTCTTCGACGAACTAAACACAAATGCAGCGAGGCTGGCTGTCTGTGCATATGCCTCAGCGAAATTCGGATCCAGTTCAATGGCCTCACCATAGTACGAAAACGCTTTCCAAAGCGTTTGAGTATCAAGGTGCCGATGGATTTCTTTGCCTTTAAGGAGCGCGTCGTAGGCTTCAAGATTGCTGGTCGGCCGCCGCGCAATGCTTTCAACTTCTTGCGGCGTGAGCGCCACCTTGAGCGCCGAGACTATCTTTTCCGACAACTCATCCTGAAGTTTGAAGATTGCCGTAAACTCGCGGTCGAACGTCTCGCTCCATAGGTGCTTTCCAGTACTGCCGTCAATCAGTTGCGCAATAAGCCGGATCTGATTGCCGTCGCGCTGTACAGATCCTTCAAGCACGTGACTCACGTCCAAGTCGCGGGCCACGTCCTGCACTTTGACGTTACGGCCCTTGTAGGTGAAAGCGGAATTACGTGCCACAACATCCAAGCCCGAGATCTTCGAGAGATCGGTGATCAGACCATCGGTCATGCCATCAGCAAAGTACTCCTGGTTCTTGTCGTCGGAGAAATTGGCGAAGGGTAGGACGGCGATGGCGGGCTTTTCGGGCTTGGCGCCGGGTGGGTTTTCTGGGAGACCGGCTTTGCGGAGGGCATTGGAGTAGTTTTCGAGGAATTCCAAATCCCTAATTCCACGGGCTCTACGCTCTTGCTCTGTGATACTGGCCTTGGGAAAAATCTCCAGCACCTGGCTGACATAGCGGGAGCCAGCTTCGACATCGTCTTGAAAGACAGCAATGACCGCGAGGATCTCAAGCCCGGCCCGGTGCCAAATAATTGTACTGGGCGTGCTGGCGACGACAGTCGTAGCCAGCTTTTTCGCCTTGTCATAATTCTTTAGCATGACAAGATTCAGGGCAGCCCCGATATCCACCCATTTTGGGCGAAACGGATCGGCTCGTGCTGCTCGTTCATACAGGCCTTCGGCTTCTTGCTGTTGCCCACTCCAAGCCTTAACCCAGGCAACAAGGCCTAAATTGGTTCCGTTGTTTGGTGCAAGTACAAGAGCCTGATTGGCACCTGCAATAGCGGCCTCATACTTTCCGACGAACATGTCCATGATGGCCAAATTTATGTGAGTCATAGCACGTTTGTTATTAGTTGCTAACGCGCTCTGAAGCAGTGTGCGAGCGTCCGCTAAATCTTGCTTTGGGTTCCCACTGAGGCCGTAGGTCACGCGTTGCCGTTTCTGCAAAGCCAACCAGGTGCTCGTTGCTGAGTTGTCCGGTTGCCTACGGTGAGCCTCTTCGAACAATTCTTGCGCCTTGCGATGGTTGTCTGGACTGAAGTTGTTGAACAGATCCAGCCCCTGCATGATTTGCTGATAGGTTTTGAGGTCTCCTTTGTATTCCTTCCAGTAGAATGCTGCGTCCTGACCGACCGTTAGGTTGACATGCATGGCAACCAATATCTGGTTTGTTATTTCATCCAGGATCGAAAAGAGGTCTGTGAGCTCACGGTCGTAACGCTCTGCCCAGAGGTGTCTACCGTCCACAGCATCTACGAGTTGGGCCGTTACACGTAACTGCTCCCCCGCCAGCTGCACGCTACCCTCCAACACGTAGCGCACGCCTAGGTCTTCAGCGACGGTTTGCACCTTTACCGCTTTGCCTTTGTAAGTGAATGAAGAGTTCCGGGCGATGACGAAGAGGTCAGGCGAGGTTGAGAGTACTGCAATTATGTTCTCCGTTAGACCTTCGCCCAAGTAGTCTTGATTTGGATCACCTGTCAGGTTGTCAAACGGTAGCACAGCAATTGACGGATTATCCGGCAATTCGTGGGCAAATCTGGCTGGGTTGGCGGGCTCAAAATCAGGTTGCTGCCACCACCAATAGCCGCCGCCTGCGATCACAATTGCCAAGACTATGGCGGCCGCTGTGATGATGCGCCACGGCGGTCGGCGTTGTGGTGACGTAGTCGACGTTGCGGTAGGCTTGATCGAGGCAATGACGTCCGGTTTAGCCGACACCCGAAAGACCCGAACAGGCCGGGCGATGTTTTTGACCTCGACCTCGCCCATGTCGTCGAAGTCGAGATCCATACGATCACGGATCTGGTCGCGGGCAGCCCTAGATACGCAGATACCGCCTGGCTCAGCCAAGGCCTCAATGCGGGCCGCCACATTCACGCCGTCACCGAAGATGTCGCCATCCTGAACAAGCACGTCGCCGAGATTGATGCCGATCCGAAACTGCATCTTCTCGTCGTCCGGAATGTCGGCATTGCGTGTCGCCATCACCGCCTGACAGCGCAGGGCAAAGCCTACCGCTTCCACGACGCTTGGGAATTCGACCAGCACGCCGTCACCGGTGGTTTTGACTATGCGGCCGCCGTGCTCACGACCGATTGGATCAATGAAAGTACGGTGTTCGGTAAGGCGATGCAGGGTGCCCTGTTCGTCTTCCCCCATAAGCCGGCTGTAGCCCGCCACATCCATTGCGACAATCGCGGCTAGTCGTCGTTCTGCTTCTGGCACCCGTTCGTCCCCAACGTGTCCAAAAAGGCTACGATATCAACCTAGGAATCGCAAATGGACTGACGGCGGCTTCTGGCACATCGCGTCGATTCAGGTCTTTCAGCAATTCGTTCGCTATCGAGGGCCAAGCCGCCGTTGGCCCACAAGCCTTACGAGAATAGCGGCGATTGGAACGGGGCGGATTTACCAAAATCTACTCCCGCGAGCAAATCTCAAATCAAAACGAGTTGCCCAATGTCGGCTGTCGGGTAAAGCAGACGCGCCGGCACCAAAGCGGATTCGGTCGAACCTGACGCATAGCGGCCCGAGTAGGCTCTTCTCGATTTGGCCATTTCAACCACGCGACATCGACATCGCCTCATACATGCCCGCGCACGTCGGACCATTGCGGAAAGGTTATGAGAACTGGCATCGGATTGTTGTTGGCATCGAGCCTATTCGCATTCCGGCTCGAGGCTTCAACTGCCCGGACGTCGCATGCCGCCAGGGAGGGCTATCCGTGACGACCCCGCATGTGAACCAGAAAAGCTCCTTGCCATACCAGTGGCGGACGTTGCTGGGTATTTGTGGCTTTTGGAGGGGGCTGATCATAGCCACCTGACAGCTTGCGAATACCAGGGCAAATGTGGAACCCTGGGTGCCACGAATTTCCTTCAACGATCCAATTATAGGTAGTGGCACGAGACAATGGCAGATGAAAAGACGACCAAATTCCCCGTCGAAGCGACGCACATCATGATGTTCGGGCGCTCTGTCGGCGATTATTCCTTCGAAGATCAGGATTCCGCCGAGATGGCGGCACCTCCTACTTTCCCGCAGGCGGTGGCGCAGTTCGATCCCGACTATATTCTCCGCCCCCGGATCGATAGACCATGGTTCGGCTCCGGCAAAAATCCCAGCGGTGTGGAAGGCAAACCGGCCTCATCGGGCGGCCTGCACGCCGAGCAGCATTTTGAGTTCGAGCGGCCGATCCGTCCTGGCGATGTGCTGTATGCCACCCAGAAACAAGGCAAAAACTGGGAAAAGGAAAGCAAACGAGCCGGCAAACTGATGTTCTCCGAACGCGTCACCGAGTATCGCGACGAAAACGGCGAACTGGTCTGCACTGCGCGCAGCGTTGGTGTGAAGACGGAACGTCCGGTGGATCAGGGTTAAGGAGTTGAATCATGGTAGTTAAAGCAAGCGAAATTTCAGTCGGCGATACCTTCGACGAGGTTCTGGTGGAAGATTTGAAACGCACCCAATTGGTAATGTATTCCGGCACATCCGGGGACTACAACCCGCTGCATACCGACGACATCTATTGCCGCGAGTCGGCTGGCTATCCTGGCGTATTCGCCCACGGCATGCTGACCATGGGCATGACCGGCCGCCTGGTGACGAACCTGTTTGGTCACGACAATGTCAAAAAGTACGGCGTGCGCTTTACAAATCAGGTTTGGCCTGGCGACGATTTGAACGGTCAGGCCGTGGTCGAGGATATTCGTGAGGAAGGCGGCGAGATCTTGGTCGATCTGAAACTGACCACCACGAATCAAAAAGGCGACGTGGTTGTCATGGGCAACGCCACCGGGCGCGTCGCCCCTTAGTCAGCGGCTTTGCCAGAGCAAATCGTCTTGAGTGTCCGGGCGCGCCTCCGTAGCCTCCGGTGATGCTCAATCGCTGCCAATGCCCGCGCATCCATCACGGCATGTTGATGACGATATTGCCGTAATCATCGCAAACAGCACTGGCGCCGGGCGGGATGACGCAGGTGGCGTCGTATTCCTCGACGATCAATGGCCCGGCGCGACTCTCGACCAACTGGGCGCGGGAGATGACGTCGGTCTCGAGCCAGCCGTCGTCCGGGCCGAAATAGGCGCGTCGTGTGGTCGGGCTCGCGGCTTCACTGTCGCCCGGCGTGGTCAGACGGTCCGGCACGCTGCCGTGATCCGGCAGGCCGCGGCCGATCAGTTGTGCGGTGACCAGCACCACCGGTTCGTCCGGGCCGGCGCGGTGGCCGTAGGTGCGTTCGTGTTCCTGGCCGAAACGCTCTTCCAGGTCACGCACCTTGGCATCGTCCAGCACGCCGTCCGGCGCCGGCACGGACAACTCGAATATTTGTCCTTTGTAATGCATATTGCCGGTACGCTCGATGGCGATTTGGTGGGGTTGGAAGCCATCATGGGTCAGCTGGGCACGGGCCTCGTCTTCCAACGCCTGCCAGGTGGCGGTCAGGGCGGCCGGATCGGCGTCACGCAGCACCGCCATCAGGCTCCGGGAATAGTGATGCTCGACGTCGGCGTAGAGCAACCCAAACGACGAGAACAAACCCGGCGAAGGCGGCACCACGATGCGTTGCATGCCCAGCGCCCTAGCCATGGCGGCGGCAAACAACGGGCCGTTGCCGCCAAATGCGAACAAGCTGTAATCGCGCGGGTCGCGGCCGCGTTCGCTGGAGATCGCCCGGATCGCCCGGATCATGTTGGAGGCGACGATCTGATGGGCACCGTAGGCCGCCTCGGCCAAGTCGAGACCCAACGGGCCGGCGATCTGCTCCTGCAGCGCCTGACGGCTTTTGTCGGCATCGAGCGACAACTCGCCGCCGACCAGATAGCCCGGATTGAGGTAGCCGAGGATCACGCTTGCATCGGTCACCGTCGGGGCCGTCCCGCCGCGGCCATAACAGACCGGTCCGGGATCGGCACCGGCGCTCTGCGGCCCGATCTGCAAGGCGCCGCCGTCGTCGATCCAGACGATCGAACCGCCGCCGGCGCCAACCTCGGCCAAATCGATGGCCGGGACTTTTAGTTGATAGCCGGCACCGGTCAACAGGCGCGAGCCCATCAGGATGCCGCCACCCACCTGGTAGTCGAGACTGCGGGTGTATTGCCCGTTCTCGACCAACGATGTCTTGGCGGTGGTGCCACCCATGTCGAAGGTGATGACGTCCGGCAGACCCAGCTTAGCGGCCAACGCCTGGGCGCCGACGACACCGCCGGCGGGACCGGATTCGATGATGTTGGCCGGCTTGGCCGCCGCCGTATCCGCGGTGATCAAGCCGCCGTTGGATTGCATCAACAAAAACGGGCAATTGAGGTCGATGCCTTTCAGCCCTTCCGATAGGCGCCCGAGATAACTGCCGACCACCGGCATGATGTAGCTGTTGATCACCGTGGTCGACGTTCTGTTGTACTCGTTGATCTCCGGCAGCACGTCGAAACTGATCGAATGGGGCAAATCCGGCGCCAAGCGTTCGATGATCGTCTTGATCCGGCGTTCATGAACATCGTTGGCATAGGAATTGAGCAGGCAAACGGCGATGGCCTCGACACCTTCGGCCAGCAGCCGCTCGACCGCCCGCTCCGCTTCGGCTTCGTCCAGTGGGGTTTCGACCGCGCCGCGATGGTCAATCCGCTCCGTCACGGTCAACCTGAGATAGCGTTCCACCAGCGGCGCCGGCTTCTCCCAATGCAAATCATACAGCCGGGGCATGCGGAGATTGCGGATCTCCAGGACGTCGCGAAAACCTGCCGTGGTAATCAGGCCGGTCCGCGCGCCCTTATGCTCCAAGATCGCGTTCGAGGCCACGGTCGTCGCATGCAGCACTTCGCTGACGTCGCCAGGTGCAAGGCCTGCCTCTTCAAAAACCGCCGCCAGCCCGTCGACAATGGCTGCCTCGTACTCACCGACCGTCGAAGAGACCTTTTTCGAATGCAACGTCCCATCACGGGCCAGCACGACCAAATCAGTGAAGGTTCCGCCGATGTCGGCGCCTACGCGAAAATCCGCCATCACGCAAGCTCCGGTCTTTGACCGGTCGCATCATCGTCTTGCCAACGGACGACCACCACTTCCGGCGAGCGCCCGGACCCGAGTTCGGTGCGGCGCGCGTCGGTCGCAGCTTTATCGACGCGCCAGTTTTCAGTGTCGACAATCACACCGTATTCATCGGCCGCCGCCGCCGGGCTGACCAACTCGTTGCGCACGTCGCGCAGCACCGCCGCCGGATCCCGCGCCAAGGGGTCGCCCCAACCGCCGCCGCCGGCCAGTTCGTGCACAAACACATCGCCTTGGCGGATGGTCATGGTGAGTTTGGAATCGAGCGGCTCCGACCCCTCCCCGCGGTCGATGTAATTGCAGGAGGCTTTGCCGGGATAACCGCCATAGAGCCCGTAGGGCCGGATCTTGCGCCGGTCGGAGCGCACCTGCAGCACCGCCTCGCGCTCCAGGAACCGATAATCCCGGCGGTACGGCGCACCGCCGCGGAACTGCCCGGGTCCGGCGCGATCGGCCACGAACTCATAGGCCAGGATCTGCATCGGGTGTTCGGTTTCGATCACCTCGACGGATTGCGACGCCATGTTGGCGAACATGTTGGCGTTGCCTTGCAGGCCGTCGGCCCAGGGCCGGCCGCCCCAGGTGCCGCAGGCGAAATCCACATAGATGAAGGGCTGGCGCTGATCGTCGTAACCGCCTATCGAGACGCCGGTGTTACCGCCGTCGGAGGCGGCACAGACCTGGTCGGGCAACATCATCGCCAAGGCGCCGAACATGCAGTCGCCCATGCGGAATCCGGTCAAGCCTCGGGCCGCACAGGCACCTGGCAGCACCATGTTGGTGATCGTGCCGGGCGGGGCGATGACGTCGATGACCCGAAACACGCCCTCATTGTTGGGAATGTTCTTCGGCAGCACCGAGCGGATGGCGGCGTAGGAATGCGCCATGGTGAAGGAGAGCGTGCTGTTGATCGCGCCCTTCACCTGTTCCGATGACCCGGTCCAATCCACCGTCATGCGATCGCCTTTGGTGGTGATTGTAACAAACAGCCGGATCCGCCGGTCGCGGTCGATGCCGTCGTCGTCGATCCAATCTTCGAAACTGACCGTGCCGTCGGGCAAGGCCGACACCGCCGCCCGCGTCAGGCGTTCGGCATAGTCGATCACCTCTTGCATATAGGCTGCGGTCTTGGCCGGGCCATAACGGTCGAGCAAGGCACCGAACTGGGTTTCGGCCAACCGGCAGGCGGCGAGTTGTGCGCGCAAATCGCCGAACACCTGGACCGGAATACGCACGTTCTTTTCGATCAAGGCCCACATGGTGTCGTTGCGGCGCCCGGCCTCGAACAACTTCAACGGCGGAATACGCAGGCCCTCCTGATAGATCTCCGTCGAATCCGAGGCGTTGGAGCCCGGCACCCGGCCGCCGACATCGGCGTGATGACAGATCGTCGCGGCGAAAGCGATGCGCACGCCTTGCGTATAAAGCGGTTGAAAAATGAAGATATCCGGCAAATGCATGCCGCCGTCGAAGGGGTCGTTCATAATATAGAGGTCGCCCGGCTGCATCTCATCGCCATAGCGATCGACCACCGCCGCCAACGCCGTCGGAATCGAACCGAGATGGCCGGGCAAGGTCAGGCCTTGTGCCACCATCTTGCCGTCCGCATCGGCCAGCGCCGTCGAGAAATCCATGTTATCGCGCAACACGCCGGAATAGGTGGTTCGGCAAATCGTCACTGCCATTTCGTCGGCAATGGTGAAAATCGCATTTTTGAACAGTTCGAATTCGATTGGATCGATGGGTTTGCTCATGGCTCTATCCTTTGGTCTCCGCGACAACGACGCCATAATCGCGCAGGGCCGCGGCGCGCGATACGTAACCGTGTTCGATATCCGACCGGATGCTTGTACGCGGCCGGTCGGCGGGATCGCCGTAGCCGCCGCCACCGGCCTCGATCATTGTAATCCGGTCGCCGGGTTTCAGAGCGTAGCGCCCCTTCGGGTCGACCGCCGTGTTGTTGACGCGATGCTCGCGCGTCCGACCCGACGCACCGCCCTGCATGCCGAGTGCCGGAAATTCCGTCCGATTGGCCATACAGAAAACCGTCATGTCATGGCCGGAGTCATTGCGGATCACGACTTCCTGGCCTAACCCGCCGCGGGCCGCGCCGGCACCGCCTGAATCAGTCAGCAACGCCTTGCGTTCAATCACCGTGGAGGTCAGCGTCTCCCAGACTTCGACCGGCACCACTGCCATGTTGGACGGACCCGGCGTTGTTTCGGCGCCATCCAATCCTTGCAAAGCACCGAAGCCGCCGGAACTGAAATAAATTGTCGACACCGCATGACCGTCCCGGTGGCGCCCTTGAAATGTCATCAAGTCGAGCATGCCACAATCCGCTTGAACCCGCTCCGGCACCGCGGCGGCGAGCGCGCCGAACACCAGCGGCGACACGAAATGACCGATCATGTGGCGCGCGCCGGTGGCTGCCGGCGGCATGGCGTGCAACAGGCAGCCTTCCGGCGCCGAGACCGCAACAGGGTCGACGCTGCCGCCGTTGTTCGGCAATTCGGGAACGGTCAGGCATTTCACCGAATACAGCACCATCGCGCGCGTGTAACAGAACGGCACATTGATGCCGCGGCGGACACTTGCGTCGGTGCCGGAAAAATCGACCGCCAAGCCGTCGCCCGCCACGGTGACCGTGCAGGCCAGGGTCAAGGCGCCGTCCAGCCCTTCGATCTGAATGGCGTTGGCATATTTACCGTCGGCCATTTCGCCGATCCGCCGCCGCGTCGCCCGTTCGGAACGGCCGCGGATCTCAGCCGAGAGGCCATCAAAATCGGCCAAGCCATAGTCTTCCAGAAAAGCCTTCAGCATGGTCTCGCCGGCCCTGGTCGCGGTCACGTTGGCCATCAGGTCGCCGATCACTTGATCCGGTGCGCGTACATTGTTGCGAACCAGCTCAACGATGAAGTCATTCCGCCGGTCCGCATCGAACAATTTGCAAACCGGTAACCGCAGGCCTTCATGGTAGATTTCCTCAGCGGCAGCACCGAAACCCAGCCCGCCGATATCCGGCAGATGGGTAATACTAATCACATAGGCGATCAACCGGCCGTCGCAAAAGATCGGTCGCATCACGTTGATGTCGAACATATGGCCGGTGCCGAGCCAGGGGTCGTTGGTAATTACCACGTCGCCGGGCCGTAAGGATTCCGGCGGATAACGCTTGAGCATATGCTGCAAGGTCGTCGGCGCGGTGCCCATGAAGACGGGCACACTATAGGTGCCCTGCGCCATCAACTGGCCTTGGGCGTCGAGGATGGCAACCGTCAGATCGTAACTCTCATTGACGATCGTGGAAAACGACGTCCGTACCAAGGTCGAGACGATTTCGTCGGAGATGGCCACCAGCCGGTCCCACATGATGCCGACGTCGATGGAATCGAGGGGACGATCGGCATTGTTCATGATATTGCCTCCCGCACCAACGCGTCGGTTTCGATGGCGGCCAAATCAGCGATCAAGTTGCCGTGCCGGTCGACACGAACGCAATCGCCCGAGCCGATTACCACGGTCGATTCTCGTTCTTCGACCAGCGCCGGTCCGTCGATCACGGCGCCGGCGGCCAAGGCATAGCGGTCATAGACCGGCGTCGGCACATAGTCTCCGGCGCCCGAGTGATAGGCCCGCCGCTCGCCTTTGCGGGCATCCGCCGCCCCGACCGGAGCGCCGACCGCGTCCATTTCGGGTGCCGGCGCCGCCGCTTCCGCCTTCCATGTGGTGACGACCAGGGGCGCGTCGAGCAGGCTCGGCCCATACACCGCCTCGTAGTGCTGGTGGAATAGATCAGGCAAGACAGCCAACAAATCGGCGACATCGTCGGTCGGCGGCAAGGTGACTTCGATCTCGTAGCCTTGGCCGTGATAGCGCATATCAAGTCGGCGCGAGATGGTCATCTGATCCGCCGCGACACCGGCATCAGTCAACGGCGCCCGCACGTCGGCCTCAAGGTCGGCAAAGGTATCTGCCAAATCCTGCGGCGACAAATCGCCGACGAAAACCTGCCGCGTCCGCGCGACTTCGAAGGTCAACGGGCTGTGTAACAGCCCAAATGCCGACATCACACCCGCCGCCACCGGAAACACCACGCGCGGTATCCCGAGCTTGCGCGCAACCCCAAGCGCATGGACCGGGCCGGATCCGCCAAAGGCAACCATGGTGGCGTCGCGATAATCGAAACCGCGTTCGGAGGCATGAATGCGAAAGGCCCGCGCCACGTCCTCATCGATGATTTCATGGATGCCCCAGGCCGCCCGGACCAACGGCAAGCCGAGCGGTTCGGCGATCGTGGCGGCGATCACTCGTTCGGCGGCGGCACGGTCCAAATCCATATCGCCGCCGAGAAAGAAGTCAGGGTCGAGATAGCCGAGCACCAAATTGGCGTCGGTCAAGGTCGGCTGCTCGCCACCCCGGCCGTAGCAGGCCGGCCCGGGGTCGGCACCAGCACTCTGTGGCCCAACCGCAATGGTGCCGCGCGCATCGACACGGGCAACGGAACCGCCGCCGGCGCCGATCTCGATCATGTCTATCACCGGGCTCTTCAACGGCAGGCCGCTGCCGCGCTTGAACTCGTGCATGCGTGCGATTTCCATGCCATAGACCTTGGTCGGCGCACCGTCGCGGATCAATGCGCCTTTGGCTGTGGTCCCGCCCATATCGAAAGACAACAAATCCCGTTGCCCCAGCAACCGGCCATGGACCGCCGACATCTGGGCGCCGGCCGCCGGGCCGGATTCCACCATCCGTACGGGAAATCGCTGCGCCATCTCCGGCGCCAATGTGCCCCCACTCGAACTCATCACGTAGAACCGGCCGCTGAAGCCAAGATCGACCAGGCCGGATTCGAGTCGAGCGAGATATCGACCGAGCAGCGGCTGTGTGTAGGCATTGATGCACGTCGTCGTGAAGCGCTCGAACTCGCGCCGCTCCGGGCAAACGGCAGAAGACAGGGAAACCGGGAGGTCGGGAAAATCCGCCACGACGGCGTCGCCGATGGCCTGTTCGTGAGCCGGGTTGGCGTAAGCGTGCAGCAAGCAGATGGCGAGCGACTGAATGCCGTGCTCGTTTACGAGCCGCGCCACCGCTTGACGGGCGCCGTCCAAATCCAGCGGCATTTCAACCGTGCCGTCGTAGTGACAGCGTTCCGTGACCTCAACGCGCCGCGGCCGCGGCACCAGCGGCGCCGGGAAGGCCAGGCGAAGATCGAACACGTCATAGCGCTTCTCTTGGCCCATATCGAGGATGTCGCGGAAACCGCGGGTGGTTACCATGCCAGTCCGCGCACCCTTGCGCTCTATCACCGCATTGGTCACCAGAGTGGTGCCGTGAACCACCTCTTCGACCGCATCCAAACCAATACCGTAACGCGCCAACAGCACCTTGGTGCCGTCGATCACAGCCCGCGAAGGATCGTCCGGCGTCGTCAACTGCTTGTGGATGGCAAACCGCCTCCGCGCCGCGTCATAGAGCGCGAAGTCAGTGAAAGTGCCGCCGATATCGATCCCTAAGCGATAACTCATGTGACGCCGATCCCCGGTGAACAGCCGAGTCTACCGGCCCTGTCCTTAAGCGTCGAGCCCCGGCCTCAGACCAACGTTCAATGCATGAACCGTTGTCGCGTGTGTATTAATACCAAACCGTCATCAACTCTGATAATCAGGCGTGTCGAATGACAGTCTGGGGATAGAATTGATCTCTGATTTTGGCGTTTAGAATGACGACGAGTTTTCGCATGACGGCGATCAGTGCGACAAGGGGCTTTTT
>Ga0315336_1005792_pt1 | contig 13188 bp, 11 predicted proteins | sample ASW5metaG_FD_204512 | JGI IMG/M metagenome (GOLD analysis project Ga0315336, IMG submission 204512) | Ammonia-oxidizing marine archaeal communities from Monterey Bay, California, United States - ASW #5 | ecosystem: Environmental > Aquatic > Marine > Intertidal zone | place: USA: California...
TCCACCTGCAATCCCAATCCGACCAGCGCTTCAACGGTCGCTTCTTGCGAGAGCAACTTGACGAATGCCTCGACCGCCGGCCGGTTCCGGCGTGATTTGGGCACGACGAAATCGAATTGCTCGTCTTGATACGGCACAAACGCCAAATCGTTGGCCAGGGCGACCGATTCGATCGCCAACCCCCAGTCGGCCCGGCCTTGGGCCACCGCGGCCGCCACTCCGTTGTGACTGCGAGGTTGCAGGCTGTAGCCGGCGGGACGCGCGTCGCCCAGCAGGCGATCGAGCAAAACTCGCGTGCCGCTGCCTTGATTGCGGCCCACCAACAGACAGTCGGCATCGTCGCAGGCAACCGCCACGATCTGTTCGACGCTACGACCTTCAAAACGCCGGTCGCCACAGCGGAAGACGATTCCTTGACGTCGGCCATACCCGCGAATCAGTTCCAACGCGTCACTCAGCAGTGGCCGGTTGTACTCGCCCGAGGCCGGATCGAGCAGATGGATACCCGCCAGATCGCATTCACCCCGCTCAGCTGCCGCCAACCCGGCCGAGCTGCCCACGGTCAGCAGCTTCGATGTAACGCCGACCGCTTGCAGCCGCGACAACAGAGTGTCGAGCCCCACACAGTGGCTGCCGATAATCACCAGGTCGGTCAATTGCTGCTCGCGACCGATCCGCTGCACTTCGAGCTGGGCGCCGGCCGGGAGCAGCTCGGTGAGACGACCGATCGTCACAAACCCGTCGGCCTGGCTAAACGTGGTGACCGAGCCGGAGCCTTTGCCCATCGGATAAGCTGTCGGACCATCGGGGCCATCAATCAATCCGACTAACAGATACTCGGTCCGGCCGACCTCCGACTGAAACTTCACCGCCAGTCGAGCGCTGATCTTCGCTTCGGCAGCGGTCGACCGGCCGCCCAACAAACGAACAACCGGTGCGACAAATTCGTGAAACGTAAAGATCGCCGAGGTAGGAAACCCGGGCAGAATCACCACCGGTTTGCCTCCACTGGCTGCCAAACAGATCGGTTTGCCGGGCTTGAGCGCCACGCCGTGGACCACGATCCCCGGGTCATTCAACTCGGCCACCACGCGATAGCACAGATCCCCCTCCCCTTTGCTCGTGCCGCCCGAGAGCAGCACCACGTCCGACTCTTCCAGCGCCTTGTGCAGCATGTTCTGCAACGATTGGAAATCGTCCTGCACAATGCCGAAGCAGCGGGGCAGTCCGCCCAGCTCGCGGACCGCGTCGGAGAGAATCTGCGCATTAGAGTCGTACACCTTCGCCGGCCCCATCGGGCTGCCCGGGGGAATGATCTCATCGCCGGTCGAAATGATGCCGATCCGCGGCTGCCGCCAAAGTGGAAATTGTGCAGCGCCGATCGCCGCGAGCACACCCGTTTCGCGGCTAGTAAGCAGCACCCCGCCGCGCAACACCGTTTCGCCTGCTGCAACATCCGAGCCGGCAAACGAGATCGCCGTGCCGGGCGTGACTGCCTTTCGCACGAGCAGTTGCCCTCCCTCGGCGTCGGCATATTCAACCATCACCACCGCATCAGCGCCACGCGGCAACATCCCGCCGGTCGCGATCGACAGTGCCGTACCCTGCTCCACCCGCGTCTGCGGCTCGACACCTGCAGCGATCACTTCCGCCAACAACCTCAGCGTCTGCGGCGATTCTTCTTGGGCTCCAAACGTGTCGGCCGCACACACGGCAAATCCGTCAACGTTCGACCGATCGAAAAACGGCACATCGATCTGGGAAACCACGTCTCGGGACAACACGCGGCCGAGCGCCTCGTCTAGCGGAACTAACTCCTCGCCCAACGGCTCCAGTCGTAGCACACCGCGAAATCGGGCTTCCGCCTCTTCGCGATCGATCACATCAAGAAATTGATCCTGAATCGTCATCTGCTTCTCGCGATGATGGAAGTACTAAACATCAGATTATCACGCAGAGACGCTGAGTCTTGCTCAAGCCCCGATTGATTCATCATAGAGAAAAACATCGACCTCGGCCGCTGCTGGATGGCCTTCGCTGTCGGCTGGGACGATTACAAAACCGTCGGCGCGTGTGGTTGAGCTGAGAATCGACGAGCCGCTGATCGCCAACGGCTCGCATTGGTCACGGGCGAGCTTCACCCGGACGTAGTCGACCCGACCCACCGTCGAGACCAGCTTGCGCGTCAAGACGGCCGTTCGCTGCCGATAGGGCCAGGCCAACGAGCGGCCGGCCAGAGCGCGGATTGCTCGCCCCGCGAAAAAATCGTAGCCGCACAGACACGAGACCGGGTTGCCCGGCAACAGAAACACCAGCCGGTCATCCAGTCGGCCGAGGCCCATTGGGCTGCTGGGCCGCATGGCTATGCCGTGGATTGCCAACTCGCCATGCTCAGCCAACAACGTCGGGACATGGTCTTCTTGCCCGACGCTCGACCCGCCCGAAACCAACACCACGTCGGCCTCTTCGCGCAGAGCGGCCAGAATAGCTGACCGGTCGTCCGGCACAATCTGCTGCCGTACGACTACGCCGCCGTCACGCTCTGCGAGCGCCACCAACATCGGCCCGTTGGCGTCGGCGATGTGACAGCCTGTCGGCTCAGTGCCGGCAGGCAGCAGTTCGTTGCCCGTCAACAGAATGCTCACTCGCGGAGGCCGAACAACCGGCACTTCCGCCCGACCGATCGAAGAGAGAACCCCAACATCTTGCGGTCGCAAGACGCGACCGCTGCACAACAGCAGCTCGCCCAGGGCAATGTCTTCGCCCACCGTGCCGACGTGCTTGCCAGGCGGCACCTCGCCGAGAGCCCACAATTGCTGCCCTTCACACTCCGTACTCTCGACCGGCAACACGGCATCGGCCCCGCCCGGCAGCGGTGCGCCGGTCATCACGCGGACCGCCTCGCCCGCGCCAACTGATCCTGCAAAAGGCTGCCCCGGAAAACAATCGCCGACGATCCGAAGTTCCAGCCGGTTGTAAGTCGACGCCCCATGAGTCGCCGCGGCCTGCAACGCAAAGCCGTCCATCATCGCCCGGACGAATTGGGGGACGTTAACAGGGCTGGTCACGTCACTAGCCAAGACTCGCCGGGCTGCGTCAGCAAGCGGCGTCGCCTCAGTCGGCAGGTTTTTAAATTGGGGCAGCGCGGAGGCCAGCCAGCTGAGCGCCTCTTCAACCGTCGACCGCACGGCGAACCCTTGCATCCGGACATCGGCGTTAGGGTGCTGAGGCTTCATGCGGAAAGTATGGACTAAAAACGGCGTTAGGGAAAAGGGCCGAACCGGAATCGGTGGTCCAACCAGATCACTCTGCTGATTGGAGAATTCAGCAAGCGCAAGGCTGAGCAAAACACAATTGGAGGAGAACCGCGGGACTACTGGTGGGGAGAGAGCCGCCAACCCGGGAGAGGTCGCCGAGGCGACTAACCCCGCACCTATAGTGCTAAACCCTTTCGGGGTAGGTCGTTGTCACCCCGACGACCTTGAAATTACGGTCCTTGTTCGAGCGAAATGGACGAAAAAGCCGTGAAATAACCCGCCGATATGGTATTGAAACCATGATTTTTGCTGGCGTCTTTCAACATTTTCGGAGATACTAAGAGCTTGCTGTCCAAAGCTGCCTCTTGCTGTACCTCGCCTGAAGAAGGACACGTCTAATGAAGATCACCATAATCGCGGCCGGTCTAATTCTGTTGACCGCCTCCGCCACGCACGCCCAGATTGAGACCATACCCTCCAGCCTGACCCCTGGTGACGAATACCGGTTGGCCTTTGTCACTTCACAGCGAACGGTGGCGGACACGGATGTTATCAGCTTCTACGACGATTTCGTCCAAGACGCTGCCGATGCCGAGCTGGAGTTGGCTGCGCTCGGTGCCACCTGGAAGGCCGTCGTGTCTAGTGCGACGGAACACGCAAGCATTAACACCGGTACCGCACCAATCCTGGGCGTCGGGGTGCCGATTTTCTTACTCAATGACACGAAGCTGGTCGATAATAACGCAGACTTATGGGATGGTACTGTCGATACGCCCCTGAATATTACCGAGTCGGGTGCGTCCAAAGGAGCCTTTGTGTGGACTGGAACCAGTCCGACCGGGTTCGCGGGTCTCTTTCCCGTGGGAGGGGATTCTGTCGACCGTGGCTCTACCTTCGTGAGCGATTCGGGTTGGGTGAATATTACCAATGAGGGTGACCCTTTCTTTCCGCTGTCTTTGTACTCGATTAGTTCCGTTCTGGTGGCTCCGCAGCCCGGCGACTATGACGGCGATTTCGACGTCGACGGAGACGATTTTCTCATCTTGCAAGTGGGCCTCGGCATCATCTACGACGCGGCCGACCTGCTCGAATGGGAAACGAACTTCGGCGCCACACCATTGGGCGCAACATTTGGCCAGATCCCCGAGCCGACAACTTGCGGACTTGTCCTGACTGCGACCCTCTTCTTCGCAGTCGGTAAACGCCGCGTCTGTTAGCACCGCCAGCAGGGCCTAACCGGTCTGAATCGACAGCTTGAATTGGACCACTAAAGCGCAGCGCTGGCGGTCCGCTCGGTTTGCGTCTCGATCCAGATCTCGACGTTCTGTTCCAGGATATTCAGCGGGACCGAGCCGCCGGCCAGCACCATGTCGTGGAACGCGCGGAGGTCGAACCGACTGCCTAGCCGCTCTTCGGCCAGCTGGCGCAGTTGGCGAATCTTCAGCTCACCCAATTTGTAGGCCAGCGCCTGACCGGGCCAGGAGATGTAGCGATCGACCTCGGAGCGGATGTTGTGCAGCGACATGGCCGAGTTGGCGTGGAGATAATCGATCGCTCGCTCGCGCGTCCAGCCAAAGTAGTGAATTCCCGTGTCGACCACCAATCGGCAGGCCCGCCAAATCTCCATCGTCAGCCGGCCGAAATCGCTGTAAGGGTCCTCGTAGAAACCAGCCTCCAAGCCCAACCGCTCGGAGTATAGTGCCCAACCTTCTACAAACGCCGTGAAGCCCGAGTACTTGCGAAAATTGGGCAGATCCTCAATCTCCTGCTGCAAGGCAATCTGCAGGTGGTGCCCAGGCACCGCTTCGTGCAGCGAGAGGGCCTCGATCATGTACAACGGCCTGCTCTTGAGATTGTAGGTGTTCATGTAATAAAAACCGGCGCGGGTTCCGTCGCCGCTGGGACGCATGTAATACGCGGCAGTGGTCCGAGGCGCAATATAGTCGGGCACCGGCCGCAAGCCGTACGACATCCGAGGCAGTCGCCCAAAGAGGGTCGGCAGCTTGCCGTCCATTTTCTTGAGCACCAGGGAAACTTCCTTGAGCAACTCGTCGGCCGTCTCGGCATAAAACTTCGGATCGGTGCGAAGCGACTCGGTGAAGGCTGCAAAATCGCCGTCGAACTCCACCTGCCGGATTATCTGGTCCATCTCTCCGCGGATCCGCTTGACCTCCGCCAGACCGAGCTGATGGACTTCGTCGGGCGTCATCTCGAGTGTAGTAAATCGGCGGACCCGATGCCGATAAAACTCGCGTCCCTCGGGCAGCGCCGAAGCGCCAATCGAACCGCGGGCCTGCGGCAAGTACTCGTTTTTGAGAAACTCACCAAAGCGGCGGTAGGCGGGGACAATCGCCGTGGCAATCGCCTCAGCGGCAGCGTCGCGGAGCCGGTCGTGCTCGCTTTCAGGAATGGCAGCGGGCAGTTCATCGAGTGGTTCGTAGTAGAGGCTGCGCCGCGGATCGTCGACCAGATGCGTCTCGATCGTCGGCTCGTAACCTTCCATCACGATCGCCGGCAACACCTGTCCGGCTGCAATCCCGGCGCGCATCAACTCGATATGTCCGTCGGTATGCTCACTAAACGCACGTAGTCGGGCGATGTAGTTTTCGTAATCAGTCGTCGTATTGAGCGGTACCTTGCGGCGAATTTCGGGCAGATCGATGTGAAACCCGGAACGCTGGTTGATCGGTATCAGATAAGTACCAAACTCATGCTCCGCCAAGCTGTCGGAAAGTTGCCGACGCAATATGTCGAAATTGGTGCGCTCCGATCGCGACAGCAGCTGGCGGTCGATGCCGTCGAGCTGCTCTAGAAACTGTTCGTTGGCCGTGTTACGCCGTTTGCTGTCGGCGACGGAGACACTCGAGAGCCGATCGTTAAATCGGAGGTCCCCCACCGACGTGGCCAACAGCGGATCTTCCTGGAGCGAAAATTCCCACATCTGGTCGATCAACTCGGCAAGCTGCTGCCCGGGTAGCTCCGCTGAGTGTGCCGGCTCGCATGCGAGCAGCAGGCCAAACAGCCCAGCCGCGGTGGTAGTCAGAAGTCGAAGTCGTTTGGCGTGGGAATCAGAACAATACATGGGCAAGCGTCCTTCGCAAGATCGTGGGACGGAGGTGGACAAACGAGCCGTGATTGTGGTCCAAGCAGTGCGAAATGTCGACGCGTCGCGAGCTTGGAAGGCGTTCACAAAAAAGGGAAATACGTATCACTTCAGCTAAATGCAGCAGAATAGAACGCGGACGAACGCGGATTTGGCGGATGATCGCCGATTTACAAAACCTTGGTTTATTTTGCATGACATCATTCGCTACAGATTAACTTCCATCAGCGGATCTGACCCGCGAAAATCCGCTCTATCGGAGTTCATCCGCGTTCTATTACTTCAATGGCCTGAATAGATTAGAGAAAAACTGCTTGACGTCGCGGGCCGAATCTTGACAATTAGCCAAATGGTTAATTCAAGAACCGATCTGCTCGACGAGATCTTTTTCGCCCTTTCCGACCCGACCCGCCGAGCCCTGATCGCCCGGCTGGCCGAGGGAGAAGCCTCGGTGGCCGAGCTGAGCGAGCCGTTCGCTATTTCGCCGCCGGCAATTTCCAAGCATCTCCGCGTGCTCGAGCGTGCGGGCCTGTTGCAGCAAACTCGCTGTGGAAGGCAACGGCAATGCGTTCTGCAGGCCGAGCCGTTGCGCGAGGCGTCGGAGTTTGTCGCCCGCTATCGTAAGTTTTGGACCCATCAGCTCGACAATCTGCAACAATATCTCGAAGAACCTCAAACCAAGGAGACCGAGCCATGATTAGGCGAACGATTCAAGGACTCTTTCCCACGAAGTTGCGTTTTATTGCAGCGTGCGGTTGTGTCGCACTGTTGGGCTGTGCGTTGGCAATGACGGTGCTCCCGGTCGTCGCGGAGGAGACCAACACCAAGAAACAGGAACATAAGATGCACGAGATGCCCGTCGTTCATCCGCCTGCGTCGTTCGACTTGCTCAAGAAGCTGGTCGGCAGCTGGGAAGGAACGCATGAAAACCTTGACGGGACCAGCGAACCGGCAGCGGTCACCTATCGGCTTACATCGGCAGGAACGGCCTTGGTGGAAACGCTCTTTCCGGACAAACCGCACGAAATGTTCTCGATCTATCACGGTGATCGCGACGGCCTGGTGATGACGCACTACTGCGCCCTGGGCAATCAGCCCCGCTTGCGGTTGGTCAAGGGCGACAAGCCAAACGTCCTGCGCTTTGAATTTGCCGACGGCACGAGTATGGACTCAGAAAAAGATGCGCACATGCATGGCCTGACGCTGACGCTGATCGACGACAACCGACTCCGACACGAGTGGGCCCACTACGCCGGCGGCAAACAGACGAGTGTTGCAAAGTTTGAATTCAAACGCCGGAAGTGAATCGAGCCATCCCTTGGATCGGCACCCATCATCTTTCATTGGAGATTTTTCGATGGTTGTTCAAAGCAGTTCCGAGAATTCGCTTCGTCTTTGCCGCACGATCAACGCGCCTCGCGAAAAGGTGTTTGCCGCCTGGACTCAGGAGCAACATCTGATGAATTGGTGGCGGGTCGACGACTCGATGCAGACCGTCTCTGCCGAGATCGATTTGCGAGTTGGCGGCAAATATCGCCTGGGGATGCATAGCACAGAGCACGATAAAACCCACTTCTGCAGCGGGGAGTTCCTGGTTGTCGAACCGCCTGAGAAGCTGGTGTACACCTGGAATTGGGAGCCGCCCGGGATGGACGTGGCCGGTTCGCAGGTCACCGTCGAATTCAAACAGCAAGGCGACCAGACCGAACTGGTACTCACGCACGAAAACTTCCCCAACGCCGAAGCGACCAGCGAACACTCCCACGGTTGGACCGGCTGCCTGGAACAATTGGCCGCGCTGGCCGAGACAATTTGATCGAGCGCGAGTGGTAGCTGTTCAGCCGTAGGGAGTAGTGCCCCTAGGCAACCCGACGCTGGCTGAGTGAGCACGACTGTTGCCGAGATTCTTCGAGCCGCCGTTGCCGGTACTCTCGGGCGCGGCACAATACGCAAGGCTTGTAAACCGTCGCCCCACAGCCGCGACACCGCTCGGGCTCCAGCTCAAAGCAGGGTAACTCAGGCTGTTGCCCATCCGGTTCCCTGCCGTAAATTCCGCGGCGGCCGCTGGCAAGAGCGCTAACGGTGCCGCGACCGACGTTCAGCTTCAATGCGATCTTGCGCTGCGAAAGTTGGCCTTCGTCGAGCAGTCGGCAAATCTCTTGGACTTTCGCCAGGGGCAACATCGTGGGGCTCCCGTGCAAGTTGCTGGATGGTTTGGGAAGTTGGGCTTGTGTGTGGTCGCAGTCGACCGCTAGTCCAGATTTCTCACCACAAAGGTTAAATCCTGGTGATAAACGCGAGTTAGGGTGCGAGCTCGTCCCGATCGATCCAGAAATCACCGTAATCGGGAAGTGGGTCGCACTGGTCGTCGTCGGGCACAAAGGCGTCCCAGGCGGTGTCATCTAAATCCAAGGGAGTCTGATCGAGTTCCAGCGGGGTCTGGTCCTCTAGATCTGGCAGTTGGCAGGCCTCTGGGGTGTCTGGCCCTTGTTCTGCTGGGATCACGATTGGCTGCCCTCCGTGTCAGGGTGCGGGTCCGATCGACTGTCGGTAACAAAAAACTAGCAGAAACGGTGGCCAATTAGTATACAGTTGTTCACTATTTTCCAGGTTTCTTGCCGGGCCCTGTTTGGCCCGTGAATTGGCGGTCGCGGGGGCCTGGAGCCACTCAGTCGGCCCTAACCTGTTGTCCCGCCTGGGCAAACCGCAGCGCCGGCCCAAGAGAACATGACGCGGCGGGCCCCCGGGGGCCGAATCAAGCGAAGAAGGCACGGACTGCCTTGCGAGGTCGCGACGGAGAGCGAACGTCTGTCACGCACCCCCGCGGAGAGCTTCCATGCTATTGAGTGTCACGCAGATCGCCGTGAGTATCGTCTTTCTGAGCCTCTGGGCCTTTGCCGGCCAGATCGTCATTCGCGATCCGTGACGTCCAGTGCTCGCAGCGACACCCGCAGTTGCTCGCTGAGTTCCCGTTCATGGCGAGCCAGATCAGCTTGCATCGCGTCGGTCAGCAAGGCTGACTGATCACGAGCAACAATCAGATTTCCCAACCGCTGGTGCGCGATACAGAGCCCGGCACTGGTAAAGGCGCGGAGCGACTCGAGCGATTCATCCGTCTCGCTCAACTGGGCCAACTCCTCCAGAACCTCCAGCGCCAGCTGATTCTCTTGCTCAACCAACAGGTAGTACCGCACGATTCCCTGCCGAGCCAACTGATGGAGAAACGGATCGGCGTCAGGAAACTTCTCCCACACGGCCCGCCAGGCGGCTTCGCTATCGTTGAGTTTGGCATGATAGAGTTGAGCCCAAGCTGAAGATTTCGTTTCGACCGTCAAGCTGCGCGTCTCTTGCAGATATCCACTCGGTCGGGTCCACATCGCAACCAATCCGCCCAACAGGGCCACGGTGGCAAGTGTCAACCCGAGCCGCGCCCACTTTCGGCGTCCCAGCGCCAGTTGAGTATCTGCCTGCATCAGCTGACCAAGCTCCGCCGCGGCTTTGCTCCGCGTCTGGCTGGTGGCAATCCACTCGGCCATCGACCACCGCTCCGGCCCTTCGGCCCAACCTTCCTGAGCCGCGTCGCTGGCCAGATCGCGGAGCGTGGCAAGCAGCTCGTTTGGATTGGCAAACCGTTGTTCCGGTTTCTTGGCGAACATGCGATGCACAACCCGAGCCAGACTGCTGGGAATATCGTCGCGGACGTTTTCCAACGGCCGTGGAGTGTTGTTCAAATGCTGCACCGCCACGGCCAAGGCGGTCTGGCCCACATAGGGCGGCGTGCCGGTCAGCAGATGGTAGCTGGTCACGCCGAGTGAATAGATGTCGCTGCGGGCGTCCAGCGCGCCTCCTTCAATTTGCTCGGGGCTCATGTACAGCGGAGTGCCCATCGCCACGCCGACCTGGGTGAGTGTTTTGGCATCGGCGCTCTCCATCCGGGCCAGGCCGAAATCGGCCACCTTCACCTCGCCGGAGTGGCTTAGCAGGACGTTCTCAGGTTTGATGTCACGATGGACGATGCCCATCTCGGCCGCCTTGCAGAGCGCGGCGACCACCTGCCGCAAAATGTCGAGCACCAGTCGGGGCTGAAACGCGCCCTGCCGTTGCAGCACCTCGGCCAGGTTGTTTCCCGGCACATATTCCTGGGCGATGAAATAGACCCCGTCGGCCTGACCCACTTCGTAAATCTGCACAATGTTGGCATGCACCAAGGAAGCCGCCGCGCGGGCTTCGTTGAGAAACCGTTCGATGGTGTTGCTGACCTCTGCCAGATTGGTCCGCAGCGCTTTGAGCGCGACTTGCCTGCCGAGAGAACGCTGCTCGGCCAGATAGACTACGGCCATGCCGCCGGAACCGAGCTTGCGCAGAACGCGATAGTCGCCCAACTCGTGGCCGGTCAGATCGCGACTGGAATCGGCAGCGTTCGGTTCATCCATCGTCAACAACCCAGAGGATCTGGTACTTTGCAGCCGCTGTTCATCGCGGCACTCAGCCCGGCAGGTTCACGCAGCTTAGCACGCGCTGGGCCGCCTCCGACTTGTTCAACACGTAAAAGTGAACTCCCGGCACGCCGGCGTCGATCAACTGCTGCGTTTGCCGGGTGGCAAAGTCGACCCCGACCTCAAACTGCCCTGTCACATCGTCCTGATATCTTACCAACTCGGCAACCAATTCCCGGGGTAACTTCGCTCCGCACAACGACGCGATCCGCTGGATCTGCTTGAGACTGGTCACCGGCAACAGCCCCGGCACGACCGGAACACCCAGGCCGAGTTGCTCGCAGCGCTGGCGGAAATCGAGATAATCGCGATTGTCGTAGAAGAGCTGAGTCAGGACAACTTCCGCACCGGCATCGACCTTGCGTTTGAGGTTTTCCAAATCAACCTGCAGGCTGGGCGCTTCCAAGTGCTTCTCGGGATAGCCACCCACGGCAACACCGAGCGCGGGAAATTCCTGGTGAATAAACGCCACCAATTCGTTGGCGTAGGCGAATCCTCCCGCCACCGGTTGAAACGACGCCTCGCCCTGCGGCGGATCGCCGCGTAGTGCGACCACGTTTTCGATCCCCGCGACCGAAGCTCGTGACAGATAGTCGCGGAGCTGCTCGGTGCTGCGCCCCACGCAAGTCAGATGTGTAGCCACGGGGAGAGAGTGTTTCTTCTTGACCGCGGAGATGACTTCCAGCGTACTCTCTTGTGCCGAGCCGCCGGCGCCGTACGTGCAAGTGATGAAGCTCGGCTGAAACTCGACCAGGCAGTCAACGTGCCGCATCAGACTCAACCGACCCTGGTCCGTCTTCGGAGGAAACAGCTCGAACGACAGGCCGAACTTTCCCGGACCATAAAACTGAGCAAGCGACATACGACAGGCGTCTCCCGATGCAGAATCTTCGATCAAAACAGTTCAAGCTGGTCGGCAAATCTTGGTCAGTTCCTTGCGCTCGGATCGCCCCGATGGAGCACGTCGTATGCTGCTGGAGCTGAGGATCCGGGTGCCGACCGGCGTCAGAGAGACTGACCATACAGGAACCGCCCATCTTAGGGATAGTCTGGGCGAATCGGGATGTCGACATGGCGAGGTTAGATTTTGAGACGATTGAACTATCGCTGGGCATTCCGGTGGTCGAGATCTACCACTGCTGGGGGAGCACAAGCCGCTGACTGCGCTGGTGCCAGCCCCCAAGGCGGCTGAATCCTGCGTGGCAGTGGGGTTGGTTTTCGCTATAATTTCCCTTAGAAAGTCATCCGGAGCCCCTTGTGGCAGCTGACAGACCGACGCACCGTCAGGTCAGACCGTTGAATACTGGGCTCCGACACTCTGAAAAGAGTATGGCTAAGCGTCCAGACCTGCCACGGAAAGCGGTCCCCCTTCGGTTTTAGGGCTCGTCGCCCTGGCTGTCCCAGCAAAGTATCTGGTACCGGAATTTCCCCCTGGGTCGACGACGAAATGGCCCTAGAGAATCAACCCGACAGGAACCTCCGACGCATGGGTAAGACAGAGACTCCCGAAAGCCCATCCAGCACTGGGCGGTCCAACTGGGCCGAGATCACGCCCCAGGCGTTGCACGACAAGTGCATGACCGTGGCGCAAAACCTCTGGTGGAGCTGGCATCCCGAGGTCGTCAATCTGTTCCGCGATCTGGACCCAGTACGCTGGCGGCAGCTCGATCACAACCCGATCGCCCTGCTGGCGGAGATGACCCCCGCAGATGTCTTCCAACGGGCTTCCGAGATGGTCCTCTACACCCGCATCAATCAGGCCCATCGCCGGTTGAAAGAGTATATGACTAAAACTCAAACCACCTGGGGAGCCCGCGAGGCGGGTGTCTTGGGCGCCAAGCCGGTCGCCTATTTCTCAGCCGAGTTTGGAATTCACGAATCGGTACCGATTTACTCCGGTGGTCTGGGCGTCCTCTCGGGCGATCATATCAAGAGTGCCAGTGGGTTGGGCGTGCCGCTGGTGGCGGTCGGTCTGTTCTACGATCAAGGATACTTCAAACAACTGCTCGACGAAGACGGCTGGCAGCAAGAAGAGTACATCAACACCAAGGTCGAGAATCTGCCGATGGCGCCGGCGCTGGACCCTGAAGGCAATCCGATTAGCGTGGTGATCGAAACGCTCGATGGCCAGCTCTTCGCCAAGGTTTGGATGATGCACGTCGGACGCGTCGATCTCTATCTGCTCGACTGCGACGTCAAAGGAAATCAGCCAGAAGATCGTGAGCTAACCTCCCGGCTCTACGGCGGCGACGTCCGCACCCGCATCCGGCAGGAGCTCGTGCTGGGCATCGGCGGGGTCAAGGCGCTGCAAGCCTTGGATATCTCGCCGGGA
>Ga0315336_1005793_pt1 | contig 13186 bp, 12 predicted proteins | sample ASW5metaG_FD_204512 | JGI IMG/M metagenome (GOLD analysis project Ga0315336, IMG submission 204512) | Ammonia-oxidizing marine archaeal communities from Monterey Bay, California, United States - ASW #5 | ecosystem: Environmental > Aquatic > Marine > Intertidal zone | place: USA: California...
GCCACGCCGTCGCCGAGGACCCGTCCCTTGGCGGCCAGGGCATCGATCAGCTCAATGGGGGCGACGATCACGTCGGCGACATCAATTTCAGCTTCCAGGCGGTCGCGGATATTTGGCCCGGTAGTGAAGGTGAGGCTCACCTCGGCTCCGGTCTCGGCACCAAGGCTTGTCACAAGTGACTCCAGACCCTGCCTGACGGCAGCGGCGCTCAAAACCCTTATGCTGGGCATGCATGACCCTTCCTCTCGATCGTCCCTACCTTAGCGGCGGAAATCCACCGCAGCATAGGACCAGGTACGGTCCCTGTCAGCGGAGGATTTCCGCCTTTTTGATGACTATGGGCGTGACCGGAAGATTGCCCATGCGCCCAGCGCGGCGTGTCGGCGAATCCTCGATACGGCGCACCACGTCCATGCCCTTCGCCACGCGGCCAAAGACGGCGTAGCCCCAGCCCCGGGCATCCTTGGTCTGGTGGTCGAGATTGCGGTTGTCCACGGTATTGATGAAGAACTGGGCTGTGGCCGAATGAGGCCGCGATGTGCGCGCCATGGCAATTGTGCCGGTTTTATTTTTCAAGCCATTATCGGCCTCGTTGCGCACCGGCGCGCGGTTCTTCTTACGTTTCATCTCGGGCGTAAACCCGCCGCCCTGGATCATGAAACCACGGATAACGCGATGGAAAATAGTGCCGTCAAAATGCCCGCGTTGGACGTAGCCGATAAAATTCCCCACGGTCTTGGGCGCCCGCTGTTCATCGAGGGCGATGTCTATCGCACCGAGGTTGGTAGTGAGACGCACGGTAGGGCCTTGTTGGGCGGCGACAGGCGCGCCGGTGGCAAATCCCACCAGGACGGTAAGGACGGCGAAAAGAATGGTTCGGCGCTGGATCATGGCAAACTCCCTTGCGGTTGAGGCTGTCAGGCAATGGGGTTTTCAAGAACCCCGAGGCAATCGATCTCGATTCTAACCACGTCACCGGGTTTGAGGTATTTGGGCGGCTTGAAGCCGATGCCAACGCCTTCCGGCGTGCCAGTTGAGATAATATCTCCGGGCTCAAGCGTCATGCCCGCGGAAATCGTTTCGATCAATGTCGGGATATCGAAGATCAACCGGCTGACCCGCGTGTCCTGGCGCAATTCGCCATTGACCTTGGTGGTCAACCGTAATTCGGTCACGTCAGCCACCTCGTCGGCGGTGACTATGGCCGGTCCCATGGGGCAGAAGCCGTCAAGGGACTTGCCCAGGAACCACTGGGCGTGGCGGCGCTGAATTTCCCGCGCGGTCACGTCGTTGACGATGGTGTAGCCGAACACGTGATCATAAGCGTCGGCCACCGCGATCCCGCGTCCGCCGGGGCCGATGACGACGCCGAGTTCACCCTCGTAATCGGTGGTATGGGTGGAATCGAGGGCGCTCGGGACCGGATCGCCCGGGCCGATGACGCTGGTGGCCGGCTTAGTGAAGATGATGGGAAGATCGGGCACATCGGTGCCGGTCGACGATTTGTCGAAGCCGGAGCCCTGAAATTCTTTGGCGTGGGCGTGATAGTTCTTGCCGACGCAAAGAAGGTTCTTGGCGGGCCGTGGGATGGGAGCATGGAGACGGATCTCGTCCGCCGCCAACCAATCCCCGTCCGTAGAGCCCGCGATCCTATCCCGGGCCCGGGTGAGCGCTTGGGACCCACCCGCAATCAGGCCATTCATGTCCGGCGCGATTCCAGAAAGATCGCACACCCGCCCCGCGCCGTCGGCGGCGCCCACGGCGGGCCCGGCGGTATCTTTAGTGGTGAACGTCACCAGCCGCACGGCGCTACTCCGGAGCCACCACTGGCGTCCTCAGATCGCCAACGCCGTCGATATGGCCTTCCATGACTTCGCCCGCGACCACCGGGCCAACCCCTTCGGGCGTGCCGGTATAGATCAGGTCGCCGGGTTGCAATTCCACCAAGTCCGAAAGATGCGCGATGGTCTCCGAGACGTTCCAGATCAGGTGGCTGATGTCGCTTTCCTGGCGCGTCTCGCCATTGACCTTGATCCAGATGATACCGTGATCGGGATGGCCGATGGCGGCGGCCGGCTGGATCGCCGAACAGGGGGCCGATTGATCGAAGGACTTACCCATCTCCCAGGGCCGGCCGGTTTCCTTGGCGGCGTTCTGCAGGTCGCGGCGGGTCATGTCGAGGCCGATGGCATATCCGAACACATGGTCCAGGGCATCGGCGGCGGGAATCTTGAACCCCGCCTTGCCGACCGCCACTACCAGTTCGATTTCGTGGTGGAGGTTTCCAGTACCGGGTGGATAGGTAATAGCGTCGCCATCCTGGACGATGGCGTCGGTGGGCTTCTGAAAGAAAAAGGGCGGATCGCGGTCGGGATCCGAGCCCATTTCACGCGCATGGGCGGCGTAGTTTCGACCGACGCACCAGATGCGACGGACGGGATAGGTTTCGTCAACGCCGGCGACGGGAAGGGTGACGGCCGGCGGCGCGGCAACGGCATAGGTCATGGGGTTGTCCTTGTATTCCTATCATTGTCGCGGGGCCGCTGGCGAGGTGGCACGCAGCGAAAATCGGCCCCAGTCGAGGCTTGATATACGGTCAATGGAAGGGCCTTGCAAGCGGCGGCGGCGGCGTGTCGGTTCACGATGTCGTGTTGTCACCGCCGCACCGCGTCTTGAGCGCCGCGTAAACGGTGGCATTGACCGGCGTATCGATGCCTGATTCCACTCCCATGCGTAAAACTGCTCCGGACAACCAATCCAATTCCAGGGGCTTGCCCGCCGCCAGATCGTGATGCATCGACGAGGTCATGGCTTCGGGAAGGGTATCGGCGAAGGCGAGGCGTTGGTCGGCGTAATTTTCCGCAAAATCGATCCCCCGCGCCCGGCCCACTGCCACCGACTCATCAATGACGGAGCGTAGCAACGCACGCATGTTGGGATCCGCGCGGATCACACCTATGGTTTCGCCGGTCAATGACGTAGACGCCGCCAAGCCCACCAGGAAGACGAATTTTTCCCACCGCGCTCGGGCGATGTCGCCAACGCTTTCACATTTAATTTTTGCTCGGGTCAGGGCGGCGGCTATGCGGTCGGTGCGCGGACTGAGCCCGCCGGCGAGTTCGCCGACCTGGATGCACTGATTAGTTCCGGTGTGAACGATCACGCCCGGAGCCGCAGCATTGGCGGCGATATAGGCAACGCCGCCGGCCACCTGCCCGGCCCCGAACGCGGCGACCAGCCATTCATCGGCGGCGAGCCCATTTTGCAGAGAGATCACTACCGTGTCGGGACCAACTGCGCCGCGGCAGGCCTCGATGGCCGAAGGCGTATCACCGAGCTTAACGGCAATGAAAACCAAATCTACGGGATCGAGGCCATCGGCGTTGACGCACGCCCGGACCGGATCGACGAGCACATTGCCGAGTTGGCTTTCCAGCTTGAGGCCGCGGGCCTGCATGGCGGCAAGATGGGGGCCCCGGGCGATGAAGTTCACGTCTTCGCCCGCTGCCGCCAAGCGGCCGCCGAAATAGCCGCCGACGCCGCCGGCGCCCACCATCAGGATCTTCATGACCGCCTATCCTCCCGGGTTGGTCCCCAGCATAGTTTCCACCGCGCCCCAGGTCCAACTGAGAGGAAGACGGACCCCAAGACGGCGCTTGACCGCCGCTTGCCACCTGATGCATCATTGCCCGCAGTTGGCTTAAATATAATAAGGATTTCAACACAGTAAATAGGGAACCAGGGAGAACCAAAGAAGTCGCCGGGCGGGCCGCGAGTCCATTGTTCTTCTCACGCAATTTATTTTGGGTTAAACCCAACGCCAAATGGGCTCCAGCCATACCCGGCAATAATGCGGTCCTGATAAAAGCTCCGTCGCGAACCAAGGCGCGCATCGCGCTCAATAACTGGGAGAAAATTATGTTTGACGATTATTTTGACGAACTCGACCGCCGCCGCTTTCTCGCGGGTTCCGCTGCGGCACTAGGTGCGGGAATACTCGCCGGGACACCGGCTTCCGAGGCGTTTGCGGCAAAGTTCCCGTCACGCAACATCAAGGTCTACGTGCCTACCCGCGAAGGCGGCGGCGCCGACCGTAACCTCCGCGCCTTCACCAGCGTTTGGAAAAAGTATCTTGGAGTCAATTTCCAGGCGGCCTTTTATCCCGGCGCCGCCGGCCGGGTCGGCTACGAAAAATACATGGGCATCGCCAAGCCTGATTGCTATGAGCTTCTGTTCGGCAATATGGGCCCTGAGGTGTTGAATTGGGTTGTCAAGAAGCCAACCTTCAACCTTAATGACATATTCTATTTCGGCCAGATGGACCGGGACCCCGGGATCATCTTCGTCAGCCGCAAGAGCAAGTTCAAGCACATCGACGAAATCGTCGCCGAAGGCAAGAAACGGACCATCAATATCGGCGTCAGCCGGCTCGCCCATCCTGCCACCCTTGGGGCTTTGGCACTGGGCCGTCACACGGGCGCCAAGTTCAATGTGGTCCCGCTTTCCGGTGGCAAGAGAACCCGCGCCGGCGTCGCTACCGGCGAAATGGATTGCGGCGCCCTGCCTTCGGGCGGCATCGCAAGGAGGGGCAAGAATTTCAGAATTCTTGCGATCTTCGACAACTCCAACCCGATCCCCAGCAAGATCAAGGGTGCGGTCCTGGTCAACAAGCATTTCGGCATGAACCTGCCGCCGCTGGTCGCCGGCGCGCGCGCCTTCGGGATCAAGCGGGCCGCCGTCCAGAAATACCCCGACCGCTACAAGATACTCACCGACACCATGAACAAGGTATTCAATGACCCGGCCTATAGGAAGGTGTTGAAGAAAACCAAGGTGCCCATGGAGCTGTTTACCAAGAGCTCGTCCCAGGCGGAAATTGAAAAGTACGTGAAGGACATCACCGCCATTGGCATGAAGTACAAGGATCTGTTGACCGGAAAGTCCTAAACCTAGCCACGGCGTTGCCGACACGGTTATTTGGGCGGCATGCCTGATTGCAGGCATGCCGCCCGTTTTGCCGGGGGCGATGGCGCAGCCCACCGAGTCGATGAAGCCCGTAGCTTTATCGACTCGGTGGGCACAATTTGGGGCGTCAAATAAATGACGGATCAAGAAGAAAAGAAAAAACCCGAGCGGAGATCCGCCGGCGGTGAGTTGATCCTTCCCATCGGGGCGTTAATTTTCACCCTCTACTACTTTTACACCATCATTGACGTGCCCCGGATTGCGCAAGTCAGCGCCTTCTTTGTAGGCATCATTCTCATTGTCCTGATTATCCTCTTGGCGATAAGGATCGGCAAGGAAGTGAAGGCAGGCACTGCCGACCTCCGCATCGGACGCTTGCTGGAACCAAAATCCTTCATCCCCAAGCGCCTGGCACTTCTCGGTCTGACCCTGGGATTCATAATTTTCGTCGAATGGCTAGGCTTTACCCTGACCGTTTTTGCATTTTTGTCCCTGGCGATGCTGTTGCTGAGCGAAGGAAAAAGGAAGGGCCTCGCATTTGGCCTCGCTGCTGTATTGGCCCTTGGCGGTTATCTTCTGTTTATCGTTGCCTTCAAAACACGATTCCCGGCGGGACCTTTCGAGCAATTGATGGAGCAACTATTCTGAGATGGAATTCGACCCCGGAATCTTCATTGGATTGTTCGCCCGCACATTCCAATTTTGGTGGGTCATCCTTCCCGCCATCTTCTTAGGCCTGGTCGTCGGCGCGATCCCCGGCTTCAGCGCGGCAAACACCATCATCATTCTGCTGCCCCTGACCCTGGCCATGAACCCGGAAATAGGGCTCGTTTTCATGGTGGCGCTTTATGCGTCTTCGCGCATGGGCGCAGGCATCCCCGCGATCCTGGTCAACATTCCGGGCACTGCAGGCGCCGCGGCGACGCCGTTGGACGGCTATCCCATGACCAGGCAAGGCCGCGGCCAGCAGGCGTTGGCGATTTCATTCGTGTCGTCGGTGTTCGGCGGATTGCTGGCGACCGTGCTCACGCTGCTGGCCATGCCGTGGTTAGCCCAGGCAGCCTTCTACCTTCATTCGCGGGAGATGATCGTCATTATGCTCTTCGGCATCTCGTTGATCGCCACCATCGCCGCGCGCGACACGCTCAAGGGGCTGATCGCAGGGTTCTTCGGCCTGATGATCGGTTACATAGGCGCCGATGTGGTTTATGAGACCCCGCGCGGGACATTCGGCTTCCTTGAACTTTACGACAAGGTGCCTCTCATTCCGGCGCTGGTCGGCCTGTTTGCCGTGTCGGAAGCCTTTGCCGTCATCGAAGGCGAATCCATCCTCTCCAAGCGTGGCAAGGAAGCGATACAGAAGGCAGGCTGGTCGGATACCGTGGAAGGGGTCCGTATCGCTCTATCCAAATGGTGGCACATCATCTGGACCTCCATGATCGGTCTGGTGATCGGCGTCGTGCCCGGCGCCGGCGCCGCCATCGCCTCTTTCGTCGCCTATCAGCAATCGCGCACCTTCTCTAAGACACCAGAGCTTTACGGCACCGGGCACGTGGAAGGATTGGTGGCGCCGGAATCGGCGAATAACGGCGTGACCTCAGGCACCTTAGTGCCGCTTCTGGTGATTGGCATTCCCGGCGGCGCGACCGCAGCGATCATGCTGGTGGTCTTGCAATACCATGGCGTCACCATGGGGCCGGACCTATTCATGGAGAACCCGGAACTTGCCTATGGCCCCTTTGCGGCCATGGCGGTGACCTATTTCATCATGATCTTCACCATTGCGCCCCTGGCGCGCTACATGTCGCGGATCACCGTGGTGTCCACCACCTATATGTCTCCCATCATCATTTCCTTTACCCTGGTGGGGGCATTCGTGCCGCGCCAATACATGTTTGATATGTACCTGGCCCTGGCATTCGGGGTGATCGGCTATATCGCACGCAAGACCGGCTATCACACTGCGGCCATCCTGATCGGCGTGATCCTGGGGCCACTGCTGGAAACCTACTTCCTGCGTGCGCTGAAGATGTCCGAAGGCGATGTCATGACCATATTCCAGTCGAACTTGGGCAATGTGTTGTGGGCCGGCCTGGTGATCTCCCTGGTGGTTCCCTACCTTTTGCAATGCCGGCGCGACAAGCGAGCGGCCTCGGCCTAAGCCAACCACCCACGCGGCCCCACACCCATGACGCCCCCTTCACCGGATTCGTTAATCCCCGGGAGCGCGCCGCTCTGCGCCTCCCCGGACCCCAACCCGCGCCCGCCAAAGCGGGGCCCCGAGGTTCATTCGACGCCGGAAGACACCAAGATTTTCCGCGCCTCATCGCTCGCCAGGAACCGGACATAGGCGGCGGCATCGGCGTCCCCTGCGCCCATGAGCGGCGCCGCGGCATAGGTGGTGATGTTTTCCACCTCCTTGGGAAGCGCGCCCACCAACCTGATCCGGCCCTCGAGCTCGAGCCTGCGGATCACGGTCAACTGGCCGAAGCCGATTTCCTTGGCGATATTGCTCTGTGCCAAATGATTGAGCACGTCGGCGCCGGTGGGCAAGCACACGGTCTTGTCCGCGACCTGATCGGCGATGCCCAATGTCTCGAGCATGCGTGCGATATAAAGCCCCGAGGACGCCTCGTTGCGGACAACGGATTGGGCCTCCAGGAGTGCCCGCTTCAGGGTTCCCGCGCTCGAGATATCTGGCGCCTGGGCGCCGACGCGGATCACCACCCCCGCTTTGATCGAACCGATCACCGTGTGCACGCCGGCCATGGTGCGGCCCTCGGCTTCGAATCCTGCCACCGCCGGAGCCGTCGCCACCACTACGTCGGCATCGGCAGTGCCACCGTCCACCGCCGCCTTGATCACCGGTGCCGTAACGAAGGTGATCTCGAACCGATGTCCGGTCTTCGCCTCAAAGGCCTCGGCGGTCAGCGCCACGCCCCCCTTTGGCGCGCCCGCGCTCAAAACCCTGATCAGGCCCATGCAATCTCTCTCCGCTTATTGCCCGCGCTGCACCGCAGGGGCTAGGAACCTAACAATATGGATCGCCTTCGTCCCTACCGATTTTTTGTGGCACCCATCGTTAAGTGGGTACAAATTCAATAAATTGACTGAACTGTCCCTGTCGAGTAGCACTTCAGCGTTGATCACGCGAGACGTCTGCGCTGGCGCCGTACCGTTGGCGGGGACAGGCCGAGGAATAAAGGGAGAGGACCACCATGAGCGGTCGACCCGTCACCATCTTCACCCTGGGCGGTACCATTGCCATGGCGCCGCAGGACGGTGGCGGCGCGATCCCGGCCATGGACGCCGAGGCACTTTGCGCCGCGGTGCCGGAATTGGCCCGGGTAGCGGCCGTCAGCACGGAGAATTTCTGCGAGCTGCCGGGCGCCCATCTCACCCTCGACGATCTGCTGGCCCTCGCCCGGGCCATTGAGGCGGCGCGTGCCGGTGGCGCCGTGGGCGCCGTCGTCACTCAGGGCACCGACACCATGGAGGAAGCCGCTTTCGTGCTGGACACGGTGCTCGACCCCGGGTTTCCCGTTGTCGTCACCGGCGCCATGCGACATCCCGGCCAACCCGGTGCCGATGGTCCCGCCAACCTTTTGGCCGCCGCCGCCGTGGCTGCGGGCGGTGAGGCCGCCGGAATCGGCACCGTGGTGGTAATGAATGATGAAATCCACGCCGCCGCGTTGGTGCAAAAGACCCATGCCACCCGGCCCAGCGCCTTTTCCTCACCCGGCGCTGGGCCCATTGGCTTCGTGGCCGAAGGCACGCCGACGTTCCTGGCACGCCCGCGCGCCCGGGCGCGGCTGGACCTGGCCGCACTCGGCAGCGCGAGCGCATCGGTGGCACTGATCACCATCGGCCTCGGCGATGACGGAAGCCTGATCCAGCTTGCCGGCGAGGGCGGTTATGACGGGCTGGTGATCGACGCCATGGGTGCCGGTCACGTGCCCGAGGCGGTGGCCGATGCGCTGGGCGAGGTCGCACAACGCCTGCCGGTAGTCTTGGCCTCACGCACCGGCAGCGGCGCCGTCCTGGCGTCGACTTACGGCTTCAAGGGCTCAGAATCAGACCTCGCGGCCCGGGGCCTGATCCGGGCTGGCTGGCTTCCGGGCGTGAAGGCGCGGCTTCTTCTCACCCTCACCCTCCGGGCCGGCCATGATCGATCATCGATGCGCCGGACCTTTGCCCAATACGGCGGCGGCTGAGGCCACCAACGGGATGGATATTGCGCGCCTTAACGGGTAGGATCGCGGTCTATTTGGTGGTATGCCAAACACAATAAAGTTACGTGGCAGACCAGCAAAAGCGTAACGCAAGCCACTACGGCGAAAACGAACTACATCGAACCGCACGCTCATACATGGGTCACAAGGAAGACTTAGGAACGTTCGTTTGGGTGCAAATTCAGGAATAAACGTAACCGGGAGAACACGCAGATGAAACCTTTCACCAAACTCAGCACGATCGCGCTTGGCGCGATGGTCGCATTCGGTTCCGGCACCATTGCCTCATCGACCGATGCCGGCGCGGCATGGAAGCCGAAAAAACCTGTCCAGTTCATCGTCATGGCCGGCAAGGGCGGCGGCGCCGACAAGGCGGTGCGATTCCTTCAAAACATCATCGCCAAGAACAAATTGTCATCGAAGCCGTTCACGCCGATCAACAAGCCGGGCGGCTCGGGCGCCGAAGCGCTGATCCACGTCAAGAACGCCTCGGACCCGAATCACACCATCATGTTCACCTTGAACAGTTTCTACACCACGCCGCTTCTTAATCCGGGGATCAAGGTGGATATCTCGAAGTTCACGCCGGTTGGACGGATGGCAGAGGACACCTTCCTGCTTTGGGTCCACAAGGATTCCGGCATCAAGAACGTCAAGCAGTTCGTCAAGGCGGCAAAAAAAGCCGGCAACAAGTGGATCATGGCCGGCACCGGCAAGAACTCCGAAGACAACATCCTGACCAACTTCCTCAATAAGGCCTATGGCCTCAACATGAAGTATGTGCCCTACAAGGGCGGCGGACGCGTGGCCAAGGAACTGGCCGGCAAAAACGCCAACTCGACGGTTAACAATCCGTCGGAACAGCTTGGCTTCTATCAGGCCGGCAAGACTGTGGCTATCGGTGCGTTCACGCCGACGCGTCTGCCGTTGTTCCCCAATGCGCCGACCTTCCGGGAGTTGGGCAAGGACTTCGTCTACTTCATGCAGCGCACCGTCGTTGGCGCGCCGGGCATGAGCAAGGATGCCGCTGCCTATTACCAGGGTCTTTTCAAGAAGATTTTTAACTCCAAGGAGTGGCAGGGCTACATGAAGAAAAAAAGCCTTCAGGGCGAATTCCTCACCGGCAAGGCCCTGATGAAGTATTGGCTGGCTCAGAAGGAAGTCCAGAAGGGTATCCTGAAGAAGATGGGCGCCATCAAGTAACCCTGATTCTGAACCAAGAAGTCACTGAAGGTATCGGGGGGAGACCACCGCCATGCGCGTGGCAGAGCTCGTCATGGGCATTGTTATGGGGGTCTTCTCTCTTTACCTGATGTGGAAAAGCGCCGAGCTTCCGATTGGCTGGATTCCCGGTGAAGGGCCCGGCGGCGGCGCTTGGCCTTTCTGGCTGTCGACGGGAATGTTGCTTTGTTGCATCGCCATCGTTATCCGGTGGGCCAAGCGTTTGACGCCGGAATCCCGTTCCCAAGACGTTTACATGGACAGCCGCACGCTGATGCTAATCTTGCTCAACGCCGGCGCGCTCACGGCGATGATCGGCTTGTTTCATATCGTCGGCGCCTACGGCGCCATCCCGCTTTTCCTGATCTTTTATCTCCGCTTCATGGGCCGCCATACCTGGCGATTGACTGGAACGTTCGCGGCAGTAACGCCCGTCCTCACGTTCCTTTTTTTTGAGATCGCGCTTCAAAAGACCCTGCCCAAGGGGTTCACCGATCCGTGGTTCGAACCCATATTCGCTTTTTTCTATTAATCCACATGATCGAATCTACGGCAACCCGTCCCGCAACAACTCGAGCTTAAGTCCCCGGCACCTATGGAAGTTCTGTCTCTTCTCCTCAATGGCTTCGCCATCGCCTTTGAACCGCTCAACATGATGCTGATCATTGTCGGCTGTACTGTCGGCCTGTTTATCGGCGCCATGCCAGGCCTAGGATCTGTCAACGGCGTCGCCATCCTGTTGCCCATGACTTTCCTGGTGCCGCCCACTGGCGCCATCATCTTCCTCGGCGCGATCTATTACGGCGCAATGTACGGAGGAGCCATATCCTCCATCATGCTTGGCATCCCCGGCGCCTCCACGGCGGTGGCCACCACCTTTGACGGCCGACCCCTGGCGCTCAAGGGCCAGGCCGACAAAGCGCTGATCGCCGCGGCAGTAGCGTCCTTCGTCGGCGGCAGCGTTGGTGTCGTGTTGTTTACGTTGTTCGCACCGCCGCTGGCTGATATCGCCCTGACCTTCGGCGCGCCGGAGATATTCGCGTTGATGATGATGGCGTTCGCCACTTTCATCGGCCTTGGCAGCGATGATATCCCCAAGACCTTTTTCTCGATCTTCATCGGGCTGGTATTCGGCTCGGTCGGGCTTGATATCATTTCAGGACAGCCCAGGCTGATCTTCGGCGACATCCCCGGTTTCTTCCACGGTATCAATTTCCTGGTGCTGGCCATCGGCATTTACGGCATCGCCGAGATGCTGTGGGTGATGGAGACTTCCAAGGGAGACGTGATGATGTCGAAAGCCGAGGTCTCGGTGCGGCGCATCCTGGCTAGCCTGGTGGAACTGACGCGGACCTGGAAGACCATGTTGATGGGCTCGTTCCTCGGCTATTTCGTCGGTATCCTGCCGGCCGCCGGCGCGACGCCGGGCTCGCTGATGGCCTACGGTGTCGCCAAAACCACGGCGAAAGATCCCGAGACCTACGGCGAAGGCAACATAAACGGCGTGGTGGCGCCGGAATCCGCCAACAATGCTGCTTCCACCGGCGCCATGCTGCCCATGCTGACCCTCGGCATCCCCGGATCGCCGACCACGGCGATATTGTTGGGCGGTATGGTGATCTGGGGCCTCGAGCCGGGACCCTTGGTATTCACCGACCACCCAGATTTCGTCTGGGGCTTTATCGCCAGCCTGTACGCCGCTAACTTGTTTTCGCTGTTGATCAATGTCGCCTTCATCCCAGCCTTCATCTGGGTGCTGAAGATGCCTTTCACCATCCTCGCGCCTATCATCTTCATCCTCTGCGTGGTCGGCGGTTTTGTGCCGACCATGGATATGCACGATGTGTGGCTGATGCTGATCTTCGGCGTCGTCGGCTATCTCATGCGCAAGCTTGACTACCCCTTGGCGCCGGCAGTCCTTGCCATCGTACTGGGGCCGTTGGCGGAACCAGCGCTGAGGCAGTCGCTGTTGATATCCGGCGGCTCGTTCTCGATCTTCTTCACCCGGCCGTTCGCTGGCGTCATCATGATGTTCGCCATCGGATTCTTTTTAATGCCTGTCTTCACCATCGTCCGCCGCCGGATTGCCCAGCGGCGCGAGGCGCCTTAAACGGACACAGTATAGCGCATCCCGGCCCGAAACATGGTTGTGGTTAGTGCCGAAAATCCCCGATCTCTGTGGTGTTCAGTAGTTTAGTCAGCGATCATAGCTTGAGAGTGAGTCATATTTGGTATATGGTATACCAAATACAAAATAATGGACTTTGAACGGTATCCATGTCTGAAAACGTCCTTAAAATTCAACAGATCAAAGAGAATTTCAATCTTAACGCCCGCATCTATGACGATCTCAAAGCGGCCATCGTCACCATGAACATCTATGACGACGACGCCGAACTTCGCCTTGACGAACGGACCCTATCCGAACAGTTCGGCATCAGCCGCACGCCCCTGCGCGAAGCGCTAGCGCGGCTCGATCAGGAAGGCCTGGTGCGCATAGAGCCCCGCCGCGGCATCTACATCGAACGCAAATCGAAACAGGAAATTCTCGACATGATCACGGTCTGGGCAGCACTGGAAAGCATGGCCGCGCGCCAGATCACAGCGGAAGCTAGCGACGACGAGATCGTCACCATGCGCCGTATGCTGAGTATATACGACACCGACAAAGTGACCGAACATATCGACGAATATTCGGAAACCAATATTTCCTTTCACCAGGCGATCATCGCGCTCGGCAAATGCTCGCTGATTGACGAGATCACCGA
>Ga0315336_1005796_pt1 | contig 13179 bp, 13 predicted proteins | sample ASW5metaG_FD_204512 | JGI IMG/M metagenome (GOLD analysis project Ga0315336, IMG submission 204512) | Ammonia-oxidizing marine archaeal communities from Monterey Bay, California, United States - ASW #5 | ecosystem: Environmental > Aquatic > Marine > Intertidal zone | place: USA: California...
TAGCGCTCAGCAACACTCGCCGGCAGTGCCTCGGCATCGAGCAGCAGGTCGAGGTTCCCGTAACCGTAGGTCTCTATGTCCAAGCGCAGCCGCGATGGTGCCGAACCGGCCGCACCGGTGATGTGCAGGCGTGCGACCAGACGGCCGAGTTGGCGCAGCTGCTCGTGGTCGAGTTCGTCGGGAGCTCGGCCGCCTACCCGTGGAAACAGAGTCCACCAGATCCCGAGCCCCGCGGCTTCTCCGAGCGTGCCCTGATCGCCGATCTCGTCGGGCTCTACGACTGGAACTTCGTCGGCGACGAGCTCCGTCAGAAAACGATGTTCCTCGAGAATCTGCTCTCTGCTCCAGCGCCCGGGCCGGTAGAACTTCGCCACCCGGAACGCCTCACTGGCCGAATGCGGCTCGTGGTCCAGCTCGATTTCGACCTGGTAGACGCGGTTCTCCATGCTCGCGAGCTGCAAGACGCGACCGGTCGTACGCACACCGGCTTGCTCGACCGCGTCGAGCATACGCTCGGGCGTCAGCTCGAAGAAACAACGCGCCTCCTCGCCGGCCCACGGAGTCGCCGGCGACTCGTCGTCAGGCGCCACCGAAAACCCCGTCAGTCGAGAGTGCTTCTCGAGACATCGCGTTTATTCGACGACGATCGTCGCACGCTCGATCGAAAGCGGTTCGCGCGGCTCACCGCCACCCGATCCGGCCTGCTCGAGCGATTCTACCGTGTCCATGCCGTCGACGACTTCGCCGAAAACGGTGTGGTTGCCGTCCAGATGCGGCGTCGGAACGAAAGTAAGAAAGAACTGCGAACCGTCGGTACCGGGACCGCGGTTGGCCATGCTGAGCTTGCCCGGAGCGTCGTGTTTGGCGTCGCCGAAAAACTCGCCGTCGTACTCATAACCAGGCCCGCCCGTGCCCTGGCCCAGCGGACACCCGCCCTGGGCCATGAAGCCCTGGATCACACGATGGAACGAGAGTCCGTCATAGAAGCCGAGCTGTGTGAGAAATATCGTGCTCGATACATGCATGGGCGCCTCGACGGTCAGAAGCTTGATGCGAATCTCGCCCTTGTTCGTGGCCAGCTGCCAGTAGTAGCTCTTTGACGGATCGAACGTGGCTTGGGGCGGCTTCGGCAAGCTCGTACGCCATCGTGCAGCCGACGTGTCGATGCCTTGGGCTTCGATAAACTCTTCAATTTCCTTCATGGTCACTGTGCTCCTGACGGTTCCGGTCTACTGCAAGTTCAGTCTTGCGTCGTCGATGCGTCGTGGTAGCACGGCGGGCGGACGCTGGCCAATCGTGTGCGCTCGGGCGCGGCTTGGACCGCGGCCGATATTGCCGTAAAACCCGCGCATGTCCCTTCCTCCAGAAAACCAAGTGCTCCTCTTCCCAATCGATGCAGGATGTTTCGGTTGCTCTCCGACGCACGAATCGGGATTGCGGCTGAAGTTCTTCCGCGAAGGCGACTCGGTCTGCAGCCAATACAGCATCCCGGATCATTTTCATGGAGCACCCGACGTCGCTCACGGCGGAATAGTCGCTACGGTGTTCGACGAAGTCAGCTGCGGCACGGTTTTCTTCCTCACACAGTCGGGCGTCGTCACCGGCGAGCTTACCGTACGCTATTTAGCACCGTGCCCGGTCGAGCAAGAACTGCTCGTACGCGGACACATCGTCGACGCCACGCACGACAAGTACGCCGTCGTAGAATGTGAAATGCACGACGGCGACAAGCTCGTCGCCAAATCCATAGGCAAATTCTTTTACTCAAAACTGGTCGGCCCAAAGAGCTAGGCCGGGACGATCAGGGACAAAGAAGGCATGGAAGAGACACGCGCGAACAACGAGCAGATCGAATTCTGGGACGGAGCCGCCGGCGATCTCTGGGTACGCAACGAGCAACTGCTCGACGGACAACTGGCCCCGTTCGCCGAAGCCTCCGTCGACGTCGCACAGCTTGCGCCCGGCCACACCGTTCTCGACATCGGCTGTGGCTGCGGCGCGACAACGCTGCTCGCGGCCCAGGCTGTAGGGGCGAACGGCTGTGTCACCGGTGTCGACCTTTCCGAAGTCATGCTGACGCGGGCCACCGAGCGCGCTCGCGATCAAGGACTCGAGAACGCGCATTTCCTGCAGGCTGACGCACAGGTACACGCCTTCAAACCGGGCAGTGTCGACGCGGTGATCTCGAGATTCGGCGTCATGTTCTTCGACAACCCTACCGCGGCGTTCGCGAACATTGCGGCTTCCATGAGAAGCGGCGCACGCATGTCGTTCGCCTGCTGGCAACGTATCGACAAGAACCCATGGATGATGGTTCCCGTACTCGAAGCGCTGAGCCTGGTGAAGATTGAGTTACCCAGCGATCCTGACGCGCCCGGCCCGTTCGCGTTGGCCGACGATGAGCGCACGATCGCTCTTCTCGAAGCAGCCGGCCTCACCGACATCGATGCGCGCGGTTTCGAGCCCGACCTCTCGGTGGCCGGCGGCCAAGACGTCGATGCCAGCGCCGCATTCCTGATGGAACTCGGGCCCATGCGCCGAGCCCTCATGGGCGCGGACGACGCTCTGCGCGCGGCCGTACGCGAAGCAATCGCGGGCGCAATCACTCCGTTCGAGACACCCGACGGGGTCATCATGCCGTCGGCGGCGTGGATCATGTCTGCGACCAAGCCCTGACCCATGTCGGTTCCGCGCCGCATTCGCGCTCGCATCGTCAAAGACACCGTTGCCGCGTCGCGGTTACGTATCGGCGACACCGAGATCGCCTATCGCGTTCGCCCGACCTCCGGCGGCACCGATGCCCGCACGATACTCGTCCTGCACGGATTCACCGGCCAGGGCGGAGATTGGGCGGCCGTATGTGACCAGCTCGCCGGCCACGGCCATGGCAGTATCTGTCCCGATCACCCAGGCCACGGCGATTCCGATGCCCCCGACGATCCCGCTCTCTACACGATGGAAGCCTTGGCCGAACTACACCACTCGCTGTGCACGCATCTCGAGGGCGGCCCGGTCGTCTTGCTCGGCCATTCCATGGGCGCAGCCGCCGCAGAGCAGTTCGCGATTCGCCATCGCGACAGTGTGGAGGCGTTGATCCTGGTCGATAGCGTCGGCGGCAGTCGCAAAGAAGATTGGGCGCGGGCGCTGGCAGGCTACGAGAAACCCAAACTGCGCAAGATGGCTTTCGAGCAGGGCATGGGAGCGCTGTACGACTACCAGATCGCCAGTGGTCGTCGCCTCATAGAACACATTCCCGAAGAACTTCGCGCAGACGTTCGGGCACACTTCACCCAAACGTCGGTGGTGGGTTACTTTCACGCAGCCGCAGGCATGCGCGACCGAATCGATACACTGCAAGCACTCGCCGGCTTCGATTCGCCCGCGCTCGTGCTCGCAGGCGAGAACGAAGACCCCACGTTCATCGCTGGATCGCGAGAACTCAACGCGTGTCTGCCAAACAGCCGATTCGTATCGATCGAAGATGCGGCGCACAATCCGCAGTTCGAGGCGCCGGAGCGCCTGGCCGACATCGTGCTCGAATTTCTCCAGGAGACGGGCCCTGTGGAGCGCAGGGAACGATGAAACCGATCGACTTCGCACACATCGGCGAGCGTCTGCTGGAAGACGGTTTCGCGGTGATCCCGAGGTTGTGCAGCGCGAGCACGACGGGCGAGCTCGCGTCGATGTGGAAACAGCCGGACCTCTTTCGAAAACACGTTGTCATGAGGCGACACGCGTTTGGCGAGGGCGAGTACGCCTATTTCGACGACCCGCTGCCCAACACGGTCGGGAGACTGCGCCAGCGGCTCTACGCCGAGCTTGCCCCAACGGCAAACACGATGATGGAGCGGCTCGGGCGGTCGCTTCGCTACCCGCCTACCCTCGCCGCCTATCTGCGGCGCTGCGCCAAAGCAGGACAGTCCAAACCGACGCCGCTGCTGCTGCGCTACGAACAAGGCGGCTATAACCGGCTGCACCGCGACCTCTACGGCGAGTTGGCGTTTCCACTACAGGTAACAACCATGCTCAGCCGCCCGGGCACCGACTTTGACGGCGGCCGGTTTCTTCTCGTCGCCAACACCCCGCGGCAACAGGCCCGCGGCGAAGCGATCGATCTAGCGCGCGGCGACGCCATCATCTTTCCGACCGCCGACTTCCCCGTCGTCGGCGCACGCGGATGGCGCCGCGCCGAAATGCGCCACGGCGTATCCACCGTCGCCCGCGGGGTGCGGATCACAGCGGGATTCATCTTTCATAACGCCGCGTAAACGCGGCTAGGCATATCGCCGCGTGAGCGCGGCTAGGCACAACGCCGCGTGAGCGCGGCTATTCGGGGACCGCCATTCCGCGTTGGACTGCCGGGCGTGCGGCGACTCGTTCCATCCAGGCGCTGAGCTTGCCGAAATCAGCGAAGAACGTTTCTTGCGCGTCGCGCGCGGCCTTGAGCCATGGATAGGTCATGATATCGGCAATGCTGTACGGGCCCGCGAGGTAGTCGCGGCCGTCAGCCAAGACCGTGTCGAGAACCCCGAAGACGCGGATGCACTCGGTCAAAAAGATCTCGATCATCTCTTTGTTCTGCTCGGCTGGATCGCGATTGAACTGGGAACCGAGGCGTCCAAGATTCGGACCGACGTGTGCCGCTTGGAAAAACGTGTACTGCAAGGCCTGCGAGCGCTCGCGCGCATCGGTGGGCAATAGACCACCGTGCTTGGCATCGAGGTACATGATGATGGCGCCGGACTCCCAAATGATTTCGCCGTCATCTTCGATCACGGGGATCTTGCGACTGGGGTTCATCGCTAGGAACTCCGGCTTGAACTGCTCTTCCTCCACCAAATTCACGCGAACGGTTTCGTACTCGAGCCCGAGTTCTTCCAAGGCGATAGACACCTTGCGCCCGTTGGGTGTGGCGGCCGTATAAAGCTTGATCATCGTATTAGTACTCCTGCACTCCTGGTTCTCCTGGCATACTCAGTCGCCCTGGTCATGCGAATGGGCCCGGTCTACGGCATATCAACGTCGCACGTCCGACTAAGTCCAGACCTCAGACCCGTGTCGGGCTGCCTTAGCGAATAATCCCACATATGCTGGCGCGACGATCGACGTTAGACGGCGCTACACAGCGCTACCAGATGGAGAAATCGAAATGAGTCCAACCAATACGATGGCGGGTCGCACCTGTGTGATTACCGGAGCCACGAACGGGATCGGCCGTGCGGCAGCTCTCGAGCTCGCCCGCGCCGGAGCACGATTGGTCGTGGTATGCCGAAACCCCACGAAAGCAGACGCCCTGCTCACCGAGCTCGCCCCGGGCGATCACAAGGCGGTGATCGCCGATCTCGAACACCTCGATGAAGTGCGCCGCGCTGCCGCCGAGATCATCGCTATGAACGTGCCGGTGCACGTGCTGCTAAACAACGCCGGCATCGTCGCAATGAGCCGTTCCGAGACGACCGACGGGTTCGAAAAGACGTTCGCCGTGAACCATCTCGCACCGTTTCTTCTCACCAATCTGTTGCTCGACACGCTGGCCACAAGTACCCCCGCGCGCATCGTAAGCGTCGCATCCGATGCGCATCGGTTTACCAGGGGCCGGCTCGACTTCGACAACTTACAGGGCGAACGCGTATACCGGACGATGCGCCACTATGGGCTTACCAAGTTGTGCAACATTCTCTTCACGGTAGAACTCGCACGTCGCATCGAGGGCCGCGGCATCACCGCCAACTCACTGCACCCCGGCATGGTCAGCACAGGACTCGGAACCAACAACGGTATCGTGAGCAAGGTGGGTGTCGCACTGCTACGCCCCTTCGCCCGCACCCCCGAGCGCGGGGCGGAGAGTTCGATCTATCTCTGTTCTTCCTCCGAGGTGGCCGGTGAAAGCGGCGGCTACTACTACAACAGCAAGCCGTACAAGGCGGCCGGCTACGCCGGCAATACCGAGGACGCAGCCCGGCTGTGGAAGCTGTCGTGCGAACTCACGGGACTCGACGCCGACTGAATCAGGCGCCGTCTATTCCACCGGAGCCGCCGGTTCCGGTCAGTGACTCGGGCATTGACTCGATGTAAACCGACCGGCTCGGGAACGCGATCTCCAGCCCCATCCCCTCTAGCATACGCATGATCTTCAAATTCACGCGTTCGCGCACGCCGAGATAGTAGTCCCAGTCGGCACTGTCCGCGAAGTAGTAAAGAAAGATATCGAGCGCAGAGTCTCCGAAATCCGTGAAGCGAACGAGGATGGTCTGCCCCTGGGCAACACCCGGATCATCACGCAGGATCTCCCGTATGTTCTCCAGAGCCTGTTCCATTTGGTCTGCCGAAGTCGCGTAGGTCACCCCGAGCGTCATCTTGATGCGCCGAACGTTAAGACCCGGATCCTTTCGCCGGTCCATGTTCTCGACCTTCACGTTGGCTAGCATGTTGTTCGGAATGTTTTCGATTGTCTTGCCGAAGGTACGGATGCGGGTTGACCGAAAACCGATCTGCTCGACCACGCCTTCGAAACCGCTGCCCTTGATCCAATCGCCCACCGCAAAGGGCTTGTCGACGAGAATCATGAACGAACCGAACAGGTTCGCCAGCGTGTCTTGCGACGCGAGCGCGAGCGCCGCACCCCCGAGCCCAAGCGACGCGACTATTCCGGCGATCGAGTAACCGAGGTTCTGCGCAATGAGCAGCCCAAAGATGAGATAGACGAGCAGTCGCAGGGCGTTTACGGCCAGCGGAACAATACTAGCCTCCACCCAATCGTCGGGATCTCGACTGCGCCGGTGGAGAACTCTGTCGGCGACGTTGAGAAGCCGAAAGACCATCCACGAAGCAATGACGAGCAGCGCCACCCGCCCGATCGTGGCAAGCATAGTGACGACAAGCGGGAGGTCCAACGGCCCCGGCAACGCGGCCGCGGCCAGCCACACGCCATAGACGAGTATCAGCATCCGCACCGGAGGCCGTACCGCCTCGATGAGTTCTTCGTCCCACGAGATCGCCGTGCTCACGGCTAGCGCGTGTAAACGCCGCAGGACGACTGTTGTGACGACCCGGCGTGCGATCAGCGTCGCGAACAAAATCGCGAAGCTCACCGCTACGTCATGCAACCGGATCCCCATGAAGTCGGCATCGAGATACGGCTCTAATTGGGTGATGAGTTGCTCCAATGCGTTGCTACCCTTCGTCGACTAACGCGAGTGCGCTAGCCGCGCATACCTACGACGGCTGCCACTTCGTGCAGGCTGGCCTCGTTGCTCGGTCGATCGCTCATGCGCGCAAACCACGCCGAAACGTTCTTCAGCTCGGGCCGAACGGGTTGGCCGGCGCTCGCGAAGAAATCGAGCATGCCGAAAAGAAAAATATCGGCCATCGTCAGTCGATCACCGCAGATGAAGGTTTTGCCGTCGATCCAGCCGTCGAACTTGTCCATTCCGCCCTGCGCCGTTGCCTTCAGATCGTCGGCAGCCTGCGGGATACACAGAAGACGGTCCTTGAAGAGATCGAGCCCTTCGGCAAACCGAAAGCCGTTCGCCATCGGCTCGGCAATGTTGAGATCGAGCTTGCGCGTCCACATGCGGGTCTCGGCTCTCTCGGCGGCGGTCGTGCCGACGAGCGACGGCTCGGGCGAGATCTCGTCGAGGTACTCGCAGATCGCGGTTACTTCAGAGACGAACGACCCGTCGTCGAGCTCGAGCGCCGGCAACTGCCCACTCGGGTTTTTCTCCAGAAATGGCGCCGTACGATTCTCGGCCGACATGAGGTCAACCTCGACCATCTCGAGTTCAATGCCCTTCTCGATCAAAAACTGTCTCACGATACGGGGATTCGGTCCTAGAGAGTTATGAAGCTTCATGTATCAGGTCCTTCGGGCACAGGTTTCGTGCCAAATTTTTCCAATGCCTCGCGCATGCCACGTAGCACCGAGCCGGAATCGCTCGTGTTATAGTAATAACGATACTGGTCGCGTTGTTCATGGATGTCGGGGTCGAGTTCGCCCGCGGACGAAAGAAAATACGTACGAGGGATATATTCGCCGTCCGGCGCATATTTTGTACTGATCTCGGTGTGTTCGTCTTTGTTGACCCGAATCGCCACGAACTCTTTTACCTGCTCGACGACTTTCTCGTCGTGAAAGACGCCGCTGTACTTCGTGCAATGCGGACACCAATCGGTATAGAACACGAGACACACCGGTCTTCCTGTCTCTTTTGCCTTGGCGAGTCCATCTTCGTAGCTTTGCCAGTCGATACCGGCATCGTTCCAGTCGCCGCCTGCGCGGGCGTCGGTCAGGGGTCCGGAAGCAATCAGAAAAGCGAACGCGAAAAAGACGGTCCTGGCTGGATGTGCAAGCATCTTCATCGGTTCTCCCTGCGTTGCAGCGACACTGGCCGTGCCGGCAACTCTCTACATATAATGGGACCGGCCGATCCATGAAAGCGATCCGCCGAGGCCCTCCGCTGGCCGATCAAGGAAAGGCTCTCGGCCAGTGACTTTAACTATATGACCACGACACACGATGTAACGAATCAGGCCCCACCTTTAGAGGGCTACAATCTGTTTACAACCGACCAACCGCTGACCGAAGCCGTTGCCAGAGAGCCGACCGACTGGGCCAGGAATCGGCTGGTCGACTATGGCGCAGCCGCCGGCAGCCTCGAGAGCTACGAATGGGGGCGATTGGCCAATACCCACACACCTGAGTTTTCGAGCCACGATCGCTACGGCAACCGCATCGACGAGGTCACGTTTCACCCCGCTTGGCACGCACTGATGCGCCAATCGATGAAACACTCGTTACACAATCTGCCTTGGTTGGAGTCGCGCGACGGCGCGAACGTCGCACGCACCGCCGAACACTACTTGCTCGTCCAGACCGAGGCGGGGCACGCCTGCCCCATCACCATGACGTTCGCGGCCCTCCCGACGCTTCGCCATCAAAGCGACGTTGCGCACGAATGGGAGCCACGCCTGTTGTCGACCCAGTACGACGAACGCTTCATACCGGCTGATCGCAAATCCGCCGCGACCATCGGTATGGCAATGACCGAGAAACAAGGCGGCAGCGATGTGCGTGCGAACACCACACGCGCAACGGCCTTAACCGCCGGCGGGCCCGGTGCCGAATACTTGCTCACCGGTCACAAATGGTTTTGCTCGGCACCGATGGCCGATGCCTTTCTCACGCTGGCGCACACGGATGCCGGACTGAGCTGCTTTCTGGTCCCCCGCTTCCTCCCCGACGGCACCCACAACACAATCTTCATCCAACGCTTGAAGACGAAGTTGGGCAATCGGTCGAATGCGTCGAGCGAAATCGAGTACCACGATACGTGGGGGCGAATGCTCGGTGAGGACGGACGCGGCATCAACACCATCATCGAGATGGTGCATCACACACGCCTGGACTGCATCAGCGGGAGCGCAGGCATCATGCGTCAGGCTCTCGCCCAGGCCGTTCATCACGCGACCTACCGAAGCGCGTTCGGCAAACGGCTGCGTGAGCACGATCTCATGGCATCTGTGCTCGCAGATCTGGCGCTTGAACTCGAGGGTGCCGTCGCGCTCATGGCACGAGTGGCGCGCGCCTACGACGCAGCCGAGAACGACGCGGGAGAACGCGCGTTCGCGCGCATCGCCACCGCAGTGGGTAAGTTCTGGGTCTGCAAGCGTGCACCGCACCTCATCTACGAGGCGATGGAATGCCTCGGCGGCAACGGCTACGTCGAAGAGTCTATGTTGCCACGCCTGTACCGAGAAGCTCCCGTAAACGCGATCTGGGAGGGCTCGGGCAACGTGATCTGTCTAGATGTACTGCGCGCGATCGTGCGCGAACCCGACTGTCTGCCCGCACTACTCCACGAAATTCGCCTCGGCACCGTCGGGCATGCCGACCTCGAACAGAGCCTCGCCGAACTGGAGTCCGAACTGGCCGATCGCGATTTCATCGAACGGCGCGCGCGCCGCATCGTAGAGAAGATGGCTGTGCTGCTTGAAGCGTCTCTTTTGGTTCGCCATGCCCCGGCGGCTGTCGCAGACGGTTTTCGTCAATCGCGGCTCGGCGAATCCGGGCGTATCTACGGGACACTACCGCCTTCGGTCGATGTCCACGCGATCATCGATAGGGCCGCACCAAACGAGCGGTAACCAATGACGAACGTAGCACAGCACACTATGGAGAAACCGTCATGAAACTCGGCCCCGTGTTCTTTCTCGCTGTCACCGCCTCTGCACTCGCCCTGTCGATGGTCCTTACCAGCTTGGGAACGTTCGTCGACAGCCCTATGGAACTACCCATCGCCTATGCCGAACAGGCCGAACCCGCCGACACCGCACCCGCCGCGATCAGGCCGCCGGCGTCGGCCCTCGACTGGAAGACGTTGTCCGACGAGCAATGGAAGCTCCGCCTGGATGAAAAACAATTCTACGTGCTGCGCGAGGAAGGCACCGAACGCGCCTTCAGCGGGGCCTACTGGAATGAGAAAACACCGGGAACCTATCTCTGTGCCGCCTGCGGTCAGCCGCTGTTCGACTCACACACGAAGTTCAAGTCGGGCACGGGCTGGCCCAGTTTCTGGGAACCGGTTTCGTCGACCGCGATCGACGAGCGTGCCGATCGCAGTTTCTTCGTCTCGCGTACCGAAGTGCGCTGTAGCCGCTGCGACTCTCATCTCGGTCACGTGTTCCAAGACGGTCCCAAACCTACCGGCCTGCGCTACTGCATTAACTCCGCCGCGCTGGATCTCGAAGCGACCGCAGAAGAGCCGGGCGCGAAAGAAGACGCGAATCGCGCTCAGTAACGAAGCGGCACCGAGACCGTCACCCGCGTTCCGGTTTTCCGGACTTTGGCCCACCGTGTTGGCAAATGCGTTATAGTCGACCGCATCGTCTCGCACGCGCCCTGCTGATCTTTAGCGCGTAATGCGGGCGGCAATCGGGCGCGCGTGTGTCACTCGATTGCCACATCGACACGCAGCCCGTCGCTCGATTACCCAAAAAAAGGAGCACCGCCCGTTTTCTTTTCGGCACCCGTACGGCCGGTGGCCGCCTACGGGTCACCTTCGCCCGACTATGCTAATGTATGTGGGATGCGCCGCGCGATACGGAATCTAGCGTTCCCCATCATGCTCGTCGCCGCGGCTACCGCCTCGGCGAACTGGATGTTTTCGCTCGGGCGCGCCATTCACCCTGAGAGACCGGCCGTCAACCTAGTCGTCATCGCAGGGCTGCTTCGACCTCTAAAAACACTCAACACGCTCGACGGCAAACCGGAACTTATCTCGGTGGGCTTCATGGGCGACTCCTCCGCAATCGCCTATCCATCGGGCCGGCGTGTGCACCAACGGCTCCACGAAACCCTTGAACGAAGGCGGTCGGGCCCGACGCGCTATCACGTCACATCGCTCAGCTCCCTCGGCATGACGCCGGCGGGCTTCTACCTGCTCCAAGATGAGATCAACGAGGCTCATCCCGACATAGCCATCGTCACCGCGAACCTCGCCCTGCTCCGCGACCCCCTCCCCCGTATGCTCGAACGACCACAACTTGCGGGTTGGGTCGCGCCGGAACGGTGGTGGGACACACTCGTCGGGCTCGACCTGCACAAGTACGGTGTGACGGCCGACCGTCTGCTCCTATACAACCTGCTGGTCCGCGCCGACCTGCTCCAGACCTGGCTCTTGCAGACGACCGAGCAAGCGCGCCTCGGCCATATGCGCGAAGACTTGGAGCAAACGGTGGCAGACCGATTCGGATTCAGAACCGAAGTATCTACGCGTTCGACGCGCAGATTGCGCTTGCTCTCGGACTCCATGCAGCAGCTGGACCCACCGCGACGCAACACCGCTAGTGCGCAAGCTTACTACGGGGAGATCATGGACGGACTCGACGAGGGCCACTGGGTTCTCGAGATCCTGCAAGCGTTACTCGAGGACTTCGCACGCGCCGGGACCGCGGTGATTCTGTACGTGCCGCCGATCAACGTAGAACACGTGCGCTCGATCGGCGTGCATGACGAAGCCGGCCTCATGCAATCCCTCGCGGCGCTCGAACGCATCGCCAGACAAACCGGAGCAGAGTTCGCCGACTTACACGACATTTTGCCCGACGAAGCATTTCGCGACACGGGCGGGCACTTCACCCACGAATCACCGTACGACGGACCGTTGATAGTGGCAGCAACCTTGTCCACATACGTCGAGATACTGGGTCGGCAGATCGCGACTACCCGCTGATGTTATTCAACACGCTGCAGTACGCGCTCTTCCTCGGTTTGGTTCTGACTGCGCTCAAACTCGTTCCGACGCGAGCGCGGGCGGGCGTGTTGCTTACCGCGAGCGTGATCTTCTACGCGCTATGGCTGCCCGCTTATCTGTTGCTGCTGGCGGCCGACCTTGCCGTAAATTACGCGCTGCTACGCGCGATGGTGCGCAGCCAAAGGCCGAAGCTTTACCTCACGGTTTCGGTCGTCTTCACCCTCGCCCTGCTCGCCGGATTCAAGTACGCGGCCTTTATCGTAGAAGCGCTCTTGCCGGTACTCGAACTGGGCTTCGGATTTTCTCCCGATGTGCCCAGATTCTTCCTGCCACTCGGGATCTCTTTCTATAGCTTCCAGATCATCGCGCTCGCGGTCGACACCTATCGACGCCAAATCGAACCCGTAGAGAGCTTCTCGCGCTATGCGCTCTTCATCTCGTTCTTCCCGCAACTGATCGCCGGGCCGATTTTACGCGGTGCGCAGATGTTGCCTCAGCTGGCGGCCGGCGGAACGCCGAGCCCCGAGCGCACGCGGCGCGGACTCTGGCTGCTGGTGTCGGGCATCGTGAAGAAGGTCGTGTTCGCCGACTTCCTACTTGCGCCGTTCGTCGACGAGGCATTCCTGGTACCCGACGTCGGCACGGCTGCCTACCACCTCATCGTCACTTATAGCTTCGCGTTCCAGATCTATTTCGACTTCTCCGGCTATGTCGATATGGCGCGGGGGTCGGCCCTGCTGATGGGCTTCGAGATACCCACGAACTTTCTCGAGCCGTACCTCTCGCGCAATCCGGCTGAATTATGGCGACGCTGGCACATCACGCTTTCAACCTGGCTGCGCGACTACCTCTACATCGCCCTCGGTGGCAATCGCCGCGGTAGCGGGCGTACCTACGTAAATCTTTTTCTGACGATGCTTCTCGGCGG
>Ga0315336_1005798_pt1 | contig 13177 bp, 13 predicted proteins | sample ASW5metaG_FD_204512 | JGI IMG/M metagenome (GOLD analysis project Ga0315336, IMG submission 204512) | Ammonia-oxidizing marine archaeal communities from Monterey Bay, California, United States - ASW #5 | ecosystem: Environmental > Aquatic > Marine > Intertidal zone | place: USA: California...
CATTTAGATTTACATCAGTAAGGTCAGCTTCCCTAAGTATAGTTCCGGTTAGGTCTTTGTCAGACAAATCCAAGCCTCTAAGTATCGTACCGGTTAGGTTTCTGCCAGAAAGGTCAACTCCATTTAGATTTGCATCAGTAAGGTCAGCTCCACTAAGTATCGTACCGGTTAGGTCTTTGTCAGACAAATCAATACCAGTAATGTTAGCATCAGTAAGGTTAGCTCCCCTAAGTATCGTACCGGTTAGGTCTTTGAAAACTAGACTAATACCGGTAAGGTTCGCATTAGTTAGGTCAGCTCCAGTTAGTGTTGTTCCAATTGTAACCGCATTTGACAGATCAGCGCCCACTAGTACCGCATTTGATAGATTGGTATCTATGATGACTTTATTTGAAAAGTCATGACCAGTTAGATCCAAACCAGACATATCAGCATCGATAAGATTAGTGTTTTTATGGTATGTTCCTAGAAAACTAGTGATAGTGAACTCGTCAATAATTCTTCCATCAATATTTTTGAAATAGCAATAAGCCTTGTTTGGTTGTCCTCCAGCATTAAAAGTGCAAAACAAGGCTCCTCCATCGGTTGGACGTTGGTCATGGGTGAACTGCGTGGTCCAATCATAATATTCTCGCACGTTATCTGGTTCAACGCCTCCTAGACCTGAAACAACAGTAAACGTGGCGCCTTCCTTGACTCTTAATTTATTAGGTTTTGACCATTCAGGATCTACAATTTGGTTTTCCATATCAATTAGGGTTTTTGATCTAGCATAGGAATGTAAGTGTCCATTTACAATAATTGCACCGCCATTTTTACAAGATTCATAAACTTCCCATCCAAATTCGTAAAATAGCATAGTTTCCTCTCGCATGTCCATGTGCCACGAACAAATCCTCCATGCAGAGTCATTGTTGTTTAACTGTTCTTCAATGAATGAATCATAGTCTGAATCAATAATACCTGGAGCAGCGAGAATAAAGAACAATCCATTATATGTACAACTTGATTTAATTCCTAGGGCGCGTGGTTCTTTGCTGTGAAGATAACCTCCTAGATCTTCGGTACATACTGCGCCAGGAATTTTTTTCAATCTATCATAAAATTTTTCTTGGTAACCAATCAATTCATTCAGATCATGATTACCAATTGATGAAAAATATGGAAAATCACTTCCTAGTACATTTGAAATTTGTCTGTCCCATTTGATAGGATCATCATGATAATCAAAATCTCCTTGATGTAAGACCATCTGTGCTCCCTCATCTTTTATAAGATTCAAAACAGCAATGGAGTTTTGACCTAAACCTTGATCAGCAATAATCGCAACACGAAAATCTACATCCGTATGTATTAGATTTCCTTCAGCTACGATTATTCCATTTGATATTAGCCACTGTATACCGGAAACAAATGAACTGTTGTCTATTAGTCCATCAGCCCACCAGCCTGCGTTGTTTTTAACCCAACTAGGAACTTCCTGTGACGACGCAGATTCTGATGCTTCAGTGGGTGGTATGACCATTATTCCTTCCTTGATAAGATATTGTATTCCCTGCAGAAATGACGAATCATCAATTTGGTCTGTAGCCCACCAACCTGCATTATTTTTAATCCAGTCAGGTATTGTTGCATTTTGAGCTGAAGCGCTGAAAACAAATATCGTGCTAACTAAGAAAACTCCAACAAATACCGAAAGACTGCTTTTTAGCAATACGATTTTATCTTTTAGATGTGGATTTATATCAATATTATCTCCCAGATAGATTATTACATATAACCAAATTCAGTATCTAACCTCATGGCAAAAGTAAAGCAAAACAACTATGTTCTGTTTTTTTACAATGATTCAAAAAAGTGGTTGGTCAAAATTTCAAAAAATGATCAACTCCATACGCACATCGGAGTTATAAAACACAGTGATGCTATTGGTAAAGAATATGGTTCTAGACTTGTTACAAACAAGGACAAATACGTATATCTTTTCGAACCTACCATTCACGACTTTGTTATGAAGATACAACATGGTACTCAGATAGTCTACCCAAAAGATTTGGGTTACATTGTTGCTAGAACTGGTCTTACTAGTGGTCAAAAGGTTGTTGAGATTGGAACTGGCAGTGGTTCCTTAACATCATTTCTAGCTGGAATAGTAAAGCCACGAGGTCATGTGTATACATATGATGTAGAACCAAAATTTATGAAAATTGCTGAAAAAAATATCAAAAAGGCTGGAATGTCAAAATACATTACAATGAAAGAATTTGATTTTAAGAAGGCAAAAAAGTTACCACATTCAGAAGTTGATCTAGTTGTTGTTGATCTTGGTGACTCTTGGAATGTGGTTCCACAGGCACGAAAGATGTTGAAGGGAAGTGGTGGTTTCATAGCAATCTGCCCCACTATGAACCAACTTGAAAAATTGGTTCATATTCTAGTGCAAAATGAATTTTCTGATATTGAATGTACTGAACAAATTCTTCGTCATATTGAAGCACGAGAAGGAAAGACAAGACATTCTTTTCGAGGAATTGGACACACAACATATCTTGCCTATGCCAGAAAGTCATTCTTCGATAAAAAACCTGCAAAAAAATTAAGAAAGGTTAAGGCAAAAGCTGTCAGTAAAAAGAAAGTTTATTCATCAAAAAAGTAAGTGAGTATATTGTCAAGCACCATAACATCAAAACTAGTAAAAAAGTTCATTCCAGTACGGAAATCATCTTCGAGAAAAGGTGACAACGGCAAGGTCTTAGTTCTTGGTGGGAGTTATATTTATCACGGCGCACCGGCACTCTCATCACTTGCTGCATTAAAGACAGGCGCTGATCTAGTTTACACATGTGTTCCAAAAATTAATGTCCAATCTACTCGTGCAGTTTCACCTAATCTCATTGTAATTCCTTTGGTTGATTCTAAACTGACTCGTGGTGCGGTTAACAAACTGTTAGGTCAGATTCCTAATGATCTAGATTCGGCTACTATAGGTATGGGTCTTTCAATTCAGGATCCAGAGGCACTAAAGCTGTTAGTTAAATCATTACTAGACAGAGATGTTAGGCTTTCACTCGATGCAACCGCATTGGTAAATTACATTCTTCCACTTTTATCTGGGAAAAATGTAGTTGTCACTCCGCATGCTGGTGAATTCAAAAAGATGTTTGGGGAGGCACTGTCAGAGTCAAAGAATGCACGTATTACAATGGTTGAAAAATTTGCAAAAGAGCATTCTATTACAATTCTCCTAAAAGGTCAAACTGATATAATTTCTGATGGTGCAAAAACATATCTCAACCCAACAAATACCCCTGGAATGACTGTTGGTGGAACTGGCGATATTCTTTCAGGTATTATAGCGGGAATATTTGCACGTAATAGAAATGCATTAGAATCCGCAGTAATTAGTGCATACTTTAATGGTCTTGCTGGCAAAAAAACACAAAAGAAACTTGGACCCCATATGACGGCAACTGATTTGCTAGATGCTTTACCCAGTGTCATGAAATCGTTTGATAAAATAAAATGAGTATGAAAAAAGTTCTACAGCATGTTGACAAAAACATGAACGTACTTGTTAAAGATCTTCGTGTATTGATACAACAGCCAAGTGTTTCTGCCAAAAATCAGGGAATAAAAAAGTGCGCAAATCTTGTAAAAAACACTTTAAAAAAATCTGGTATAAATACGGAAATCCTAACAATGAAAGATTATCCACCAATTGTATATGGTGAAATAAAATCAAAGCAAAACCCAAACAAAACTTTGTTGTTTTACAATCATTACGATGTCCAACCTGTTGAACCTGTTGAGCTTTGGGATGAGGATCCATTTAGCGGAAAAATAAAGGGAAATAGAATCTATGGAAGGGGTTCATCTGACGATAAGGGTGAGTTGATTACACGAATAAAGGCTGTTGCATCATTTCTAAAAGTTACAGGGGACGTTCCATGCAATGTAAAATTTGTTATAGAGGGGGAGGAAGAAACCGGGAGTGCGCATATTGAGGAATACCTAAAAAAATATCAAAAGAAATTTTCCTGCGATGGTGTGATATGGGAATTTGGACATGTTGATAGTAAAAACAGACCAATCATAGATCTTGGAATGAAAGGATTGTTGTATGTTGAATTAACATTGAAAGAATCAAAGATGGATGCACATTCAAGTCTTGCCGTATTGATTAAAAATCCCGCTTGGCGTTTAATTGAAGCCATAAAAACACTGCGTGATTCATCAGGGAAAATCCTAATCAAGGATTGGTATAAGGAAGTACACCCTCTTACCAAATCAGATATTAAAATTCTCAAATCATTTCCATTTGATGAGAAAGAGTTCAAAAAGGAATACGGTATTAAGAAATTTCTAGGAAACAAAACTGGGCTTGAAATTAAAAAATCATTAGTTGCTGAACCGACATGCAATATTGCGGGTATTGTATCTGGATATTATGGTGAAGGCGCAAAAACTGTTCTGCCAGCAGAAGCACGTGTCAAAATTGATTTTAGACTTGTACCTAAAATGAATCCAAAGAAGCAGGCTATGAGATTAAAACGTCATCTAGTGAAAAAAGGCTTTGGTGATATTGAAATTAAAATATATCATGGTGAAGCTGCAGCAAGGACAAACCCCAAACATGCGTTTGTTTTTGATGTTACAGATGCTGCACGTAGATCATTTGGAAAATATCTTCTAAGTATTTCTAGTGCTGGAACTGGTCCTATGCATGCATTCACAAATATTTTGAAGGCGCCAGCAATTGCTATTGGATCTACGCACGTATTTTCACGTATCCATTCCCCAAACGAGTTCACACGCATTGACCTACTAAAAAAAGCCACAAAATGCATGTGTCTTATCTTGGACAACTTTGCGAGATCTAGCTAGTATTTTGTAAATATGATATCGCAAGAACTTTTATTCTCCCGAGAATCCACTTGATCTATGACTGCAATGTATATGCCAGGCGCTACAGCTGTTGGTATTACATACAATGGTGGAGTAGTTTTTGCTAGTGAGCGACGAATTGCCTATGGGAATTTTGTAGTGAGCAAGACTACCAAAAAGACATTTGTAATCACACCTCAAGTAGGTGCTGCATGCGCTGGGTTAGTGGCCGATATGCAGATTCTCTCATTACAGATTTCAGCATTGGCTAAAATCAGAAAAATGGAAATTAAACGTGATGTGCCGCCAAATACAGTCGCAAAAATGATGTCAAATATGATGTATGAAAGAAGATTCTTCCCATTATTGACACAAGTTATTGTGGGAGGAGTAGTTGACAAACCTACAATATACACTTTGGATCCACTTGGTTCGGTTCTACCTGATGAGTATGCAGCTGTTGGTACTGGAGCAGAAATGGCATTAGGCATTTTGGATCAGCAGTACAAAAAGGATCTTACTGAGGATCAGGCAGTTGATCTTGCTGTCAAATCAGTTCGTGCTGCAAGCATGAGAGATTCAGCCAGTGGTGACAACATAGATGTTTTAGTCATGAATAAAGACGGTGCCAAAGAAACCACTGAAAATATTAACTAATTTTTAATTTCTTTTTTAGTTTCCCAAAAATCATCTGATATGTAATGCATGTTCTTTATTACTTCACCTTTATTTGCGTTCTTTGCTTCCTCACTTGACATTTCTGCCTTACCCACAGCTAGGAATTTATTTTGTGATTCCTCTATGACACAAACTATCTCGCCACTTTCAAAGTCAGAAAATTTTGTAATTCCAGGTCTCATTACATTTGCACCTTTGCATACGAATTTGATAGCACCCATGTCAACTTTCACATACGGAAATTTTTCTAAAATTGCAGTGTCATCCAAAAACGGTAGTATGTTTTCACCAATCTTTACCGCTGTTATTTCATTGCCTGTTATTATAACGCCTTTTTCGTTGACATCATGCGTCTTTACATTTTTCTGTTTGGGCAATTCAATTTTCCATTCTGATTTTATTTGCTCCAGTATTTTTGAAGTTTCACTTTTTGATATTAGATTTGATTTCAAGTTTTTGTACTCTCATTTCTAATGTCTATCAGATCACGTAAGATAGAACTGGCAGTTTCAATACCGCCCGCACCGCGACCAATAATTGTTTGTGTACCAGAATGTTCTGATGTAAATGAAATTGCATTCAAAGTACCACTCACACATAATGGATCATTGTCTGCGATTTCTTTTGGTTCAACCTTCAATTCTTTATCGCAACTTGCAATTAATTTAATTGCAGATTTTTTCTCCGCAGCACGTTTAATATCAGAACTATCTATTTTTCTAATGCCAGTTATTTTGATATCTGGCATAGTGACTTTCATTCCCATAATCCAATTCGCTAAAATCACTAGCTTTGCAGCTGCATCAAGTCCATCTAGGTCAAGAGATTCGTCAGCTTCAACATACCCTTTTTGTTTTGCGTCACTTAGTGCATCATTGAATGACATACCATCTGCCATGTTTGTCAGAATGTAGTTAGTTGTACCATTCAATATTCCATCAAATGAAACTATTCGTTCGCCTCTCAAACTATTTTTTGCAAAATCTAAAATCGGTGTACCACCACCAACTGTGCCGCTAAAGCGAAAAAGAACTCTGTTATAGTCTGCAAGTTCCATGAGCGAAGGGAATGCCAGTGCTAATGGACCCTTGTTTACTGAAATTACATGCATACCATGTTTCATTGCATTAACGATGTGAGCCATTCCAGGCTCTGCATCCTTGTAATTACTTTGTGTAGTCTCAATGAGAACTTCAGCCTCCAGTTCATCAATCATTTCAATTCCTGAAGTGCTATTTTTTGTTTCAGAGTAATTTTTTACAGAATTATGTTTTTTTTTAACATCAATTAATCTACTAATATCTAGCCCCGAAGTATTTATTGCACTACCATTTCTATCAAACACTCCAACTATTCTTGGTTTGAGTCCATATCTTGCATACAAATCTTCAGATCTTGATTCTAAGAGCTTGGCAAAGCTTTGACCAACAACTCCAAAACCACAAAGTATTATTCGCATGGTATAGTAATTCTCAATGGATTATTTAGTCTAACTTATCTAAACGTAGAGAGATCGAGTTAATACAATATCTTAGATTAGTAGGCTGTGGACCATCATCAAAAACATGTCCCAAGTGTGAACCACATTTCTTACAGTTTACTTCAGTCCTTAACATACCGTAACTTGTATCCTTTACAAACTCAATGTTATCATTATTCAATGCCTGAGAAAAGCTAGGCCAGCCAGTTCCAGAATCAAATTTTGTTTCAGATGAAAAAAGTTCTAGACCGCAGCATGTACATTTGTAAGTCCCTTTATCCTTACAGTCACAATAAATTCCTGTGAATGGGGCTTCGGTATTTTTTCCTCTACATATACTATATTCCTCTGGTGATAGTTGACTTTCCCACTCATTATCTGTCTTAGAAACTTTATCATTCATTTTTTTTCCTTTTTTCTTCTGTACGTTTCTCCGATTCAAATCTTTCCAGACCATATTCATTCAAATCAACAAATTTCATGATTTTTGATAATGTTGGATGTTTTTTGTTAATCAAGAGATACATTTCTTGTACAATCTTTCTGTAGTCTGCATGACCCTGTGGTACTGTTCTCAGTTCAATTAGGTGCGTTGCCTCTCGTAGGTTAAAGCGCATATAATATGGATAATTGTAGGCAAAATTTACAATGTACTGGGATTGTTCTGGAAATTTATGTCTCATTTTTTGAAAAACAGATTTGGTTAGGTGCATACAGTCATCAAAGTCTTTTTTGATTCCGAGTTCTATAATTTCATTCGGTGTATCAAAACCATGATCTGTCGTAAGTAACTGCCTTTCAAGTGTAAGCGCTCTATGCCTATGAAGGTCTCTAAACATTCCAAAGTTTGTTAGTAGATCAAATGTGTAACCAGTCATTTCAAAGGATCTTGGCGGTCTATGCCTTCGATTTTGTCTTGCATTGATTATCTGCTCAATAATCTTGATTTTTGATTTTTTACTCATTTTTTTTACATTTTTAAAAATTTGGTCAAATGAAAGACTAGGAGATTGTTCAAAAATTAATGCGGTGATAATACTGTTTATTGATCTTAATTCAGGCTCAAATTCTACTAATTTTACATTATTTCCAAGAATTGGCTTACCATGAATATTATTTCTAGATGCCTTGTATGAAATTTTTTTAATGTCATTGAAATATTTTTGTAATGCCTTTCCGTATTTGTCATTTGAACGACTGACAAATGATTTGATCATTTTATCCAGTTCATTTTTAATTTTAGCCCCAAGTTGTTTTTCTTCAGTCAATTTAGAGCTAAAAAGAATTGTTATAAGATATTCAAACGCGCGTCCATTCCCGGTTATACCAACATTAGTTAGTGTTGATGCAGGTAACAGTCCACGTAAAACATCTAATGCCTTTGCTTTCGTTGCAGCACGATAAATCATATTAGCGGATTTTATGTCATTTTCATTCTTTAATTTAGAAATTTTCTTTTCAGTGCCATCTTGTGATTTAAATTTGTAATTTTCAATAGGATCATTTTCTCGTATGAATTTTAACATCGGTTGGACATTCTTTGCATAGATGCTAAAATCCAAATTACACGATTCCAAATAGTCATCAACAAAACGTGATTTCATTAAAGTTGGCTCACGTAAAAATTTGTACTTACCATTTAATTTTTTATCCCAAGCTACATATCTTGAGGATTTTTCCAAATAAGATAGCCCAATTCTTCTATCCTCAATTTTCTTCACAGCAATATTTGATAATCCTTCGATAGCAATTTGGGCACTTCCTAATTCAGCAACCGAGTCGTCACCATACTCAAGTAAAACACGTTTATAAAATTCTTCACCGCGATTTTGATTTTTTAAAAATTCATCAAGAAATACTCTGCGCATGGTTTTGTCCGTTCTGCTATATCTAGACATAAGTGCACCTCGATCAACCTGCTTAGGTGTTGTAATTACAAATACAGAATTATCAATATTAGAGAAATGTTTCAAAAGTTTTTTTCTTTCAGTCGCCGAAAATTTTTCTTGCATTCTATAATCACGATTTGTGATTATAATAAATTATATCGAAATAAAATATGCATAAATTTTGATCGCAAACTACTCATGTTTATCTTGCCTAGTTTTTATTTTACGAGTTTTCTTTTGTTCCTTTAATGTTAATCAAATCAGGTGATTTTGTCTGTTGTGGTTTTGATTGCCATCTTAGCAGGACATCTTTGAATTTGTTTGCTTCATCCTCACTTTCAGTATACATTATTGTTGTAACCCATCTACCCTTACCAGCCGGTCCACCGATAGAGTTCATCCAAAAATCACTGGGCAATGATTTTAGCGCTTTATTATCAGGATCTCGGCTCAGATCAGTCCATCTTTTTGAAACAAATGCGAGAATTTGATTTATCTCATTTTTATCAATCATATGACTATCTGGATGTATCATAATTTTAAAATTGTGAATTTTTACGCGTCATTTTGTTATTAGTTAATTTCTTCTTACAAAAGCAGGAAACCATTTTTACACCTTCTAGGTTATATGGCTACTTGCACTATGGATCATGCCAAAAGAACAGGTTTCAATTATTGGTAGACTTGTGAAGGATATGTATGGTACTACTGTTGGAAATATACTTGGTACCCTTACTCACATAGATGGTAATATCCAGACAGTTGGCATTGATTGTGGTTCAGATGGACTAAAACAAATTCCATATGAACAGCTTGTGTTACAGGGTGATGTTGTAATCTATATTCCTGGATGGAGAATAGACGCACAAAAGATTTTGAAAGAAAAGAAGCTTACACTTTCCCGTCTTAAAGCATTGATGGATATTATATCGGAAAATGATGCGGTACAATCTGATGCTGACGTAATTCACGATACATACAAAGCAAAATTAATAGAGTTAGATGAATCAGAATCAAAAGTAAGAGATGAATTATCAATACGTTTGGAAGAACTAGATAGTCAAGAAAAGACAGTAAAAGTAATGCTGTTTGATGCAAAAGTACAGTTCAAAAGCGAAGAAATCTCTGATTCTACGTTTGAAACAATACGTAAACATTGTAATAATCTTCTTGAGCGTTTGTCACATGAAAGAGTTGAAGTTAACAATGTGCAAAGACGTATTGAAGAGATGTCATTAGAGTCGATGGAATTGATTCAGCCTAAAGAAGAAAGGGTACAAGAATCTGCTGTTTCGTACCTTGGTTCGTCAGGTAATACTTTAACGGGACAAGAATATGTTTTACCAAAACCACCAACAGAAAACTCAGAATCAGCTCCACAAACGTATACTGAGCAACAAGGCAACCAAGAAGAACTATCAGAATAAAACGAGTCTGATTGGATGTCTAGAATGCAGCAAAACAACTAATTTAGTTTTTAATCAATCATAAACATCAGAATATCCATTAACATTTAGAAATAACCTCTTCGTTTTATAATTGAAAACAATGAGTACGGATTCTTATAAAATAGGTTTAGGAAATTTAGATACAAAGACAAGAAGAAATGCTGAATTAGATCATCTTTCATTTTGGAATGAGGAAGCAAAAAAACTTTCATGGTTTAAACCATGGACAAAAACACTTGAATGGAATTCACCATTTGCTAAATGGTTTATCGGCGGTGAAATCAACGCATCTTACAATACACTTGACGTGCATCAAGATAGCATAGCAAAAAAACCTGCAATACTCTGGGAAGGAGAGAATGGTACTAGTAGAACAATAACTTATGGAGATCTTTACACCGATGTTTGCAAATTTGCAAATGTACTAAAAGCACTTGGTGTCAAAAAGGGTGATCGTGTTACAATTTATCTACCTATGATACCCGAACTCCCAATTACTATGCTTGCTTGTGTCAGAATAGGCGCTATCCACACAGTCGTATTTTCTGGCTTCAGTGCAACCTCATTAAGAGACAGAATTGATGATTCAAAATCTAAGGTAATCGTTACTGCTGATGTGGGGTATAGAAGAGGCAGCTCAATAGATCTAAAAGGGATTATTGACGAATCGATAAATGAACTTAATTTTGTGGAACATGTAGTAATTTTAAAAAGAGCCAAAGAAAATTTGCAACTAGGTCCGAAGGACAGTCTTTGGCATGAATTAATGAAAGAGTCATCTGATAAGTGTGACCCAGAGCATATTGAAAGTACTCATCCGCTTTTCATTTTGTATACTTCAGGAACAACTGGAAAGCCTAAAGGTGTACTGCATGGTACAGGTGGGTATCTAACACATTTGAATTCAACATTCCAGTGGGCATTTGACATCAAAGACTCTGACATATTTTTTTGTACCGCAGATATTGGGTGGGTTACAGGCCATAGTTATGTGGTATACGGGCCACTTCTTCATGGAGCAACTGAAGTAATGTATGAGGGCGTACCTGACTATCCTGACGCATCAAGAATGTGGGATATCATAGATAGATACGGTGTAACAATTTTTTATACCACACCAACTGCGCTCAGAATGTTCATGAAGTTTGGTGATGCTGTCCCAAACTCGTTCAGACTTTCATCACTTAGATTACTGGGAACAGTCGGGGAACCAATAAATCCTGAAGTTTGGATTTGGTACTTTAAGACAATTGGAAAATCAAAATGTCCAATAATTGATACGTGGTGGCAAACTGAAACAGGAGGAATGATGCTTTCACCATTACCAGGTCTCGAAACAATTCCACTCAAACCTGGTTCAACTACAAGATCAATACCAGGTGTTGATATTGCAGTAGTTGATGAAGAAGGCAATAAAGTGAAACCGAACACAAAGGGATACTTGGTAATAAAGAAACCTTGGCCTGGAATGTTACTTACATTATGGGGAGATGATGAGAAATACAAGAATGTTTACTGGTCAAAGTTTCAGAATAATTATTATTCTGGAGATTATGCGATAAAAGATTCTGATGGATATTTTTGGCTTCTGGGTCGTGCTGATGACATACTAAAAGTTGCGGGACACCGTATTGGAACTGCAGAGCTAGAAAGCTGTCTAGTTTCACATAATGATATAGCAGAGGCTGCTGTATGCGGAATCCCTGATGAGATAAAAGGGGAGGTCATAGTGGCATTTGTAGTTTTGAGGCAAGATGCAAAAAATAATACAGGTACATTACATACTGAACTTGTTGAAATAATTAGGAATGGAATTGGTCCAATTGCTACTCCCCACCAGATCTATTTTGTTGCAAAATTGCCAAAAACTCGTAGTGGGAAAATAATGAGGCGTGTACTAAAGGCAATTGCAGGAAATGAAAAGATTGGTGATATTAGTACATTAGAGGACAGCACAGCTGTTAAAGATGTGCAGGATGCATTTACTGAGCTTCAGGATGCAATCAGAAAAAATAAAAATTAAAAAAATCAGGCATTACTTTTTGTTATTTCACAGTATTTGTTATTACCCTCAAAGAATTTTACACTATAGATCGGAATTTCATCCTTTAAATTTTCAAAAATCCACATAGCAATATTTTCTGATGTAGGAAAATCAAACTTACTATCAAGATTTGTGTGATCTAGTTGTTGGATAGTTTTCCAGCATATTTTTTTCATTTCATCAAACTCTATTACCATATTATCTTCATATGTTGAACCGGTTTTTAATTCATCAGCCGCCTCCACAATTATTCTGGCTGTATGTCCATGTGGTTTTCCACACTTTGGGTGACCCTTTAAAGTATGTGCAAAATCTATCTCAAATTCTACGCCAATTTTTGTTTGCATGTTTTATGAATATTTTTAGGGTTTGAAATACCTAGCGAATTAGTTGTGCATGTAACAAATTATTTTTACGATAAATTATAATATGTATTACGTATTTTTTTTGAGATTTTTAGTATATTCCCTGTAAGTTTTGAGTAGATTTAAGCAACAAACATTCATCTTTTCCAGTTTTTGGTATACCTCATTTTCTGCTACTATTTGTTTCTGGGACTGACTTGTATTTTTAAAATCTACAAAAAGAGCAGAAAGTTCTTTTTCAAGACAGTCAATTTCTGTCTCGATTTTTAATAATTCATAACCCTTTGGCTCCATTTTAATAAATATACGCATGGCATTATAAAAAAATCTTAAGAATTACATCTCAGGTTAAATATTCGTATACCTTGATATACACATGGCGGAAGCAT
>Ga0315336_1005799_pt1 | contig 13177 bp, 8 predicted proteins | sample ASW5metaG_FD_204512 | JGI IMG/M metagenome (GOLD analysis project Ga0315336, IMG submission 204512) | Ammonia-oxidizing marine archaeal communities from Monterey Bay, California, United States - ASW #5 | ecosystem: Environmental > Aquatic > Marine > Intertidal zone | place: USA: California...
ACAAGCAGCTGCCGAAACTCTTGGCGGAACTCGCCAAGCTCAACACGCCGCCTCCGGCTCAGGCCCGGGCGGCGTAAACTACAACCTCCGGAGAGCCGCTCGTTTCAACGGAAATCCGGATATCCTCCGGAGTAGGCGGCTCGGTTCAAGCCCCTCGGAGCGATTCACCGCGCTGAAGGAGTACGCGGAGAGGTTGAAGGGTGAACCTTCGTAGTCAGATGCCGCCGAGCGAACTGTGCCCATTCTTGTGCCCACAACAGATAAACGTCAGTCATGCTCAGCAGTAATCCAGCGCACTGGCCCTATCCAAGACAACCCCCTAAGTAGCTGAGAATGTTACTCAGTAGCGACCAGTAGCAATCGATTAAGGATCAGAAACCCTAGCTGTTAACCGGAGGGTTGTAGGTTCGAGTCCTACCTGAGGAGCCGTTCTTTTCAATCACTTAGAGTATTGCTGTCGCCGTCGAGCAGTGCCACTGTAGTGGGTTCTGTAGAGACTCCATCTCAATTCGGGTCTTCCGATTCTCGTCTGCGCCTCATAACCGCCTCCATCGCTTCCCGTTTCGCCTTCATTCTGATGTGGCTGTAATGCTTCAGCATCCGATCCGACACGTGGGCTCGCCGACCGACAGTCCCCAATCCGGGGGCGGTACTCCCCGCGTTCGCCCTCGGCGGCATGCAAGACCCCTTCGAGATCGTCTTGAGGCACACGGGACGCACCTTAGCGAAACACATCCTCTCGTCGAACATGCGAGAGTATCGAAAGTGGAGTTCATAAATCGTTTTCGGTGGCCTTACGCTCAGTATCTTTGGTTGCTTTGGTTGGCCTTTGTGCTGTTCCTCACGGTGGACCCATTCTGGTGGCACGTTCAGTACTTCAGTAGCCCCGGCCCTCAGTACTACCGCTTGATTCTGGGAGTGATCCCCGGCCTGGCCGTTGCCGCTTTCGCCTACGGGCTGCTGCGCAAACGTGGCTTGTGGCGTCACGAGCCGCTATTGTTTGGGGCGGCATTGCTGGCGGGCTGCCTGTTCTACGAGCCGCGGTCCACCGTGGTCATCTTGGCGCTCTGGGCCTCGGCGTATGCCATCGGGAAGTTCTGTCTTGATCGGCTCGGCGTCGTTACCGAGTCGCATGCGGCGGACATCTCTCTTTGCTCGGCTGTGGGCTTGGCGTTGTTAACCGTAGCGATGTTTCTGCTGGGGTTGGCGGGCGCATACTACTTTGCTGTTCTGGCCGCGCTGGTCCTGGTTCCCTGCCTCGTATTCTTCCGCCGGCTAAAACAGTTGCCGTTGGCCCTTCGCGAGGCTCTCGATACATGGCGTGGCGACCCGGAGCTAACGCGCCTTCCCGTCGGCCTAGCGGTCGCCTTCGCGGCCGTATTCATGGTCTGCACCATGATGCTGATGCTTGTCCCCACGATCAACGCGGACTCGATTCTGTTTCATTTTGCCGAAGTGGGGCACTACGCCGAAATCCATGGGTTGGAGCCGGTGCCGGCCATGCCCTACTCGTACTTTCCGCAGGGCGGCGAGGTATTGATGACCCTGGCCTACATCCTTGGAGGACAAGCCGCCGCGCAGATGGTCAATCCGCTCTTCTTCTTTCTCTCCATTCTGCTTCTCTACGCGCTTGCCAGACACTTGAAGATCAGCCGAGCCGCAACCGTCATGGGCCTCGTGGCTGCCGCGAGCATTCCGTTTCTCCACTGGACCGGAAGCAGCTTCAAGAACGATTTCCTCCTGGCCCTGTATCAGATGGGGTCGCTCTATTGCTTCTTGCGAAACCGAGAACAACGGCGGGACCACTGGATCTATATCGGCGTTTTCTTGCTGGCTTCGTCCTTCGGAGTGAAGCACACGGCCGTATTTGGGGCCATACCGCTGGGACTGCTCTATCTCACAATCACGTGGCGTCGCCCACGCCTGCTGGCAATCTGTTTCCTGATCGGCCTCACGTTTGGCTTCCACTGGCACGCGCGCACCTATCAGCTCACGGGAAACCCGCTGTACCCGCGTGCCGCCAAGGACGCCGGCGAGCGCGTCCTCCCAAGACAGGGTGCACGTCGATCTACCGCGGTCCTCTACCTGACCTACCCTTGGGTGATTCACTTCCAGGGAAAAAAGTCGTTCGAATCGCCTTCGGACAATCCTTGCGGCATCTTTCTGGTTCTATTCGCGCCTGTGGCGCTTTGGGTCCGCCGCAAGAGGTGGAACGCTGCGGAGCTGATCTGTGTATTCGCCGTCCTGTTGCACCTGGCCTACCTCGGGTACGTTTGGCTCATCATTCGTTACGCCCTGGTGCCATTTTGCATCTTGGCCATGCTCACCGCAAACCGCCTAATGAATTTCTACGAATCGTCCGGCCGCCTCGTAAAAGGCAGCCTACTGGGAGCCGTGGCCTATAGTTTTCTATTCGCTTTGCTGCCCACGATGATCACCGAGATTAACTCCCCTCAGCTTCTCTACTTCGCGGGGCGCTTGGACGGCGAGCAGTATCTCGAGAAGACGATGCGATACCAGCCTTCCATCCGCTATCTGTGGGACAGCGTGCCTCACGACGCCGTGATCCTCAGCATCAACAACTCGGCCCGCGGATACGCGCCGTCGCCCAGCCGTTTCCATTTTGTAGCGGCCCGAGGAAGAACTCAAAACGTCGTCCGCACAACGTACTCGTACATGTCCAAGTACGACTACGACTACGCCGTCGTCCCAACTATGATGAGTCGCATCTTCCGAGAAATGGTTGCGGATCGTTACGAGGCCGAGGCCGAGCATACCGACCCTGAATACACGGTTTTCCGCCTGCGGGGAATCGCCGACACCGAAGACGGGCAGGTTAGCGCCACACCGGGTTGACGAAAGCGCCGTTCGCGGCGACATCCCACACCGCGAGGCGCGCCCACTTCCATCCGGGGGCTTTTACCATCCACGCAAAGCGTTGAGAACCAAACGCCGCCGTATCCACCAACGGCAACGTCTCGCGGTGTACGTCGTCACCGTCTCCCCAAATCACCTCCGCGAATGCCAGAGGAAATGTCCATTGGGCCGAAGCCTGCACACTGATCTGACCCGACCCTTCCTCGCGGATCACGACTTCAGGCAGTAGCACCTCCCCAGTCGTTACAAAGAAATCACCCCGCACGATCGGATCGAGGATGCGGTTGTAGTTGTCGAAATCCGGCAGATGGTCGATCCGCACATAGTTCACGTTCATGTGCGCATACAGCTCGTGCGTACGATCGAACTGGAAGACGTCGACCTCACCTAAAACCCGCTTGCGCAAGCCCCACTGACTCACGTCGTCCAGCAAATTGAAAACGCGGTCGCCAAGCCGAGGCGATGACAGGTCCGACGGCATCGCTTTCCAGCCCGCCCCTAAGTAGCTCGCATCGCGGAAATGCTCCGTTTCGCGAATACGGTCGGGATACCCTGTCGACCCCTTCGTGCGCGCGTGCATTTGGTAGATCCAGCCGCCTTCTCGACGCACCATCTCGAGCAGTTCCGCGGCGTCCTTCGTGCTATACACCTTGCCGTACTTCGGGTGGTCTATCTCGCACTCACCACCGGGTGGGCGGTTCATGAACCAGTAGACCGGCTTGGGAAACACCAGCGCCCAGTGCCCGCCGAGGTGAACGTTCGCCTCTTCCGATGGAATCAGCAGGAAGTCCTCCTCCGACTGCGCCTTGCAAGCCTTGAAGAATGCGGCGAGCTCTTCGAGTCGTAGCTCCGTGAGGTCGCGCGGATGCCCGTCGCCATGAAAGCCCATGATGATCGACGCGTCGACGCCCATATCCTTCAGTACAGGCTTGAACGGAGGCGTCCAGTCGAAACCACTCGCCAAGGCCTGAACGGTATACGCTAGGTGCCAATGGCTACTGACCGTTCGATAGCCGTCAAGCGGGCGGAAGCGGTCACGGTTCGTGAACGTCAGCGCTTCGTCCAAGACATCGCGCGGCTTCTCTTTCGACAGGAGAAAGAAGACGCTCATCTGCTGCAATGTGCCCGGCGGTGCGTTGACCCAGGGATAGAAGATCCAGTTGGTGTCCCGAATCTGCCGAATGCCGAGCGACACCCGGCCGCGCCTGGAGCGATGCCAGAGATGGGCCAAGTTTGATGTGAAATCCCGAGGAAAGAAGTACTGATGTGGAGCGGGAAACACGGCCACCGAACCGGCCCCGGCCTTCGTCGCCAAGGTCCGATAGCGGACCCGATACGGAACGCGCTCTGGCGCCAGTCCGTTCGCGACCGGCTCACGAAGCACCCCCTCCGTGTCGTAGTAAGCAAACGGAGTCCGCATGTTGCGCCCGGGTGTAGCATCGTCGGGCGCGGCAAACTCCAGCCCGGCGTCAAAGTAGTAAGCGGTATCTGGCTCGTCGGTCGAGAGCCGAGCCGTCTGCTGGATGAGCCGACTGCCCGGAAAGATCGTGTAAACGACCGCTCCCGTGAAGACACCCATCCGCATGCCCTCGAAACCCAGTTCAACGCGGTTGCCGATTGTCCGGACCTTGGCCCCACTCAGTTGAAATCGCCCGGTCGCATGGCGCGTTCCCTCCGGATGCGACGGCGGAAAGTCGAAGAAGGCGTTCCAGCCTTTCCGCCGCTTACCTGATTCGCCAACGTAGAGGGGCCGTGCTTCCTTGAGTACTGTTTCGCCTTCGACGGTGATTTCACGGATGAGTGGCTCCTCGGGGTCCAGCGAAAATACGGCGCGCCAGCCTTCGCCGGCTTCGTCGTTCCAGTCCGCTCTCAGCTCCGACTTGTCCGCCGTGACACGGACCGGGCCGGAACGGTATTGGGACAGGTCCGCGGGGACCGCCCCGGCAGCAGAACCGACTTGGCTAGTCGCCGCTAGGAACAGCATCGCCGCCGCAATGCGAAAAAGTCGCCTGCAAACCCAACTCACCATGCCCGCGATTGTAGGCCTTTCACACAATGTGAGGCCGCCGGATCGGCGTATGACGAGACATCAAGCCAAAGTAAACCCATTTGCTTGTCGATAAGAACAACCAGAGGACCGCGCGACATCACCGTGGACCAGCAACCTCCCGACCACTATGAGATCAACCGGACTGTTATCGCCATGCAAGATGGCACTCGTACTCCTGATATCGCTCTACCAACCCCAAACCACCCATGCGGACACGGGGAAGGCCCATGCCAAAGACTTGGCGGACTTGAGCATCCAGGAACTCATGGAGGTGCAAGTCACCTCCGTGTCGCGGAAAGACCAGAAGCTATCGAAAACGGCGTCAGCCGTCTACGTCATTAGCAGCGAGGACATTCGACGCAGCGGGGTGACAAGCATCCCCGAAGCGCTCCGCATGGCTCCGGGCGTGCAGGTTGCGCAGGTCAATGCGAGCCAATGGGCCATCGGAATTCGTGGCTTCAATGGCATCTTCTCGAACAAATTGCTCGTGATGGTCGATGGCCAAAGCGTCTACAACCCGATGTTTGCAGGGGTCTTCTGGGACGTTCAGGACATGCTGCTCGATGACATCGACCACATCGAAGTCATACGCGGTCCCGGCAGCACGATGTGGGGTTCAAATGCGGTCAACGGCATCGTCAACATCATCACAAAGAGTGCCGACCAGACCCAGGGTGGCCTGCTGACAACCGGCTGGGGCAACCAGGAGGGCAGCTTCGGCGAAGCTCGGTTTGGGGGAAAAGCCGGTACGTCTGCCCACTACCGCATCTCCTCGAAGTTCTTTCGCCGTCCTGGCCAACAGCGCGCCGAAGGGGGACGAGCGGAGGATGACTGGGACATGGCGCGCGGGGGCTTTCGTGTGGACTGGAGCAGCCCGGGGCGGGATGCTCTCATGGTGTCGGGTGATATCTACGGCGGAGGTTCCAACCTTCCTATCCCCGTAGCCGTGCTCGATCCTCCGTTTCAGAGGCGCTTTCGAGAGCATACGGATCTATCAGGAACCAATATCCTTACCCGCTGGACACGCACGCACGCCGGGGGCTCCACATCCGATCTGCGAGTCTACTATGACCGCGTACAGCGGGAGGGGAGTACCGCGAACGCACGATTCATCGAGTCGACGGATTTTGACTATCAGAACCAGCTCAACACGTCATCGAGCAACCAAGTGATGTGGGGGGGGAGGTTATCGCCGTAATCGTGACAGCATCCTGAGTACGCCGTTCTTTTCCTTCCAACCGCCCAGCCGAACGACGCATCTCTACCAAGCCTTTGTCCATGACGAAATGCGGCTATTCTCCGACCAGCTTCTAATCGCTGTTGGCACGAAGTTCGAGCACAACAGCTTTACCGGTTGGGAGGTGCAGCCCAGCGCGGCCCTGTTGTGGGATCGGGGACAGAACGAGAGTGCCTGGCTTTCCGTGGCGCGGGCGGTGCGGGTCCCGTCACGGGTTACCGCCGAAGCGCAGGCTCTCATCCAGGTATTCCCCGGACCAACCGGTTTGAACCGTTTGGTTTATATGGGAAATCCCGCGTTCAAACCCGAGGAACTCATTTCCTGCCAGGCGGGCTACCGCGTTCGCCTGCGGCGGACGGTGTCGCTTGACTTGACGGCGTTCTACAACGATTACGACAACCTGGAGACAACCATTCCCGGAGTGCCGTTCGCCGATCCATCCTTTCCGGCCGCTCCCACCATCATTCCTCTGATTCCGCTGAACGGCCGCACGGGCCGTGCGCGGGGAGTGGAGGCGGCATCGACATGGCGTCTCAGTGGATCATCTCAGTTGCATTTGAGTTACTCGTGGCTCGATTTCAAACTTCACTCGAGCCTCGCCGGCGTATCCGACGATGTCAGCGCCACTGAAGACATCACCCCGGACCATCAGTTCCACGTCCGGTGGTATCACGATCTGCCGGCTGGGCTGCAGTGGGACAACAGCTACTACTTTGTGACCTCGCTCGGATCACTCGGCGTTCCAGCCTACCACCGAGTCGACTCCCAAATCGGCTGGCGCGCTTCGAAGCACGTCCGGTTCTCGTTCGGCCTTCAGAACGCCCTTGACAACCAGCACCTGGAAGCGGCGGAGGAAGTGAGAGTACTGCCCAGCGAAATCGGCAGAAGCGTCTACGGCAAAATCAGCTATGATTTCTAGTCCCATATTCTGGCGGGCTCCCCCTTTTCTCAGGTGGGTTGCGTACTTCTATTCGCTCTGGACATTGGCGATCCCCATACTGATGGCGCAGAGTGGGGGCGCCACCTTCACTGAGTATCAAGTCAAGGCTGTCTTCATCTACAACTTCGCCAAGTTCGTAGAATGGCCCCCGCGCGACGCAAAGGGGCCTCTCAAGATCGGAATTCTGGGCGACGACCCTTTCGGGGACTATCTCGACGAAGTCATTCGCGACAAGACGATCCGCAATCGGCCGATCAAAACCCGCCACTTTCGCACGGTCGACAACCTCGAAGTCTGCCACATCCTGTTCATCAGCAATTCGGAAAGGAAGCGCACGCCCGACATCATCAAGATTCTCGCCGGCGTCCCGGTTCTCACCATCGGCGAAGGCCGCGGTTTCGCGGAGCAAGGGGGGATGATCGGCCTGGTGATCGACGATGGCAAGGTCCGCTTTGACATCAATGCCAAGGCCGCCAAGGCCTCAGGCATCACTGTTCGCTCTCAGTTGCTTGATCTCGCCCGGGGCGTCAAGAAATGACCGTGCGCTGGTTTCAAGAGAGACCGATTCGGCAGAAGCTGATTATGCTGGCGCTGATGAGCGCCGGACTCGGTCTCGTGCTGGCCTGTACCGGTTTCGTTGCCCACGAGATCACGACCTATCGCTCCGCGACCATGGAGGAGCTCACGGCGTTGGCGACCGTTCTCGGCAATAACGTCACTGCCGCCCTCGTGTTTGACGACGCCGCGTCCGTTGATGAAATTCTGGTCGGTCTCCGAGGACACCCGACGGTCGAGAGTGCAGCTGTCTATAACAGGGGCGGCGCCCTGATCGCCGCCTTTCGCGGTACAGACGTGGATGATCTTCCGGCTGCTTCACCCACCAACCAGCAAGTCCCGCTGCGCTCGGGCGGCCAAATCGCCCTGTATCACGAGATCGTGCTCGATGGGGAGCCGATCGGTGGCATCTTGATCTACGCCAGCGAACTGCCGATGCGTCAACGACTCACCCGTTACGCCGTGATCGCATTGCTGGTCATGCTGGTTTCATTCTCCGGGCCTGGCTTCTCTCGGCGCGTCTGCAGCGGCTGATCTCTGGGCCAATCCTCGCGCTCGCCGAAACCATGCAACGCGTCACGCAGAAGCAAGACTACACCGTCCGCGCGGTTAAGGCGAGTAACGACGAGTCGGGCATTCTTGTCGACGGTTTCAACCGCATGCTGGGCGAAGTCGCCCGGCGCGATCAGGCTCTCGCCCATCACAGTCAGAATCTTGAGAAATTGGTGGAGGCGCGCACTGTTGAGCTCGTACGAGCCAAGGATAGAGCGGAGGAATTCGCGCGGCTCAAGAGTGAGTTTCTCGCCAACATGAGCCATGAGATCCGCACACCGATGAACGGCGTGATCGGGATGACGAGTCTGCTTTGTGAAACCGACCTTGATAGCGAACAAAAGGGATACGTCGACACCGTTCAGGAAAGCTCGAAAGCGCTGCTGTCGATCATCAACGACATCCTCGACTTCTCCAAGATCGAGGCTGGAAAGATCGAGTTTGAGTTTCTTGATTTCGATCTGTCCGATGTCGTGGACGGCGCGATGAACGTAATGGCTGATCGCGCCCAAACCAAAGGACTGGAGGTCACGACGATCATCGCTCCCGCGACACCGTTGTGGGTTCGAGGCGACCCAGGCCGCCTGCGGCAGGTCCTCATCAACCTCATCAGCAACGCGGTGAAGTTTACCCATCACGGAGACGTTTCACTCTTCGTAGCCTCTACCGGCGAACCGGGCGACTCCACTGTTATTCGTTTCGCGATCAAGGATACAGGGATCGGAATTCAACCCGAAAAGATGTCCGCACTCTTCGAGGCCTTCACGCAGGCCGACGGCAGCACGACACGAGAGTACGGCGGCACGGGATTGGGTCTAGCCATCTCGAAGAAGCTTATCGAGCAAATGGGCGGAGAGATCGGCTGTGATACGACCCCCGGGGTGGGCTCGGAGTTTTGGTCCATCCTTCCACTCGAATTACCGGCCACACCGATACCGGCTCACCTGCTCGACGCCGGGCTGCTGCGCGGTCACCACCTACTCGTTGTTGATGATCATGCCCGCAGCCGCGAGGCCGTCCGCACCTACGCCCAAGCTTGGGGTATGACAGTTCACGAAGCAGCCTCCCGCACCGACGCCTTGAAGATTTCCGCGCGGCCGGTACCTGACTCGGAAAGGCTTGATGCCGTGGTAATCGACGGGCAAGTTGGCGCGGATACCGGTGTCGAGATCGCCACGGCGATCAAGCAGCAGCCTATCTCTAGCCACCTGCCGATCGTCCTGATGACCCCTCTCCGGGATCGACCGCCTGGCGATCTGAAAGCGGCTGGCATTGTGTCCTCCCTGACCAAACCCATCAAGTACGTTTCTCTCTACGCATCCGTTACGGGAGTCCTACGCGGCGAGACAAAAAGCGATACCGACCCCGCGAACGATGGCGGACAAGCCGTGAGTGACCTTCGAAGCAAGCCCCTGCGCGTGCTCGTTGCAGAAGACAACGTCATCAATCAGGTTCTGGCCGTGAAGATGCTCCAGAAGCTCGGCTGCACACCGGATGTGGTGGCAAACGGCCGTGAGGCCGTGGAAGCCGCGCAGCGGGCTGACTATGACGCCATCTTCATGGACTGCCAAATGCCGGAGATGGATGGCTATCAAGCAACGCCCGAGATTCGGCGGGTCCACGGCACGGGTCGTTGGGTTCCGATCATCGCCCTGACCGCTAACGCCATGGAGGGTGACCGCGAGAAATGCCTGCAAGCCGGCATGGACGACTATCTCACCAAACCTTTCTCACTCGACGCCCTTGGTGAGGTATTGAACCGTTGGGCGGCCAAAGACGGCCCTGTTCTTGACGAGACGTCCCGCTGAATCTCCCTTCCTGGGATCACCTACCTCCGGCTCGTTCATTCCTCCCGGCTTCCGTTTGGTCAAGTGACACGCCTGTGGGAACGATCTCGCATTTCTTCGCCAGGAGGTTGCATGTGGGGTTGGATCTCCGCATAGACTAGGTCTTGCACTTCACCGCTAGGCGCGGTGCGCGCAGCCCATCCCTTCCTTCGATCGCCGGTCGCCTGCATCTTACGGATCAATGAAAACTCAACGAACCCTCGCTACCTTTGCCCTTGTCATCCTGACCACCTGTTCTTCGGCACCCCCAGAGGCAACCGACACCCTCGACCTTGGTTCCGTCACCGAGGAGCATGTCATGATTCCGATGCGCGACGGCGTCCGGCTCTCCGCGTATTTGTACTTCCCCGAAGGCGACGGCCCCTGGCCCGTGCTCTATGAACAGCGCTACGCCGATCTTCGCGCGGACCGCACCCGTCAGGGTCTCGCCGAATTGGCCTCGCACGGCTACGTCGTGTGCTCCGAGAATTTCCGCGGCGCGCATCTGTCGGAAGGAATCTGGAACGGCTATCGCGCCCTCGGTTGGGGCGAACTCCAGGATGGCTATGACACAGTCGAGTGGCTGGCCAAGCAATCGTGGTCCGACGGCAAGATCGGAACGTTCGGTTCGTCGCAAGGCGGCTACGCCCAGAATTTTCTCGCGGTTACCCAGCCACCACACCTCGTCACGCAGTACATGATCGACACCGGGCTCAGCCTGTTTCACGAGGGCTATCGCATCGGCGGAGCCACTAAACCAGGCCGCTTCAAAACCATGGCGAACATCTGCCGCGTACCCGAACACAACGACCGCTGGCTGCGCGAAACCTTTGAACATCCGACCTACGACGAATACTGGGAACAAGAGGACTGCTCTCTAAACTTCGACAAGATGAACGTCCCCACCTTCACCATCGGAAGCTGGTACGACTACATGAGCGTCGGCTCTATCGACAGCTTTGTCGGCCGGCAGCACCGCGGCGGGCCCAACTCGCGCGGACAGCAGAAGGTCTTACTCGGCCCCTGGCTGCACGGCCGCTACAACAAGCAAAGCCCGAAGGTGGGTGAGTTGGAGTATCCAGAGAACTCAACCTTCGACGTCAAGGCCCACATGATCAAGTGGTTCGACCACCACCTCAAAGGCGTCGACAACGGTGTCGCCGAAGAGCACACCGTCCGCTACTACGTCATGGGCGCCGTTGGTGAGTCCGGTGCACCCGGCAATGAATGGCGCGAGGCTAACGACTGGCCGATCCCTGTCCAGGAGACTTCGTACTACTTGACGCCGGCGAATGAGCAGGGCGAAGGCGGCCTTGCCTTGACGACGCCGTCTTCAGGCGGCGAGACCACTTACACCAGCGATCCCAACAACCCCGCGCCGATTCCCGTCCGCGCCTTCCCAGGAGCACGTGACGCGCGCGAATACGAGCAACACTCCGAGCCGCAAACCTTCACAACCGAGCCCTTCGCTGAACCTGTCGAATGGACAGGCAAGGTCAAGGTCGAACTCTACGTTTCCACGAGCGTGAAGGATACCGACTACGTCGTCCGGCTCAGCGACGTCTACCCCGACGGCCGCTCGATTCTCATCATGGATAAGATCCAGCGCGCGCGCTTCCGCGACGGCTGGGACCGCGAAGTTCTGATGGAGCCGGGCAAGGTCTATAAGCTCGCCTTCGACATTCACTCCCTCAGCCAGATCTTCAACAAAGGCCATCGCATCCGCGTAACCGTCGGTAGTACCGGAGCCGAGTTCTACGAACCGAACCCGAACACCGGCGGGCCCATGACGATCGAGCCGCCCGAGGAGATGATTGTCGCCGAAAATGTGATTCATCACGGCGGACAGCAAGCCTCGCGCATCATCGCTCCCTTGGCAAAGGGGAACTGAGGGTGAAGGTCAGCGTAGAGATTCAAAGTAGACAATGTAGGGGCACGGCATGCCGTGCCCTCTCGCTGACGTGGCTTTCGCTGCCATTGCTGGTCGCTGTCAACCTCTCCGCCCAAGGCCCTGCTGTTACACCGTCAACCTTTAAAGTCCAGGAGACCACGGTCGCGCAAATCCACGCGGCGTTTGAAGACCGCACCCTCACCTGCCCCGAGCTCGTCGCGACGTATCTGGCACGCATTGACGCTTATGACAAGCAAGGTCCCTCGATCAACGCGATCATCCGCGTGAATCCACGAGCGCTACAGCGAGCCTGTGAGATCCAAAAAGACTTCGAGATGAACGGACTCACCGGACCGCTCCACTGCGTCCCGATGATCGTCAAAGACAACTACGACACGGCGGACATGCCCACGACCGCCGGGTCGCTTTCTCTCGCCGATTCGATCCCGCCGGATGACGCCTTCCAGGTCCGCAAGGTTCGTGAAGCGGGTGCGATCGTCCTCGCCAAGTCCAATATGGCTGAATTCGCCTTCAGCGCCTATCAGACCGTCGGATCCGCTCTTCCCGGACATACCCGCAACCCTTACGACACCCGCCGCGTGCCCGCCGGTTCGAGCGGAGGAACAGCCGCCGCCGTGGCATCGAATCTCGGCGCGATCGGCCTCGGTACCGACACGGGTAACTCGATCCGCGGCCCGTCGTCCCACACCGCGCTGATCGGTATTCGTTCGACCATGGGCTTGACCAGCCGCGACGGCATCGTCCCACTCAATCTTTTTGCCGACATTGGAGGCCCGATGGCCCGCACAGTCGAAGACGCCGTCCGTGTGTTCGATGTCATCGCCGGATACGATCCCGCCGATCCCGTCACAGTCGCATCGCAAGGCAAGAAATCGGCGAGCTACCTCGATTCCCTCAATCCCGATGTACTCAACGGCGCACGCATTGGGGTCGCCCGCGATCTACTGGACGACGACGCTGACCCGCGCGTCATCCAACTTTTCGACCGGGCGCTCGCTGACATGAAACAAGCCGGCGCCGAGATAGTCAGTCGCGTTGACATCCCGGGCTACGAAGAGCTCGGCGACGACCGGCCGAGCTGCCGTGCCTTCAAGTTCAACCTCAACGAGTACCTGGAGAACCTCGGCCCCGATACTCCTTTCAAGAATTTGACCGAGATCATCGAGGCCGGGAAGTTCCATTCCTCGATCCGCCCGACCCTCGAACGGAACGAAGAAGAAGAGATCCA
>Ga0315336_1005800_pt1 | contig 13177 bp, 11 predicted proteins | sample ASW5metaG_FD_204512 | JGI IMG/M metagenome (GOLD analysis project Ga0315336, IMG submission 204512) | Ammonia-oxidizing marine archaeal communities from Monterey Bay, California, United States - ASW #5 | ecosystem: Environmental > Aquatic > Marine > Intertidal zone | place: USA: California...
TGATGGCCGCTGCTACGGTGTCGGCCTTGCCCATGTCGATGGCGACGACCTCGAAGGGATCGCGGCCGACGCGTTCGACCAGCCGTTGGCGGGCCTCCTCGCCCCTGGATTCAGATCGTGCCGTCACGATGACGCGTTTGTAGCCGAGCTCGGCGAGTTGGGCAGCGGCCTCGAAGCCGAGGCCCGACGTGGCGCCAGTGACGAGTGCGGCCTGTTGCGTGTGCTGGGACATGATGTGCTCCGTTTGATGAACCCAGAGTAAGGGGCACCGTGAGAACACGGAAGACCCATATGCGGCGCATTGTGGTACGAATATGAACCATGACCGAAACGATGAACTGGGACGACATTCGGGTCTTCCTGGCAACGATGCGCGCCCCCAGCCTTCGAAAGGCAGCCCAGGACCTGGGGGTCAGCCATCCCACCGCCCGGCGGCGCCTGAATGCCCTCGAAGAACGCCTCGGATTGCAGCTCTTCGATCGCCGGACCGACGGGCTGCACGCCACAGCGCAAGCCGTCGACCTCCTCGAAGCCGCCGAGCGTGTCGAGCGGGCCATGGACTCCCTCGGTCGAATCGCAAAGGCCGCCGACCCCGAGCTGCGCGGGCCGATTCGAATCACCTTGCCCGAGGTGCTAGCAACGGATCTGCTCATGCCGGATTTCGTGGCGTTCGGCCAGCGTTGGCCACAGATCCAACTCCAGATCGAAGCCAGCTACGGCTTGCGGGACCTGTCTCGGCGCGAGGCGGACGTGGCCCTGCGTTTCATGGCCCACGGAACGCTACCCGATCCCGATCTTGCAGGTCGAATGGCGGGTATCTCGTTCAACGCAATCTACGGCTTCGGCGATCAATGGATCGGGTGGAGGGGGCCCGAGGAAGACGCCAAGTGGATCTCGAAGACCGCGTTTCCCGATCTTCCCGTAAGGGGAGCCCTCAACGAACCCAACCTCCAGCGCAGCGCCTGCGCCCAGGGAATGGGCCTGACCCAGCTGCCGTGCTTCTTTGCCGAGCCCCTGCTCACGCGTCGCACCGAGCCCGAACCGGCGTTCGACCTCTGGGTTCTCGTGCATCCAGACCTGCGGCGCAGCCCGCGCCTGCGGATCTTCCGAGACAGCGTCGTGGCTGCCGTCAGGCGCTACCAACCCCGGCTGGAGGGGCGCGAGAGTCCTTGAATCGGTCGATCCACGGAAGCCACCACACCGCAAACAGGAGCGGATACATCGACAGCATCGCGTAGCTGAACATGCCCAGGTACATCGTCGAGGCAATGCCGATGTGCATGAGCGCGGCCGGAATCGCCCAATAAGGGCAGAACCTGGTGAAGATCAGGAAGGGCGTGAGCTCGAAAGCAATGGTCACCCACCCGCCGACCCGAAACAGGGGCCAGTAGGATTCCCAGAACACCGGGTCCAGCTTCGCCGCCATGGGATCGACCATGATGTTGTACAGGACTGGCTGCCCCGACCACGCCGTCCAATTCACTGTCCTGAGCACCTTGCCGAAGCCAGCAGAAAAGTAGATGAGCATCAACAGAAGCTTGATGAGGTCGGCCGGCCAGGCCCGAATCCGGTCGGCGGCCTGGTTCGTCCAGATCAGATTGCCCAACGACCAGCGACGATGAGCGTTGCTGAACAACAGGAGCAGCAGCACAGTCCGGATGATGGTGTCGATCCCCCGATCTGCATCCGGCGAGCTGTGCCCCAGCTGCGCGTAGGCGAAGATGCCGACTACGAGCGCGGGGCGAACCGCCACGCCGGCCGACACCAGCGCCATGCTGACCAATGTGAGCCACCACGCCAACGGCCCACCGGCGGCGCCCCAGTAGGCGCCCAGCACAAATTCGCCCCCCTGATAGCCAGCAATGCCTCCGTGCTTGTAGGACGCGAACAACACATCGACGAGGTCCAGCCACCACGTCTGCATCAAGTCGACCACGACACACAGCGGCACCAGGATTCGCACGGCTGCCAGCGGACGGGCGTCCTCGTCCCTGGCGCACCAGGCGACCCAGCGGTTCCAGAGGCGCCCTAGCGAACCCAAAGCGGCTTCCAACTGGGGGCTTCGGCATAGTAGGTGTGCGTCGTCTCGCCCTCGGGTATCGGGCCGGGAAATGACGCTTTGGTCGCGGTGAGCTCGACGATGCGCACTTGCGGATTCTCAGCCCGCGCCCGATCGACCACAAAGCGGGTGAGCCCTCGCCAGTTCCTGGCCTTTTCCACAGTGACCACGGCCTCTTTGACGATGGGCCGAACCCGTCGGAAGGTCAGCTGGGGGCGCAGCCAGTCGTATTCGGGATCGTTGCTCCGATAGCGGAGCTCGCCATCCACGCGAATCTCGAGTCGGTACACGCTGCTCGGACCCTTTGTGTAGAGGCTCCACGCCTGGCGGATTCGCAGGGGTCTCTGAAAGCGCTCCACCCGCCGCGTCACCGGCAATCGCACCGCCCGATTGAAGTCCGCCAGCGCGATCTTCACCTCGGCCCATGTGCCCTGATGCTGCCGCATCTCCTCGCGATCCTCTTCGCTGCGCAGCTGCTTTCGATCGAGGCTGTCGAGCGCCGGGGTGGCCATCGCGAACATCAGCGCGCCGACAGCGAGGACGGCGATGGCACGAAGGTGGTCGGACAGCGAGTGGGACACAACCCCTCATACCACTGTTGAGGTGTCCGGAATCCGGACACCGCGTGTCCGCTCCGGATGACAAGGCCCGCCAGAGAGGGAAGCCTCATTCTCGCTTAGTGACTCTCAAACCTGGCTCCTTCCCCATTCCGAACTGTTGGCACAGGTCCTGCTTCAGCTGTGGACGGGAGCACGCTCCCGCCACCCAAAGGAGCTCACAATGACCATCGCCCGAATCGCCCTCGTCCTCACCGTCGCCACGCTCGCCTCGGCCTGCGACCCCGACACCCAGGACACCCGCTACGCCCAACTCGAGAACCTCGAGGCCGACTTCGAGACGGTGGTTGCTGAACCGTCCGAGAGCGCCCTGGATCTGCTGGAGCAGATGGCGGAAGACGAACCGTGCACCATTCTCGGCGGACTCATCGGCACCTACGAAAACGGCAATGTTGTCATGGCGGCCCTGAACGACGACCGCGACATGACTGCGTCGATCTTCGGGACTTCGACAGATCCCGATGTCGCGCCCGACCAGTGGCTCGGCATCTTCAAGACCCATTCCGAAGAGACGGGGACCCTCCGAGGCACCCTCCTCGGACCGGACGAGATCCACGAGTTTGGCGTCCTCACCGGCGACCTGGTGTCAGACGTGGACCCCACCGAAGTGCGCGGCCACGTGTTCGGCGTCTTCGACCGCAATCCCAACAATGCCGATGCCCCTGGGCGGCTCTTCGGTGCCTATGCGTTGTGCGAATAGTGGCAGGACTTCGCAAGCGAATCGAGCCCGACCATCACTAGAAGCAGCCCCAGTCTTTGAACCACAGCAGCGACTGTTCGGCCTCGTCATCCGACGCGAGCCACAGGCTTCGCGCCCCGGCATTGCAGGTGTCGATGGGAGCGACGGCCACCCCCTCGGTGTTGAGATTGGCCGGACGGTCCCAGATGTACTCGGTGTCGAACTTTCGGGCGTTGCCCGCCGGCGAAGTCGAGAGACGGGCGACCTCGAGGTCGTTGAACGAGTCTCCATGGAAGATGTACAAGCGTCCGGTGGAGGCGTCGAAGTCCAACCCCGCGGACTCCGAGCGCGCCGACTGGTATCGGCCCACCAAATCGCCATTGGCGCTGTTGGGGTCGAGGTCGAACGCGTAGATGGATCCACCGGTCTGATGGGCGACGAGGACCAGCCCGCCCATGCCGTTGGCGCTGACCACGGGTATGCCGTCCGGGTCGGTGAAGTTCCAGGCGGCGAGATCGGCATCTGGCACGAAGGTGATGCCCTCGGAGCCGTCATAGCCCTGGCCCCCTTGGATGAAAGGTGCCGTGTTGTAAGTCCGCACCTTCACCGGATTGACGCCGGACAGATCGTACTCGTCGACGGTGTCGTCGCCGTCGGTGCAGACCAGGACCGAGTCGGGACGCGCCGGGTCGAAGACGGTGATGCCCTCGATATCGTCGTTGACCTGCCAGACCGCAGGCTGGCCGCCAACCGTGTCGATAACCCAATCTCCAGGCCCATCCTCGGTCATGCGGATGATGTAATCACGCCGCACGAGCCACAGACGTCCAAGCGCCGGATCGTAGTCCGCACCGGAGAGCTGGTCGTGGAGCACCTGCCTTCCAGCCGCGAGCGATTCGACGTCGGAAGCGGGCCAACCGCAGTCGTTCACGGGCACCGTGATGCAGCGACCGTCGACACACTGGTTGTCGGAGCACGCCAGGCCGTCATCGCATTCTGCGGCGTCGGTACAGGCGCCCCAACCCGTCCAGACGTCGGTGTCAGCATCGGTGTCGGTGTCGGTGTCGGTGTCGGTGTCGGTGTCGGTATCGACATCAGTGTCGGCCGCATCGGAGTCGTCCGGGACGGCCACCTTGTCCCCGCCTCCGCAGGCCAGCAGGGTCACAAGGATCATTCGTAGCTTCAAAGTGGCCTCCGTTCAGCGCGACATCAACACCCAAGCGTCTTTCAGCTCCGGATGTTGGCGCAGATCGCCGAGAAGTTCGTCGATGGTCGAGAGCAGATCGTCGTTGCTCAGTGGTTTTGTAAGATAGCGGTCGATCCCCAATCCGTCGCCTCGGTGATGATCGGTGACGACGGAGAGGATGACGATCGGCAACTCGCGGGTATCGGGGTTCCCCTTGAGCATCGCCGCGACATCGAACCCCGAGAGACCGGGCATGAGGACGTCCAGGACCATCAGATCGGGCTGTTGGTCGCGCACCGCCTGCATCGCTTCCAGGCCGTCGGCTGCGACGGTCACCGAGTGTCCGGCGTCGGTCAGGACCTGGCGCAGCAGCTCGCGGACCGCATTGTCATCATCCACGACGAGTATGTGGGCGCTGCGGAACCCGCCCCGAGTGGCCGCTCCGCTCACGCTCTCCAGCAACCCTGACATCTCGGCTGCGCGGGACGGGTAGGCGAGGGCCGGCACCACGAAGGCGAAGCGACTTCCCACACCCAATTCGCTCTCGACCCAGATGCGCCCGCCGTGCTGTTCGACGATGCGCTTGCATATCGGCAGCCCCAGCCCGGTGCCCTGCATCGGCCTCACCGACCCAGAGGCCTGCTTGAACTTGATGAAGATCGCCTCGTGTTCGTCGACTGGGATGCCCATTCCGGTGTCGGTAACGCTGAATTCGACCCCCTTGAGCGTCTGTCGTGCCGCCACAGTGACGGTGCCCTCGGTCGTGAACTTCGCGGCGTTGCTGACCAGGTTGATCAGCGCCTGCAGGAGCCTGGACTGGTCGCCTTCGAGCGCCGGAAGCCCGTCTTCGACGTCCGAGATGCAGGCCACGCCCCCAGCCGGGAACAGTCCCGAGGTCACGTCGAGGGTCCGGGCCACCAGGGCGGCTGGATCGAGCTCGACCATGTCCCATTCCATGCCGCCAGCTTCCATCTTCGAGATGTCGAGCACGTTGTTGATCAGCTGCCCGAGCCGGTTGGCCTCGTCGATGATGATGTCGAGATTGGAAGTGACCGACTCCAGGGCCTTGAGGGCCTTCGTTTCATCCGGATCCACACTGGGGAGGACCCGACGATCGAGCTGCTTGCGGGCGAGCTTCGCAAAGCCGAGCACACTGGTGAGAGGGGTGCGCAGCTCATGGGAGACGGTCCCGATGAAGTCCGTCTTCATGCGGTCGACCTCTTTGGCGCGCGTCACGTCCCGGACCACCACCACACAGCCAATGCACCGCGATAAGTGCTCTCCTTGAACGAGGATTGGCGACGCCGTCGCCTCGCAGATGCGGCCGTCGGGCATCGTCAGCTCGCGGGTAGAAGGCACCATCTCGGCGACCGCGTCCCGTACGAAATCGGCGAGCTCAGGGTGCAGAACGCCCACCGGGCTGTGCTGCAGACTCGGATCCTGCTGAAACAACTCGATGGCGGCCGGATTGAGGACTTCGATGTAGCCGAGCTCGTCCGTGGCCACGAGGCCGTCCGAGAGGTGGTCCACCATCGCCCTGCGCTGGGCCAGGGTGTCGCGAAGTTCGACCGTGCGCTGAGCGACCTTCGCCTCCAGTGACTCGTTGAGTTGGCTCAGCTCGAGGTTGAGTTCGGAGAGCCGCTTGCGAGCCTCGACTTGCTCGGTGAAGTCCGCTGCGATGGTGAGAATGACGCTCTGGCCATCTCGCTCCGCGGTCTCGATCGACAGCTCGACCGGGAACTCGAAGCCGTCGGCACGGCGCCACGCGGTCTCGGCGATGACCGGGCGCGAAGGGTCGAGAGCAGGCAGTTCGAGGGCGCCAACGACGAAGGTCGAGACGGAAGTGCCAACCAACTCCTCTCGGGACAGGCCGAGCATGTCGCATGCGGCGCGATTGGCATCCACGACGGAGCCGTCTGGCCGGTGCAGACAAACCGCCTCGGGTGCCCCATCGAGCTCGGCGAGGTCGTGGTGGTAGTCGACAAGCTCTCGATAGGCAGCCACCATGCCGACGATTCGGCCATTTCCGCCACGAAGCGGAGCATAGACGATGACCCAGTTCTTGCCGATGGTTCGCGTCACGCCCTGGAACCGATCTCCGTTGCGGTAGACCTCTCGTGTGACCTTGTCGTTGGCGGAGGTTCCGATGGCGCGGCCGACCCCGCCGGCCGCGACTGCCGTGGTTGCAATGCGGACATTGCCGTTGAAGATCGTGCAACCAAAGCCGTACCGGGAGCCCACGGCGTCGACGATCTCGGTGTCGTCGTGAAGGGTGCGGTCGCCGGCGAAGAGGACTCCGTCGCGCAGGGCCACGATTCCGCGCTCTTCGAGGAGTTGCCGTGCAAACTCGACGGCAGCGTTGGCTTGTTGGATGGCGCCCGACATCTGAGACGAGGATACCTCGACAAGGCGCAGAACCCGCCACAAGGTGTCGAAGGAGGTGCGAAGTTAGTACCTCCCACTAGAGATCCTGCGCAAGGCCGCTCTCGAAGCCAATCGACACGATACCCGTGCTTTCCATGCATGGTACGGTCCAAGCGTGGGCCGCTCGCCCCAAAAGGCGACATCAGTGAAACTCGACAGCCTGACCCGTTTGTTCGGTGCCGGTCGCAGATCTGCGCGACTGGAGGTCGAGGGCGATGTGCATATCGCCGGACCGCTGCGGACCGTACTCAGAGCCGTCGCGGGCCTCTCCGTAGTGCTGCTCGCCGCCGCACCCCTGATGACGCCGGAGCCCGTGCCATCGATGCTCCTGTATGCGGCCCTGGGCGTCGGGGCGTTTGCCGGTCTCGAGCTGGCCAGACGCGGCTACCTAAGCCTGACGGCAACGCTGTTTGGATTCCAGACCTGGGCCATCGTCACCGTGGCGGTCTACCTCTTCGGTGGCGCCAGTGGGCCCGTTCCCGCGGCGTATCTGGTCGTCATCTTCATCGTGGGTTTTCTCCGCGGCTGGCCATCTGGGGTCGTCGTCGCAGTCATGAGCAGCATCGCGACATTGGTCATGGCTCTGATGGAGACCGCAGGCGCCCTCCCCCCACCGATCAGCCCAATGACACCCATCGTCTCCTGGGCGTCACTGGCTTCCGTTGCCGGCCTGGCGGCAGTGACGCTGTATTTGACTTCGGAGGCCATCGATGACGCCCTCGAGCGGGCCTACGACAAGGAAGAGGACCTGGAGTTCGTCAACCAACAGCTGGAGCGGCACCGCAACCAGCTCGAGTCCCAGGTCGACCAGCGCACCACCGAGCTTCGGCTGGCGCTGGACAAAGCCGAGGAGGCGAGCCGCGCCAAGTCGCAGTTCCTCGCCAACATGAGCCACGAGCTGCGGACCCCGCTGAACGCGATTATCGGCTACGGCGAGATGATCAAAGAGGACGCCGACAGCGACGGCGCGGACGGCATCTCCGAGGACGCCGGTCGAATCGAAAGCGCCGGCCGCCACCTCCTCCAACTCATCAACGACATCCTCGACCTCTCCAAGATCGAGGCCGGCTACGTCCAGCTCTTTCCCGCGGAGATCAATCTGGTCCGGTTCGTTGAAGAACTGGAAGGCAGCTTGAGGGTTTTGGCGGCCAGAAAGAACAATGTCCTCGTCACCGACTTCGACTTCGCCGCCGCTCCGGTGTTGATCGGCGATGAGACCCGCGTGCAGCAGGTCCTCCTCAACCTACTCGGCAACGCCTGCAAGTTCACCGAAAACGGCACGGTCCACTTCGGTTTTCGGGCAGACTCCAACGGCGCCCTGCACGTCGAGGTGCGAGACACCGGCATCGGCATGTCTGCGCAAGCCGCGGCCCGCGTATTCGAGCCATTCATGCAGGCCGACGACTCCACGACGAGGCGATTCGGCGGAACAGGTCTGGGACTGACCATCACGCGCACGCTGGTCGAGATGATGGAGGGCGACATCACATTCACCAGTGAAGAGGGCGTCGGAACGACCTTTCGCGCCGTCCTCCAGCTCGCGTTGCCCGGCGGCGAAGTGCAACGGCCCGAACCGCGCGAGCCAACGCCGGTCGGCGCACCCGACATGCCCCTGATCCTGGTCGTCGACGACGACGACGACGCCAGAGCGCTCCTCTGTAGGCTGTTGGTGGAGTCCAACTATCGCGTGATCGAGGCTGCGGACGGCGACAACGCCGTGCGGTTGGCCCGCGACGAGCGCCCGGCGGCGATCACCCTCGATGTGCGCATGCCCGGCACCGACGGCTGGCAGGTACTCCGCGATCTGAAGGCCGCCAGCCTGAACATCCCCGTAGTGCTCGTGACGTTCGTGCGGCAGCGGCAGCGGGCTCTCGCCCTCGGAGCGGACGGCTACGTGGTCAAACCCATCGACAAGACCCGGCTCCTGGAGGCCATGCGTACAGCGATACCCCATGGATCGGGGCCAGTGCTGGTGGTCGAGGACGATCCGGCGAGCCGCGAACTGCTCACTCGTGTCCTTTCCGAGGAAGGATGGGAGGTCTCCGCAGTCGCCGACGGGCAGGAGGCGGTCGACACGCTCGCCGACATGACACCGTGCGCGGTCCTCCTCGACCTGATGATGCCGCGCATGGATGGATTTACCTTCCTCGAGCATTTTCGCGCCGATGCGCGTTTCGAGAACGTGCCCGTCATCGTGGTCACCGCCAAGACCCTGACCCCGGACGAGCTCGAAAAGTTGGGAGGCGAAACCCAGCGGGTGCTCTCCAAGTCCGACCTCTCCCATCACGAGCTCGCGCGCGAGGTGGATCGCCTGGTCAGAGGGCGCCTGAGGCCCTGAGGCGGCTACGCTGTCCCGATGCGGATCCTCCTCCTTACGCTCTGTCTGGCCCTCGGCGCGTGCAAGGCCACTCCGCTCTCGGAATTCAAGACGAACCTCGGCTTGGTGGTAATTGACACCGACGGCGAGGAGATGGGAAAGCGAGACCGTTCCGTCTGGTCTGACAACGACTGGGTAGCCGCGAACATCGCAGTCTTTGACCCGGGTGACGGCCATGCGACCCTCCGTACGTCGGCGGACTACGACGGGCCGGGGGCCATTCACGTCCGCGGAAACAGCAGCAGGGAGTACGAGAAACGGTCCTTCCGTATCGAGCTCCGAGACCGAAAACGCCAAGACGTAGACGCCTCTCTCCTGGGCATGCCAGAGGAGGCCGACTGGATCCTGCAGGGCCCCTACTCGGACAAGACCCTGATGCGAAACCACCTGATGTACACCCTCTCCAACGACATCGGGACCTACGCCGCGCGCACTCGACTGGTTGAGCTGTTCGTGGTCGACAATCGGCGAAAGCCCTCAGACCATCACTATCGGGGAGTCTACGTCCTGATGGAGCGGATCGAGCGAGACAAAGAGCGGATCGGGATGGAGAAGATCTCGACGACCGACGTCACCGAGCCGAACATCAGCGGCGGCTACCTCCTCAAGCGCGACTGGTGGGAACAGGAAGATCAGCGCATCAAGACGTCGATCTACAAGGACACCCTGCTCGTCGAGGACCCCCAGAAACTCGCCGACGCCCAACGGGACTGGCTCGAAGCCTGGTTTACGGACTTCGAGACCTCGTTGGACGGCCCCGGCTACGCCGATTTCGTCGATGTCGACAGCTTCGTGGACCACATGCTCCTGGTCGAGTTCGGGCGCACGGTCGACGGATACGTACTCTCGACCTGGATGTACAAGGACCGGCAGGGACCGCTGACCATGGGTCCGATCTGGGACTACAACGGCGGCCTGGGCAACGCCGACTACTTCCAGGGCTGGAAGACCGAGGGCTGGCACTACGACAATCCGGAGTTCCCCGAGGACAACCCCCACGGCTTCGATTGGTACGAAAAAATGCTCGAAGACTCCGCTTTTCGCGTCCGGCTAGCCGAGCGTTGGCACACCCACAGAGCCGGCGCCCTGGCAGACGACGCCATCCTGGCTCGCATCGACGAGGCCCACGAGAAGCTCGAGCACGCCGCCCCCCGTAACTTCGAGCGCTGGAAAGTGCTGGGAGAGTACGTGTGGCCCAACGACGACGGCTCGGAAGACCGGGACTCCTGGGACGAAGAGGTCGACTACATGGAGGCCTGGTTGCTGGAGCGGGCGGCGTGGATGGATGGCGCCGTCGACACGCTCGCGGCCGACTGACCCACGGCTCAGCCCGGGTGTCACTCCTCCGGGAAACAGATCTTCCGGTTGTCGGAACCCCCACCGGTGCTGCGACAGGTCATGCTGCCGGGGCACTCGTCTTCCTCCTCCTCGGCGTCTTCGTTACAGGCGGGGAAGCAATACAATGCCTCCTCGCTCTCAAAGCTGGCGCAGACGAAGTCGAAGTCCCCGTCGTCCGCGTCATCGCAGTCTGAATCGGCGTCGCACTCCCACGAACAGAAGCCCTCGTCTGCTTTCTCGAGGCACACCGCGTCGCGGTCCTCGGGAACGACACAGTCCTCGGGCTCCTCGCAAGCCAGGTAGACATCGTCGTCGTCGTCCTTGGAGTCCTTGTTGCACGACGCGATCGACAACACACAGATGGCCAGCAGCGCTGCTCTCACACTCACCTCCGAGCACCCATCCTACGACGGATGAACACAACGGCGAGGGCCGCCAACCCGAAGATCGGTGCCGTTCCAGGCGCAGGTGCGGTCACGCATCCACATCCACGCTCTTCATCTGTCTGAGGCGGCTTGTTCTCCTCCAACACGCCGTCGATGCCGGCGACATCGATGTCCGGGAGTTCCGGACACAGGTCCGCGGTCGACGCATCGCACTCAACCTGAAACTCGAGTTCCCAGGCCGTGTCGCTCACCTGCCCATCGATGATCTCGATGCCCGGGCGCAGACTCAGGGTGTACCAGCCACCGGGATCGAGGGGCTCGTCCGGCATCGCCGTGATGATCCGCGTGTGGCCCGCCCCCCAGCGGGTGTTGCCCTGGGTGAAGTTCACTGCGCCATCGGGTCCGGTCCACTCCAGTAGATCGTCCTCGTAGCGAACACCGGCCCCGAACACCAGACTCGCCCAGCTGCTCGACGAGTTGTGGTCGCCGGTGATCAAGCGCCGCGGCGCCTCTGGAAACGCAAACGCCGTCACGTCGTTGGCCGACAGCTCGCCGTGCAGCCGCGACCAGATCGCCTGCTGATGTCGCATCGTCGGGAAGATCTCCGACCGGAGGCTGCCGGGCACCGAAGGGTCCATATAGTGGGTACGCGTCCACGGGATCACGTCTTCTGCCTGCTCTCCGAGGGCGCGCGCGATCTCGATGCCGGGGCCGTCGTTGATATAGAAACCGGTGACCAGCCCCACCGAGTCGAGAATCAGCTCCTCGGTGATTTCGTGCTCCAGATCGGCATAGAGCTCGAGCAGCGTGTCCATCGGCAGGTCCTCCTCGGGCACGAAGCGCACATGCTCGTCCATGACCAGAAAGCCGTCGGTGCCGGGGTCGGCCTCGTCCTGACCGGCGCTGTCGAACTCCTCCATGTGGGCGAGGAAGAGGGTGTCGAAGATGGAGTCCTGGAGCCCGTGGGAGGCGCAGCCCATGAGGAACGCGACCCGCTTCTTCGACTCCATGGAAGTCCACGGCGGCGGGTCGTTGACGCGGATCCACTCGACATAGTCATCGACGAAGGGTTCCCAGTGGGTGTGCTCGGAGTAGGCCCGGTTCGCATCGCCGGGCAACGCGTAGCCGGTGTCGGTGAAAACGGCGCCGAAGAGCAGGGCGTTGAAGACCTCAGGCTCCAGGAGGAACGCCCGCAACTCGTCGTCGGGCATGTTCTCCACGGACCAGCCGGTGACGTGCACGTGGCCCCAGATGCCGTGGGCATCGGCCACCGGAGAGGCCAGCGCGAGGCCGATGAGGAGACCTGCTGAAGGGATGCGCACCATTGGGCCACTCTATCGTTTCACACGAGATTCAAACGCGGTCTATCTCGCTTTGAAGGTCGCTCGGTAGCGTCCTGTCGACCGGGGGTTCGTTCATGGGTGCCGGGAGATTCCAGCTCGTCGCCAAGATCATGCTCTCCGCGGCGGTGGTGTGCGGCATCGTCGGCACACTGGGTCCCACGTGGATCGTGCATGCTGACCCGTTGGCCATCCAGAGCCCACATTTCGAGGCCATGGCGATGTTTTTCCCCATTCCCTTCGTGTTCCTATCGGCCACCGTCTGTGCCCTCATCGACAAACGACGAGCGTGGCGGTGGATGGTCGGTATGCCCGTAGCCTTCGCGGTGAACTGCTGCGGCGCCACGGTCTGGTCGGGAGGGGTCCGCGGACAGGCCATCGCAGAGACACAGCTCGACGGCGAGCGCATCGCTGAGGCCCTCACCCGATACGAGGTGTCCTACGGCGGTTATCCCGACGATCTCGAAGATCTGGTTCCCGCCTATCTTCAGAGGGTTCCACCGGTACCGTTCCACCAGACCAGCGGGTTCGTGCAGTATCCGGCCAATTGGCGCTACTCGATCTGTGGTGACGAGGGCGACACGCACTTTCATCTCCAGTTCTCCTACCCAGGGCCCTGCAACCGCACGCTGGAGAGGGATGGAAGCTGGCGTGGAAGCTGCTACTGACGCTGGACCGACATAGAGGGCTTCCATCAACGCTGGAGTCCATCGTGGTAGTCGTCACCAACCGCATCCCCGTCGCCCCCGGATGGGAAGAGAAGGTCGAGGA
>Ga0315336_1005801_pt1 | contig 13176 bp, 7 predicted proteins | sample ASW5metaG_FD_204512 | JGI IMG/M metagenome (GOLD analysis project Ga0315336, IMG submission 204512) | Ammonia-oxidizing marine archaeal communities from Monterey Bay, California, United States - ASW #5 | ecosystem: Environmental > Aquatic > Marine > Intertidal zone | place: USA: California...
GTCCCCCTCAAAGTGGCGTTGAAACACCGCGAAATTCTCCTGGGGATTTCCGTTATTCCGCAGGACGAAACTGTCCAGTACGATATCGTTTCCATCCGTCTCCCCGCCGGCAACGATGGTCGGGTCGATGTTCCCGTTCGGCGCGAGATACAACCGGGCGAGCGCCTCATCCCCGAGGTGCGGGAGAACCCCTCTCGACGGCGCGGGGAAGAAAACGCCGGTCGAGATTTCCCAGTTGATCTCCGGCGGCGTCGAGCCCTGGGTGATCATCTGGTCCACCGGCACGCTGTTTACGATCTGGGTGGTCCCGTCGGGCCAGAAGATCTCCAGGTTGACCGGAGCGGTGCGGGATCCCAGGCCGAAGTGCAGGGTGAACTCATTCTGGTTGTCTTCGCCGGTGTTGGCTTCCACCTGCCGGGTCATAATCGTGCCGCCACCCAGGTCGATCCGCACCTGCGCGCCGATGGCGTCGCGATTGACCGTGGTTCCGTTGCCCACCAGGCGAATCTTGAGCCAGTGATTGGCGTTGCCTTGATTCTCCCAGAGCGTACCGCCGGACAGCAGGTCCAGAAATCCATCGTGGTTGTAATCCGCCCATGCAGACTGGTATGTCGGCGGCATCCCGCCCAGCCCTTCCGCCGCGGTCACATCCGTGAAACTCCAGTTCCCGTTGTTGCGGTACAGCCGGGAATTGTCGCCACCGTAAACAGTGGAGAAGTACAGGTCCAGGTCGCCGTCATTGTCGTAGTCCGCGAGCGAGGGGGAGGCATAGGACTCCTGCCAGTCGCCTCCGTCCAGCACCCATCGTTCGGTAAAGTGGTAATTGGGTCCGCCGTCATTCTCGTAGAAGCGGGCCCGGTCCTGGTACCAGTCCGGGTGAGAGAAGTTCCCGACGAAAAGATCCATGTGGCCGTCGTTGTTCACGTCGCCCCAGGAAGAACCGATCGTGTGGCCGTATGCGCCCAGTTGGTTCACGCCTTCTACGCCGTAGGTGCCGGCCACATCAGTGAAGCTGCCGCTCCCGTTGTTGAGCCAGAGGAGGTTACGCTGCAGGCGGTAGTTGGACACGTAGATATCCAGGTCACCGTCCTTATCGAAATCGCAGGCCGTGACCCCGCGTGCGCGGTATACGGAGGACTGCGTCCAGTCGAGGGTAAAACTCGTGCCGCTGTTGTTGCCGAGAATGGCATCGGGAAAATCGGCGCTCGGACTCCAGAGTTCGTATCCGCCCACATAGAGATCGAGGAACCCGTCGCCGTCGAAATCCCCCCACGTTCCGCCCCGGGCTTCGTTGACGTACGTGCCGGTCGTATCGCGCGGAAGTGACGGAGTCGCAATCGGCGTGAACCCGGTCCCCCCGTCATTCCGGTCGAGAGTGCCGGTGCCATTCCAGCAGTAATGATCCTGATCGCCGTCGTTGTCGTAGTCGCCCCAGGTTCCCGGCCCGAAACCCGCCGCGGTCACATCGGTAAAGCTCACACCGGCATTGTTGCGCCACAGTTGATCCCCGATACTGATATCCGGATACCCGTCGCCATTGTAATCGCACCAGTCTGTGTTGCTGTTGTACAGGCCGGGCGTCAGCGCCGATCGGTCCGTGAATCCCCCCCGGACCACGATCGGCAGGCAGAGGACAAACGCGCAGTTCCCGATGCGTCGAAAGAACGCGCTCGAAAACCACATACGCCCGAATCGTGATTCGCAAGATTCCATAATTCAGAGTCCTGTCCGGCGGGATTTGACCGGCAACAACAGTACATCATTTGGGGTGTTTTGTCGATCCGCCTCGATTCAGGAGAATTGCTTTCAATTTGCGGTTACTTCAGTTCTTGGAGCGCGATCTCGGATCGTTAAGAATTCAGCCCGGTGGGCCCAGTGAATCGATCCCTGCGTTGTGCGCTACGTAGTATTCGTGCTGTGGGCTCCTATTCCTCCCGGAGTGTGTACACACCTACGCCGTAGCCGGACAGGGGAACGTCCAGGCGGTCGCCCGACAGGGAGGCGGGAGTCGATCCAAAATGTGCGGTGCCAAGGGACACGGGCCGCGTCAGGATCATTCGGGCTGTCTGCGCATCAGGCATCGTGTTGACCACAATGAGCAGAAGGTCCCCGGGGCGTTGCCAGGCGGCGGCGCGGACCGTGGGTTCCGGACCACAGGCCGCGATCAGGTTCGCGGCTGCCGGCTGGACGATTCCGGGAACCACCTCCTTCATCTCGGCGGCCAGTTTCCGAAGGGTGTCCCATACAGGCTGCTCGAAGTGCCCGTCCGCGTAGTGCACAAACGAGATGCCGGTGTTCTGGTCGTCGTCGAAGGCGAACCACAAGACACCGCGGGCCCCTTGCACGATGGCGAGATAGTTCATGGCCCGTAATTGGGCGGGGCCGGGAATGATGAGATGATCATCGGACCGATGCGCCTGCAACAGCGTCCAGACGGGCTTGCCCGGGTGCAGTTTGCGCAGTGCGCTCACATGGTCGCCAACCATGGTGATGGGCGAGTCGGGGCGTCGGACACAGTAGGGATTGACGATAATGAACTCGCCCATCCCCGCCACCGTACCGAACACGGCCGGGTTATTGGGCAGCACGTAGCGGGGTTTGTCCGGGTCGCATTTCCGAATCACGGCGGCGCTGCGCATCATATCGTGCATCGTCTTTGGCGTGTTGCTCGGCTCCTCCAGGATTCCGTACCCGATGAAAGCGGGATGCCGGCGGTAGAGCGACACACTGTCCGGGATCTCTCTCGTGTCCCAGGACATACTGGAGATCACGCGGATCCCCCGTTCCAGGGCCTCATCCAAGAACGCTTCGCCGCCGCCGAACGCGCAATTAAACCCGTTGTCGCCCAGGAATTTCAACGATTCCTGGCGCACACAATAGAATCCGAATGGAAAGAAGGGCTCGTCCTCGATGAGCAGGGTCCCCTGGGCATCAAAGCGCAGCCGCGGGTTCACTTCTCCCTTCGGCCCGGGAACCGCGGCGAGTTGCTCGGCAAGGGTGGGGCGCGCGGGGCGCGGCGTGTAGGCACGGCCAAGCCGTCCCGCGTGCGCCGCCCACAGGTTCTCGAAGACACGGCCATCCAGGCCCTTGCCCATGAAGAGAGAGGCGGTCACCACCGCGCCCTTCCCCAGCGTGAGGTGGACGAGCAGGGATTTGCCGCAAGGGCACATGACCAGGCCCGTGTCCGGCCCGCTCTCGAAATGCTGCCAGCGAACGTCGGGCCACACGGGATTGGGCAGGCGTCCGTAATCGTGCGGCCGTTCGTTCAGTCCGTCGACCAACGCATTCGGCCTTCGCAACTCGCCACAGAAGGCGACGGGCATGCCTGTCGGGCAGGGTCCCAGGCCGAAGGACCAGGCGGGGTGGATATTACGGAGCCAGCCGATATCGGCATCTTCTCGCGCGCCCGCCACGATCAGCAGGCCGCCGTCCCGAAGCCAGGGCGTCAGGGTCGCCCCGAGATCGTTCCAAAAGACGCTCGCGCCGTACCGGTACATGACGGTGAAAAGCAGTACGTCGTAGTCGCCCAGATTCGCCATCAACTCCCGCGCCCGCGCGGCGGGCCACTTCTCAACCAGGCACTGGAGGCCGGCAAGTTCCGCGTCCCAGGCGGCCGACGGCCTGTAATTGCCCATCGAGTAATCGCTGTGGAGAAGGGCAACGCGCGGCCCCCGGCCTCCCCAACCGGCACGGCGCAACTCTTCCTGCCGGTCGGTGATCGCGTCGCCGTCCAACGCGCCGTCGTCGGTCACCAGGACCGCGTCGTACACACAATCCGCGGGGGATTTCTCGATCCCCGTCAACTCGATCCTCACCTCTCCACCCGCGGTCTGTCCCGCCGGGTACCAGGTCAGGCCGCTTGCGTTTCCGCTCAGCGAAGGCGACGCCTTCCCATTGAGCCGCACGACGCCGCGCCGGCCGTTTAGAATCACATCGGCCACCCGGACCCACACACGGTAATTCCCCCCGTCCGGGAGGAGCAGGTCCCACGTGGCCGGTGGTGTGTCCAGGTTCGTGACCGCAACGCTTCCGCCGCTGACGCCGTCCTGCGCGGACACTTGCGCGTTTTCAAACCACTCGGCTTCGAGCCAGATCGTGTCCGCCCCTGCGCGGATGAGCGATGCGAGCCCGATCGCCGCTACCGCGAAGAATACCCTGACCCGGATGGCGTTGATTGAAGGCCTCATCATGATCAATTCATTCCCGGGAACGGCGGGGACCGCCGTCTCCAGAGATTGGACAACAACCTGAAAAGCACGAAGATATGAAATTGGAGACGGCGGTCCCCGCCGTATCGAGAATGGATCGGTCATGAAAGGATCCTGTCGGAGCGACAGCGTAAGCCAGTGCCATTCTACCCTGACCCGCATCACCAGAAGCCGTGGTGTCGCCCGTAGTAATAGGTATGTAACCAGAACACGGGGCCGAGGTAGTTGGTCGCGTACCACGCCCGGCCTTCCGGCCATTCGCCGGTGGCCGGCGGACCGAAAAAGTGCAGGCTCGGTTCGTCCATTTCCCGAAGCACTTTGTGAGTGAAATCCCCTGCCCCGATGTCCGGGTTGGCATGGTGAAGGCAGACCGTGGCGGTGACCCAGGGGCTGCCGGTGAGCTTTCCGTCACACATGAAATTCGTCATTCCCCGGTGGGGTTTGGTGAGGGGTTCTCCGTAGATTCTTTCCAGGACTTCCTTGGACATGGGGACGCGCTGCTTTGCTTGATGGTCGTACATGGTTCGGAGATATCCCCATCCTTCCCCGGCGTAACCGGGCCTCATCTCTTCGGTGAACCAGTGCTCCGCCTGCTTCCGGAAAAAATCGGCGCGATCAGGATCGTGCTCGGCGAGATATCCGATCGATTCCGAGACCCCACTCCACCCCCCGCCGACCGAGACGATGTTCATCGGCCGCGCGGCCTTCATCTCGTCCGTATAGGTGAAGTAATCCGCGGCGGTGGAGGACCAGTAGGCGTCGCCCAACCGTTTCTGCATCTGCACGTTGGTCTCGAACCGGCTGTTGAAGGCGCCATTGTCGATCTCCAGCAGCTCTTCGTAGATCCGTTGGTATGGATCGGGACCGAACCGGTCCGCCGCAATTTTCATGTAGCAGATGATGAGCGGGCCGACGTGATAGCCGAAGTCGGCAATGTAGTTGAACAAGCCCCGGTACCCCTTCTCGACCAGCCAACTGTGATCGAAGTTGTACTTTACGTAGAAATCAAAGATTGCCTTCAGAATCTCGCTTGCTTCCTCGCGGAGAGGAGATGGGGCCACGTCCAGGTAGGTATTCAGCCCCGACACGAGGCCAAAGTTGCAGTCGGGTGTCATGTCCTTGCTGCGGTGCGCCTCGCCCAGCCCGCCGAACGGTTTCGGCCAGTACCCTCGCTCGAGAACCCGTTCGCCGATTTCGAAGTTTCGCTTGAGCGCATCGAAGGTGCGTGCCGCGCGTTCCAGGCAACGTTCCTCGCCGGTCACCTGGTAGCGATAGGCCTGGTATCCGAGATAGCAGCCGACCGTATGTGGTGTATTCTCGTAATTCGACCATGCCTCGATCGTCGGCCAGCCCTGCTCTTTCCACATCGGGCGGTACATGTCCTCCGGCGTGAAATCTTCGGCGCGGTAGGGGCGATAACCGGGAGAATGGACCATGTTGTAAATGAGCCCATCGGGGTCCACGAAGCAGTCTTCGAGTTGTTGGTCAAGGCGGTCGGCCTTTTCTTCCATTTCGGCTTTGAATTCGCTTTTGTCTATCACCTTTTCTCCTGTTGTGCGGTATCCTCGCAAAGTAGCCATCCACCTCCGGGGGATGGGCGGCTGAATCGGGGCAGAGGTGTGAAAGGTGAAGTGCGGTGCCTGCCCTTTCGCATCCTTCGGCTCCATCCAGCCTCTCGTCCCCCGGAGGTGGACGACTACTTTGGATGACTGCATCCTCGGCGGCCAGTACAAAGTAGCCATCCACCTCCGGGGGATGGGCGGCTGAATTGGGGCAGGGTTGTGAAAGGTGAAGAGAGGCGCCTGCCCTTTCGCATCCTTCGGCTCCATCCAGCCTCTCGTCCCTCGGAGGTGGACGACTACTTTCTAGCCATCCACCTCCGGGGGATGCGGCGGTTGAATTGGGGCAGGATTGTGAAAGGTGAAGAGCGGTGCCTGCCCTTTCGCATCCTTCGGCTCCATCCAGCCTCTCGTCCCCCGGAGGTGGACGACTACTTTCTAGCCATCCACCTCCGGGGGATGCGGCGGTTGAATTGGGGCAGGGTTGTGAAAGGTGAAGAGAGGCGCCTGCCCTTTCGCATCCTTCGGCTCCATCCAGCCTCTCGTCCCCCGGAGGTGGACGACTACTTTACTCCGCTACTACCAGCATCACATCCTGATACCCCATGAGGGTCAGGCGCGACTGCTCCGAGGGCGATTCGTCCACACGTTCCGATTTGACATCCGTCACGGCAAACGGGTCGAGGAAGGTAAATTTTGTGTGTTCGCGGCGCCAGTCCACATCCATCTCCAGCCGGTCCCCAGTCCGGCCCACCGGCCCTCTCCGTACCACCACCGCCAGTTCACGTCCGTCTGCCGCCTGCATCCGGTCCACGGTAGCGATGTCTTCGGGATCGGGCGACCCGTCCGCTCGGCAATACGATTGGGGCAAATGGGTATCCAGAAAGCTGCGAATCTGTTGCTTCTGGTTCTCATCCCGGTCCCAGCGCATGCCGGAAAGCCGCAGCACACGATCCGCCGATTGAATGCCGGACAGTGCCCCGACTTCCTTGCTCAGCGGTGTGAACCGCCCGGCCTGGTCGTCGAGAATCGCCGTTCCGCCCTGTTCAATCCAGTCGAGGACCGCCTTCGAAGTCTCCGGCGGCAAGTGATCGGTTCCGGTCAGGCACAAGATCTCCACTTCACCCGCTGCGAGGCGCCGCGGGAGATCCTCTTCCGTGGAAACCGTGAACCGGCGATCGTATTCGGCCAGGAGGTTCATCATCGTTTCATACCGGGAGATGGCCTCGCTCCCCACCCATCTCCCCCGGAGTTCGCTCGGGTCGGCGTGATGCCAGAACTGTCCGATGAACGTGAGGTTGGGATCGACGACGGTTACCCGCGGCGTCTCGGGTTCGAACGCGCGCAGCGTCGGCCACCACTCGGTCATGAAGCGTGAAAGCTTCGACACCGGGCCGATGGCGGCGATCGGATCCATGGAGCCGTCTTCCAGAGGCCGGAACAGGTTCATCTTCTGGACCCCGTCGGGTTCGCGCGGCGACCAGTACCAGAGGAAGGTTCCCTGGACACCGTGTGCCAACGCGGCCCAGAACTGGCGGCGCACATATCGCGCCTCCATGTAACGCTGCTCCTGGTACGGGCCGGTGGTGGTCTCCTTCTCGGACATATTTGAGCACCACACCGCCTTCCCGCCGCTGAGTCCGGCGCAGAAGTCGGCCATCATCCGTTGATCGTGCCAGTAGCTCTTGAATGCCACCGCGTCGACCGAATCCATTAAGGCGAGATGGGCGCCGTGCCCCACGCGACTCCCGATGGTCTGGTACTCGCTGATCATGACTACCGCATCCGGGTCCTCCTCGTGAATGGCATCCGCTACCTTGTTGTGGAGGTCGGCGAAGACCTGTTGCAGGCACTGGTAGTACTCGAGCCATTCGCCGCGATATACCGACGGTTCGTGCGCCCATCCGCGGCGCCAGAGGATCTCGTTGAAAGCAGCATAGCGACCGGGGTGGCCCCACGCTTCGTTGAGGGTGTCGACCGATCCGAATTTTTCTTTCAGATGCCGGTGATACGCATCCCGCATGGCGGGCGAGAAATCGATCCCGTAATAGTTGATCAGGGGCCAGACGTTGCAGAGACCGATCTCGTCCCCGATGATGTAGCCGCGAACGCCGGTCCGGTCCCGAAAGCGCCGGGCGGTCTCCCGGGCAAAATCGACGGAGCCCTTCAGGACGGCGGGGTGAGCGACGGAAGCCAGGGCGGGATAGTCCAGGTCCGGGTCGTGTATATTCTGCGTCAGCTCGTCGCCGCCGCCGAGAGGCGTGTGCAAGTAGCAGTCGGGATATTTCTCAAACAGCCAGGCGGGGGGCATACGCCAGGTGCCCAGAGCCAGCATAATATCCAGCCCGATCTCTTCGGCATTGTCCACCGTCTGATCGTAGGAATCCCATCGGGTCAGAGCCGGCTCGGGGTGTACGGCGGCCCAGTTGAGCCAGCCCCGGGCCATTGCGAAGAGCTCGGTCTGGAAGATGTTGAATCCCTGGCGCTGCGCCCAGCGGAGATAGAAGTCCTGTTCCTCCTCGGTCGGCACCCTCGAACCGCCGCCTGAGGCGATGACCGCGCCGACGGGATACTCGTCGGCGGCGAAGGCAATGTCTGCAAGAAGTCCAGCCGCGGCAACGGAAATAAGTAGAGTGTATTTCATCCGTTCATGAGGCCATGTCGCCGGGAAATTGGCAATGATAAGAACCGGCCTCCACTGCGGACTGAAGTCCGCGACCCCGGACGCGGAATGAATTCCGCGCTACGGCATCGGAGGGCGGCAATCAGTACGGAGTGGTGAGTCGAAACAGAAAAGGCCCGGATCGAACGCGGGGTTCGATCCGGGCCTTGTTTCTAAAACTTGGAATCAGCTGCGGCGGTTTCTCAACCCGCGGAGCAGCAGACCTGCGAACAGGATCAGCGAAAGGCTGGCGGGCTCGGGAACAGTTCCGATCAAGAAATTGTCCCAGTTTGCAATACCCGTGAAGTTGCCATTGGATACGTCACCAACCTGAACGCCACCCAGCACCAGGGAGGGATTCGCTGAACTGAAGGTAGCCATCGGCGCGCCGTCGATATACAGATCGACCGCACCGCCCACATACGTGCGATGAATGGTGAAATGGTACCACTGGTCCCAGGCGAGATTCGAATCGACAATGGTGGTCCCACCGCCATGGAACGCAGTGAGATCCACGGGATCAGGAGAAGTGAAAGTAGGAGAACCCAGGCCTATTTCAACGTCAATGGGTGGTCCAATAGCAGGCCAGGGATCTGATGCATGTGGCCCATAGGCAGCATAGACGATGAAGTAATCGCCTGCCGGGGCCGATGAATCCAATTTGAAATCAAATTCGGTAACCCATCCGTCCGCCGGCGGCCTGATTTTGATATTCGGTCTGCCGAAAGCTTCGTCGCCGATCGTTGTTTCGACACGAAGGCTACCGCCGGGATTACCTGCGGCATCGTAATCAATTATACCCGGACCCGTACCAGAAACACCCGTTGACCACTTGGCAGGGTCGAGACCGGGACCGGCGCCGAAATCGTCTTCAAACGTGATAAGGCCCGGTGAGGGCGGCGGGGCACCAGCCAACGCACTCAACGCACCGACCATTAAAACAGCCACTGCTACACCTAATGTTCTCATATACGCCTTCTCCTTCACTTTCAGTTGCACTCCATTCATGTCGCAAGGAGGTGACCTCTACAAAGGTAGGCCTCAAAACCTCACGAGCAATCTACTCCATCGGTACGGGCGTATTTCTATCAGATGGTGATGTGTGAAGTCAACCGGAAAAGAGAATACTTTTCTCGGATTTTCGGCGATATCCCTTGTTCGAAAGAACAGGTTCGGGTGCGGCCTTCGACCGCGGTTTTCGGTTTTTGGTTGTCGATTTTCGGGTTTTCCATGGTTGACCTTTTGGTGAGCACAGTTCGGTCACTTTGAAAAACCTAGACAGCTATCGACAGCTATCGACAGCTATCGACAGCTATCGACAGCTATCGGAGACTCCAAAAACACCGAAAACCGTGACAATGAGACTGCACGAAACCTTTGAATAAAGCAGCCATCATAAAGGTATAGAGCGATTCCGGCTTGATCCGCCGTGTAGTACGTGAGAATTTGTAGTGTTTGGACGGTGCAGAGAGAGCATGCGGCGACACTCTTCCCAGTCATCTGGCCATGAATTCGGAACCTTGATAAGGAATATCTACATGAGAGCAGCAACGATTTTGGCGGGCATCTTGTCTTTCGGGTTTGCAACGGGTGGCTTGGCCGGCGCCGTGCCCACGTCGAACGGCACCCTGTTTTTCGACGACTTCAGCAGCGGCGAAATCAGCAATAAGTGGGTTACGTCCGGAGTCGAAATTGCGTACGACCCTTTGCTGGGCAACCCAACCGGCAGCATCCGCGTCGTATCGGTTGTTGTCTCCAACGAGGTGAATGGCAGAGCCATTATGCTGCCCTCCACCACGGAAACCGAATGGGTCGCCGAGTTTGATTTCAGGTTGGATTCGGGCAGCAATGCCGGCATGTATTTTCTGATCTATGCCGGCTACGTCGAGGGTACGGGTGGGCCGGCTACTCTGGGAGCACCCCTTGACGTTGAAATCGGCATCGCTGATACGGGCGCAGTTACCAACGAGCTTTGGGACTTCCATATCGTCGATGCCGGCGGGAAGAATACGATCGATTCGAATCTCTCCTGGGACACCTGGTACCATTTCACCGTTCACCGGGTGTTTGCCACCGGTGTCGTCGATGTGTATGTCGACGACGTTCTTATCGGCAGCTACACTTCAATCAATTTTGGCACCGATCCAACCCTGAGGATCGGCGGCGCACAGATCGGTGACCCCGGCAGTGTGCAATTCGGTATTGCCAACTGGGATAATGTCTCCATCGGTTCGCCTTTCGCGACGGTTCCCCCGCCGGATCTCACCGAGGTCACCGTCAGCAACGCCGTGACAATGGCGTTTGGTTCGACGAGCGGAACGGAATACGCGGTGGAATATACGGAGGACGCCGGCAACACCAACTGGACGCCGGCCGGACTGGTAATTACCGGCGACGGCTCCACCCGGTTCGCCGCGGATCCTGCAGGAATCAGTACCACCCGACTCTACCGTCTGGACGTGTTGGGCCAGTAGAAAATCGAAACTAGAGTCATAACTTTAAAACCATGACCAGGAGATTCACGATGAGAACAGCAACAATTCTGACGGGTGTTTTGTATTTCGGTTTTACGATCGGTTGCCTGGCCGGCGGGAGCGCACCCGTGTCGAACGGCTCCCTGTTTTTCGACGATTTCAGCAGCGGAGACCTCAGCAAGTGGACTACGAACGCGGTCAACTCGTTCTATATCGATTACGATGGCACGCGAGGCAATCCAGCCGGCAGCCTGCGTGTCGAATCGGAAGACTTCGACGAGCCTGTTGCAAGAGCTGTAATGCTGGCGTCCACGACGGAAACCGAATGGGTCGCCGAGTTGGATTTCAGGTTGGATTCCGGTAGCGATGCGGGCATGTATTTCCTGATCTATGCCGGCTATGCCGCAGCTGGAGGACATGCAGTTGGATTACCCGTTGACGTTGAAATCGGAATCGTTGATACGGGTGCAATCACCAGCGAGCCCTGGGACTTTCATATCGTCGAAAACGGGGGTGTCAAGAATTCGATCGACGCGAATCTCGCGTGGGACACGTGGTACCATTTCACCGTCCATAGGGTGTATACTTCCACCACGTGTGATGTCTATCTCGACGGCGTTCTTGTGGGTACCTATGATGCACTGAATCCAACCGAGAGAATCGGTGATTGTCAGATCGGCGACCCCGGCAGCGTCCAGTTCGGGTGGGCCAACTGGGATAATGTTTCGATTGGCGGAACGTTCGAAGCGATTCCCGCACCGCCGATCACCAGTGTTGCAGTCGGAAGCACCGAGATGCAGTCGTTCGAATCAATGGGCGGGATCAATTACTCGCTGGAATTTGCGGAAGCCGCCAGCCCCAGCAACTGGATGCCGACCGGATTGGTGATTGCCGGTGACGGCGCGACCCGCCACGCCTTTGATCCGTCAGGTGTCAGCACCACCCGCATGTACCGGCTGGACGTGCTGCCCCAGTAGCCAAGAATCTCGAATTTCGGATGTTCGATTTCGGATTGAACGGATTGTTCCCCGGTAGAGGTCGTTGATGCCAACTGGAGGGCGAAGCTTCAGCTGAGCCGATCGGTTGGATTGAAGCAACCCCAGGCAAGGACATCAGAGGAGCGATGCGATGACTCTATCCGAGTGGCCGGATTCAAGCCGCCGGCTCAGCTGAAGCTTCGCCCTCCAGCCGATTTTGATCCAGATTAATTGCGCCTGAGTTTCTTGGGGTCCAGATAGTCTTCCGAATACCGAACCAGGCGCACGTAGGTGTCATTCGGCAGACGCTTCGGGATCGGGATAGCAATCACGGTTCCGGAGATGGTGACGACATTGGCCCGGCGGTCGTGGAATATCCAGGACCGCTCATTGGCGAGGGGACCCCACTGCGGATCGTCTTCAACGTATTCCCGGCTGCCTACCCGTACCAGGATGCTGGCACTGGTGAATCCGCCGAGATAGAGGTAACTGACGCCGCGGTGGCTCTCGCTGATCGGCCTGCTCTTATCGTACAGGTTGAGCAGGTGCTTGTCCCGCGGGCAGATGAACGCCCACTCATTCGCCATGTAATCGGGAAGCAGGTGCCCAAGGCCATGGGGGACATTCCCCTCGTAGGCATTGTCGAGTTGGTAGCTGGGGGTACCGGGATCCATTCGAGGGAAGAGACCGTCGTGGTCGTGCGCGTATCCGTGGCTGGCGATTCCGATCTGGTGGAGATTGTTCATGCAGGTAATCTGAATCGCCCGCGCCTGTGCGTCCTTCAGGGCGGGCAGAAGCAGCGCGGCCAGGATAGCGATCACCGCGATGACTACCAGAAGTTCAATCAGAGTGAACCCTCGAGTTCCGTGGATCCGGTGATGCTGTCTCTGCATAGGTGTCTCTCGTAGTGCAACGACTACCGACATAAAAATCAGAGGATTAATATACTGGAAAAGCCCAACTCTGAAAACCCCAAAAGATACTCTTCTTCTTGAGCGTTCAGCTTTCAATGCGGCAGCGGATGCGGTTTTCGGTTTTCGGTTCTTGGTTCTTGGTTCTCGATTTTTGGTCTTTGGTTTTCGGTTATCGGCTTTCGGTACCTTCTCTTGACTTCTGGGGCGTTCCGGCGGACATTCCGCAAGTCGTCAGGCGCAGAAAATGAAACGTATCCATATCTCCGGATTCGCGATCACGGCCCTCTTCCTGAGCTGCTGCACGCTGCACGCCGCACGCTATCCCCTCGGGGTGGTGATCGCGCCCGAAGCGGGCGCGCTGCCCTCCATCCAACGGCAGCAG
>Ga0315336_1005803_pt1 | contig 13175 bp, 15 predicted proteins | sample ASW5metaG_FD_204512 | JGI IMG/M metagenome (GOLD analysis project Ga0315336, IMG submission 204512) | Ammonia-oxidizing marine archaeal communities from Monterey Bay, California, United States - ASW #5 | ecosystem: Environmental > Aquatic > Marine > Intertidal zone | place: USA: California...
TTAAACAATAATGTTTTATCCATATATAATATAATATAATTATTTTAAAATACATTCATTTTCCCAATTCAGCATAAATTTATTTAATTTATCTATGATACTTACTTTTGTAGGATGTTCTTTCCTTATTTTTGAATAACATTCTGGTATAGATAACCATTGTATATCCCCTATTTCCGAATATTGTTCATATTTATCTACGTTAATAGACAATTTTCTAGTGCCAGTATAAAGAGCATAATAATATATATGTTTATATCGCACACCATTTGAACCAGTGTATTCTTCTGATATTGGATTTACATTCAAAAATGTAATATATTCATCTTTATTTAAATCAGTTTCTTCTTCAAATTCACGGATAGCACATGATATATTATTTTCTCTACTAGACCTCCTTCCTTTAGGAAATTCCCATTCAGGTGTATCATAAGTATTGGTACATCCATCAATTAATTCTATTAAATTAGTAATTTTCAATTCTTCAAACATTTTCTTACTCGAATTATATTCTTTTATCATTCTATCGGTTTGTTTTTTTATGGATCCACCCGAAAACCATAATTTAGACCATAATTCATCAAATGAACACGATTTAATTAAATTCCTTTCATCTATAGAACAACAATTTAATAATTCTTGAATATAATCCCTTTTTTGTAAGTCGTATTTACCTCTTAAGAATTCAATATAAGCTATTGAATCTTTTCTTCTAATCATTAATAATTTATTATCTCTCGTAAAACATAAGACTCCGTAACTTAATACCGGTAATTTACATTGTCTATAAAGATGACCTTCTGTCCCACAATTATTACAATATTGAATATTCATAAATAGTATATATTAAGTAAATTATATATCTTAAATACTAATTAGTAAAAAAATATATATTCATACTATATGAATCCTAAATTCTGGGGACCGGGGGCATGGATGTTCCTTCATTCTATTACTATGAATTATCCTAAAAACCCAACTGATGCAGAAAAAGAAATATATTATAATTTCTTTAAGAATCTGGAACATGTTTTACCTTGTGAAAAATGTGGATATAATTATGCACGTCATATTCAAGATTATCCTATAGAAAATGTATTACATTCCAGAAAATTATTTGTAAAATGGTTCATTAAAATTCATAATGAAGTAAATAAAGAAATAGGTAATCGCGAATACACATATGATGAAGTTATTGAAGATTATAAATATAAATTAAATCATTTAGATAGCGATCCGACATTAGTGTATAAGGTTATTATAGTGGCTTTAGTTTTATTTATAATTTTTACTGTCTGTAAGAAATAAAATATATAGTATATTATAACATGAAATTATTGGTATTAGTTTTGGTATTTTTATTCGCGTGGATGGTATTTGAGCCGTTAATGACAGGCAAACGAGTTAAAGGGTCAAAAGGATCAAAAAGATCTAAAGGATCTAGAAGATCTATGGGTATGGGTGGTGATACAGATATATATATGTATGGACTTATCCTTTTATTAGGATTTTTAGCATATAAGTGTATGAATAATGGTATAGAAGGGTTTGATGGGAAACCATATTGTGGATCTTTTAAGCCAACGTATACAAACTCCGACGGGGACACCACCGACCACGCAAAAGCGTGCAGGATGTTGTCTGTGGACGTGGACAGTGGTCGCCCCATCGAATATAACTGCACGGGTGCCCCAGAGCAAGGGTGTATATGGGTTAAAAATGCTGGTGTGGAAAAACTTATCGATGCAAACAGATCAAATCCTGACCCAAAAATGGAAGGGCGTCTCCAACGTATTAAGGAACTCGCTCAAAAGAAGAAAGAGCACAAGCGACTTGGAGCCCAGACGGAGTACGATGAGGAGGCTTTCTGTAAATACATGGAAGGCGCGGATGAATCCTGTAGAATGACAGAAAATTACGGTAGAGCCTGTATGGAGGAGGACTGGTATAAAGAAAAATGTACATAATAATTATATTTTATTCTAACTATTCATATTTTATTCTAACTATTCATATTTTAAAATATATTGTATATTATAACATGCAATTGTTGGTATTAGTTTTGGTATTTTTATTTGTGTGGATGGTATTTAAGCCGTTGATGACAGGCAAACGAGTTAAAGGATCTAAAGGATCTAAAGGATCAAAAGGCTCAAAAGGATCTTTAGGCTTTGGAAATGATACAGATATATATATGTATGGACTTATCCTTTTATTAGGATTTTTAGCATATAAGTGTATGAATAATGGCTTACTAGAAGGACTCGAAGGAACAAAATGTATTTCTAAAAGTGGTGATTTTGCTGACGAAGAAGTATGTAATGGTAAAACGTCTATAGATGAATGCCAAGGTATAGAGATATGTAAGTGGCAGGACACCCATGAAGTAAGTAAAACTGCTGTACTTCATATGATCGCAAAGCATGGTAGTCCCGAGGCAAAGAAGGATGTGTCAATTTTGCTCAAACGGTTCTACGATAATAATAAAGATAAAATAGACGCTGATGCCGCTCTTTTAAAATCAAAACATCTCAAAGATTTCTACAAAGAACATAAAAAGGAAATCGACGATAATGCCGCTCTTTTAAAATCAAAACATCTCAAAGATTTCTACAAAGAACATAAAGATGAAATCGACGATAATGCCGCTCTTTTAAAATCAAAACATCTCAAAGATTTCTACAAAGAACATAAAGGGGAAATCGACGCTGCCGCCGAGCACAAATATCTTGGCAAGAAGACGCAGACTTCAAACACAGAAGAGCTCCAATCAGATATGTGTAACTATGTGAAAGGTCTTCCGAATAAGTGTGATATGGCTCCTCTAGGCTGCCAGCAGGAAAAATGGTATAAAAAAGATTGTAAATAATAATTATATTTTTATTCTAACTATTCATATTTTATAATCTCGTTTTTTTTTTCTTTCATAAGATATAATGCCAAGAATTAAGAAATTAATTGTTTCCAAGATTATCTCTGATGATGACATTTCCAAAAAACAAGGAACATGGTTTACCGAGGACGATTTAGTTCATCCAATAATAAATAAGAATATTGATGTCTATTATCTGGATGAAAAGGGTCAAGAAAAGTTATTATTAAAGTATCGTAAAAATCAAATATCGGATGAGTTATGTGATTTGGGATGGAATTCATATAGAACATTAGCTAAACCTAGTCGAGGTAGAGGGGCTTCAGCTGGACCCATTCATCCAGACGGGCAATATTTTGGTAAGCGTTCTTTAGTTCACACAAAGAAATGGTCCACAGGATATCTTAAACCTGCTGGTAAACTATTAAAAGAAGAATTAGACCTTTTATCATTAGAAGATATTAAAAAGAGATCATATGATATAGATATCGCAGATAATGATACTAAAGAAAATATCATATATAAGATTGTAAAATCAAAAAAATTAGTGTCAAGTATGAAAGTTAATAATCAGGTCGCTTCACAACCACTTGGTTATTATGAAGAAACAAAAGGTATTATGGCTAAACCGTGTCGCTTAACACATTTTGCTAGGACTAATTTTGATAAATACAATGAAGGATTACCCTTTATTCAACATCTAGATACATGTTTTAAGAAATTAATACCTGAAGCCCATAAAAATCAATTATATAAAGCCAACCTAAAGAAACATCTACGGATCCCTAAAACATCTTTTTCTACCATTACCATTAATCGTAATTTCCGAACTGCCTTACATAGAGATGCAGGTGATTTTAAAGGTGGATTTGGTAACCTAACGGTTATAGAGAGAGGTAAGTATCATGGTGGATACACATGTTTTCCGCAATTTGGTATTGGAGTGGATGTTCGAAAAGGTGATTTCTTGGCTATGGATGTCCATGAGTGGCACACAAATACACCTATATACGAAACTGCTGAAGATAAAGCATATAATGATACTTTAGAAGATGTCTTTAAAGATAACTCTGAAGTAGGGACTGCCGGTATTTATGAAAAATATACCAGACTAACATTTGTATGTTACCTTCGGGATAAGATTAGCATAAAATGTCCTGATCTGGATAAATTGTCTGAATGGGAATTAGCACACTTAACTAAATCTGGTCATTCGAAGATTATTAAAACATGAGAAGATAAAAAACTGAAATAAGTTTATTTAAAGATTATCATATATTTTTACTAATAAAATGACTACTATTGATAAAGAAGAAAAGGAACCGATATCTATCATAACTCTATTTCGCGGTGAAACAGAGTTTATTCCCCTTATTAAAGATAACTTCAATAAATTTGATTATCCACCAGATAAATTAGAATTAGTTATAATTGATGATGGGAAAGAATCGTGTATAAGTGAATTTTTGGACGACGAACGTATACTATATATTCATCTAACAGATACAGAAATACGTGAATTTTTAGAAAAAATAGAATTTCCGAATGACACAGAGAAAGTGTTGTGGAATTATCAAGCGAGGACTAAGCGGTTGCCTAATGGATTCAAAAGAGACTATGGAGTTGGTTTATCTAGTCATGACATTTATTTCCATATGGACTATGATACTATTTATAACCCAAAAGCAATTACCCGAAAATTAAAGTTTATGAAATCTAATAAAGTGGATTGTGTCTATAACGCATCATTACTCTGTTATGATATTTATCAAAAAGAATTATACAAGACAGATAATCCTTACAATATTTATGAAGGCACTATGTTACATACCAAAGACTATTGGAAAAATGGTGGGTTTAAGTGGACGGATTTAAGTAATGAAGGACGTTTTTTTTCAGATAATCATGGACAACAACGGAAACAGGATAATTATTATGATTCTGTGAAGATTTTAAGTATTCGCAATATTCAAGAATATAAACCTGTTAAAATAGATACACAAAAATCTGAATTCAATTATGAACTAAAAAAAGATATCGTAGATAAAATTCAAATTACAATGAATCCGATTAAAGATAGTATTGATGAATTATTTCAAGATGTAGAGAATATTCATGTATTAGGAATTCATAGTGATTTTATAGAATCGTTAACTAATTCAAGTAACTATGTATGTGAAAATTACAAGGAAAAGATTAAACAAAAACATTTAGCGAAAGAAATTAAAGAATATAATAAGGATTTCAATGTTTTATTATTTGGGTACAAACAACCGATTTGGGCTTTATTTGAATATGTCAGTTTTGATTGTATTTTATTGGAAACCCAAAAAAATATGGAACAGATGCATTCAATAATTCAAAGTTGTAAGAAATATAAATATATTTATTTAAATGGACTATTTATTAATCAATCATTATTGGTAAATGAAGAATAAATATTTTCTAGTGTAATGTATAAAATGTTTTTAGATAAAGTTACTGGGAATATTCATAATTGGGTAGATAAAATGTGGTCACAACGTATTATACAAGTGTCTGCCTATGCTAGTTTATTATTCTATATATTAGGATCATATGATCTTATCGATACAGTAGATAAGTGCTTAATGAATACTTTTGACTTGAAACTAGGTAAAGAAGGTGTGCGAGTAATCCATGCATTAACCTTTGGGTTATTTATGTATTTAGGGACTCGTTTTTTCCTTGATCCGGTAGTGAAACGTTTATCTGGTAAGACCGAAGGCTTCGTTCATGGAGAAGATAGTGATAGTGATGGTGATGGTGATGCCATTGCGGATACCGGTTCTGATATGGTATCAGCGGATGATGGTGATGGTGATGCCATTGCGAATGCCGATTCTAATATGGTATCAGAGGAAGAGGAAGAGGAAGAGGAAGAGGAAGAGGAAGAGGAAGATGAGGAAGAACCTGAAGCTTTCACTAATGAAGGAATGAGCAATTTTGCTCCCGTATAATAATCTATTTTTCAAATATATTTAAAAATTAATTATAATTAATACATTATAGTTATGAAAACAACATTAGAAGAGTCCGCATATAATAATTTAAAGTTTTTACAAAATAAAGAATTATTTTTATCCAATAAATATTCAATTCAAAATCAATTATTTATTAATAAAGAAGGTGAATCATTTGATACAATTTATTCATTTGCGGATTTGGAATATCCAATATTCTTCACTTTTCACCAAATTTTAAACCATGTGAATACTTCATATAATAATAAATTTATGAGTCATTCTAAACAAGAGGTTATTCATTTATTAGAAACTGCCCTAGAAACATTATTTGAATATAACATTCAAATTGATGAGAAAAATGAACATTTTGAACAATTATTAGATGATCTAGATGAAAAAATATTCTTTATTAAACAATATTATAAGTATGGTATATGTTTAGGATTACCCACATTTATTAAGAATATGTTAAATTCAACCTGTTCATCATTCATTGAAGTAAGTAGAACCATATGTTCAGAATATATACAAGAATTAAAAGATCCAGGTTATTATGATACTAAATCAGATTCAGAAGAAGAAACAAGCGATGAAGATATTCCTGATTTAGAAGAGGATGATAAAAAATCGAATTAAATAACATATGGATTGTAATAATATGGTTCAGGTTTATAGATAGTAGCCGTATGTTCATTATTTAATAAATTAATAGACCCTTTATCTTGTAATTCAGTGCACCCTCGTTCATCGGTGCAATTCTGTCCACCAATAGAGACTGGAATAGGTATTTGATGATATTGATCTGATTTCACAAAGTAATTCCACATATTAGAATTAGGATAAGTTCTCCTACCATACAATTGCTGAAGTTTATTCGTATCATCTTTGCCTTGTAAAAATCCAACCATGTCATATTCTTGGGGGGGACCCCGTGTTTTCATGTTGAAACTCGGGTTTCTAGTAGCTTGCCTTAGGTCCGGTTTATAGATGTCTTCTCTATAAGGTTGGTCTTCTCTATAAAGTTGGTCTTCTCTATAAAGTTGACCATCTGCTTCTTTAACTATTTCTCGTACAATAACTTTTTCTTTCACAACCATTTCTTTATTCATTATTTGATAGACTAAAAAAACGAGTAATCCAAGTAATAGTAAATTCAATGGATCAATTGAATTAATTGTATTAATTGTAGATTTTTTTTTGTGTATGGAACCTCCTTTCATTTTTTTCTTATGTTTAAGTTTTTTCATTATATAAGAAATCAATATAATAATCTACTTAAAATAATTACTAATTGATTATATAAATGTATAACTTGATTGTGTGTGTGAATAAAAATGGCTTACTAGGTCAAGAAAATGATCTATACGCATCATCAAGTAAAGACCTCCACTATTTTAGTCAAGTTACAAAAGGTCATAGTATGCCTAAACAAAATATAGTAGTTATGGGTTATAATACATGGTTATCCCTACCACATAAACCTTTAAAGGACAGATACAATATAGTAGTAAGTAAAAATCACGCGAATATAAAGATAGATAATTCTTGCAGTATAACATCGTTAGATAAAACATTTGAATACATAGAATCAGTCAAAGATAGATTTGGCGAAGTCTTTGTAATTGGAGGTGCTTCTATCTACGAACAATGTTTATTGAAGTATCCGGATCAATTAAATAAGATGTATATTAGCGAAATTGATGATGAATGGCAAGGTGACGGTGATTCAAAGTATTTTCACTATGGTTCCATGTTATCCAAAATGTCTATCATCAAAGAAAGAGTTGAAACAACTGATACGCGTATATACGATCCAAATGACCAACTATACAAAGTGAAACATTGTAACTTAACCTTTAAAGTATACCAAAAAAAAGAACTCATTAATACCGATGAACAACAGTATCTAACCTTGATGAATTCAATTGTGGATGAAGGTTTAGTGATGGAAGGACGTAATGGTCCGGTAAAGAGTTCATTTGGTGAAAAAATGGTTTTTAATCTTGATAGATTTCCCCTTTTAACCACTAAGAAGATGGGTCACTTAACAGTGCTTAGAGAACTTCTATGGTTTCTCAAAGGATCCACCGATAATAAAGTATTAAAAGATAAAAAAGTCCATATATGGGACCAGAATGCTAGTAAAGAATTCTTGGAATCGAGAGGTCTCCCTTATGAAGAAGATGATTTAGGACCTGTATATGGCTTCCAATGGAGACATTTTGGAGCCTCTTATAAAGATAGAGGTACAGATTATAAAGGACAAGGATTCGATCAGATCAAATGGTTGATCCAAGAAATCAAAGATAATCCAAGTTCTAGACGATTGATTCTGAATGCATGGAATCCTCCAGATTTAGATAAGATGGCTCTACCACCGTGTCACATCTTATCTCAATTCTACGTAAATCAAGAAGAGGGGACTTTATCGTGTCAATTGTATCAACGTAGTGGTGATATGTTTTTAGGTGTTCCATTCAATATTGCATCTTATTCCTATTTAACGTATATCTTGTGTAAATTAACTGGTTATAAACCAGGTAAACTCCACCATGTGTTAGGTGATGCGCATGTGTACCAAGAACATTATCAAGCAGTTAAAGGGCAATATAAACGGGTTCCCAAAGTGTTCCCCAAATTAACTATATCGGATGAATTAACCGATATAGATGATATAGATGAAAAGATGTTTCATTTAGAAGGATATTCAAGTTATTCGAGGATAAGTGCTCCTATGAAGGTTTGATGGATCACCTACCGTATCCTTGATGTGTCATTTTATAGCATAGAAATAATTTACCGATAACTCAAATGTATTGAATGTTGTAAAGAAATATTCATTACATATAACCCGTGTTTAACCGTAGAATTACCTTCAATTTGTATGCCATTTTCTGTTACTTCGACAATCTTATATTGTGTTTTCAAACAAGAATTATCGTCTAACTCAATGTTCTCAAAATTACATAGTCTAACATAATCTCCTACCATGAATTCACCTTTTGTATAAGACATTTGTAAATATCCTTTATCATTTGATTCTATTTTGTACACATCACATCTTTTTTTCGTAGTGGATAATTGACTATTCAGTGATATCTGAACTTTGTCAGAAGTCAAAGTAAACGTAGATTCGTAGAAAGGTGTGTATAAACCATATTCACGAGTCCCCAATTTCATCGTTCCTCTCAAATGAAGTTCTATCTTTGTATTGTCTAATGATAAGATCAAAACAGGGTTCGCGAATAAATAATTATCTTCAATGGGTAAGATTATTTTTTCAAGTTGACATTCTTTCTTATGCACTTTATTTACTATTCTATATGAAAAACGATTTGATTGTTGCAGATTTATTATACGTTGTAAAGAATGTAGTAGTAGATTGTCTTCTTTTAATTCATCATCTTGTAAATTAGTTGGTTCTTGTAAATTAATTATTTCTTTAGGTTTGTCTACTTGAATACTTTGTTGTTTAGATATGAACTGCTTGTAATAATCTACTTGAGTATCTAATAAATGTTTATTCAGATCTTTTAAATCTTCTGTATCTACTTTTTGAAAGGTGTTCGTAAAATTGGTTTCAAAAAATTGATTATATGTAGAATTAGATGACATATCAACATTGTTCTCTTTTTGAATATATTGAGTGATTAAGTTATACATATATTTTTTATTATGTTCCGAATGATATTTATCATATAATGAGACTGTATCCATTATAATATAATTAAAAATAAAGGTTATAAAAGAACGTATTAAGCGTATATTTTATCACTTATATCTTTTCTTTTCTCATATTCATTACAACTATCTCTTTTTTCTTTAGTTAATTTTTTAACTTTTTCATCATAATATTCGTCATCTGAGTCAATACAATAGTCAGGTTTTTCAATTTTTGATTTAACATCTAGTTCATGGAAACCAGGCCAACCTTTATCTGAATCTAGTTTTCTCGTAAATAGTAAATCGGATATTCTATTATTTAAAGAGTATTTTAAAATAGCTCCAATAATTAATACAATTATAGATGATCTAATAGATAAATATATTTTTTTACTTAATGGATATTTACACCCTGTTACAGAATGATTAATATTAAGAATATTAATTATTATAACTAATAGTATTATATATAACATTTTATCATCATTTTTTTTAATAGTTGTAAAATTAATTATCATAGATACAGAAATGATAAAGTATAAAACATTTATAAATGTAATATCAAGTGGCTTTAATACTTTAATAGCGAATAATATAACCGTAATAAAAATAAATAAAAATATCATTGGAATAATAAATAACCAATTAATTGATACAGGATCCATTAATATATATAACATTTTATTCACATTTTATTCACATAATCTTTGATAACTTATAGTTTACTTTTTTTTATCTTTTTCTTTTTTATCTTTTTTATCTTTTTTTTCTTTTTCTTTTTTATCTTTTTCTGCTTTAGATTTATCTGCTTTAGATTTATCTGCTTTATCTTTTTCTACTTTAAAAACACCCTGAGTTGTTGCTAGAGATACAGGTTGTTCTTTTTGAGTCGCTAATCCAATACTACTTTTATTACTTAATAACTTTTGATCAGCAAATGATATAGATGCCGGGACACCATCTCCTCCAACATAATTAGGCATTAAATTTGTTACGGGAGAATATGCGGGTTCAACACTAGCTTCACCTAATCCACTTAACGGGAAATATTGACCATGTGTAGTAACACCTTTATTTCTACCTGGGAATATAGCATCGGTTATATCAGCGAGCGTTAATGTTTTACATTCAGGACATTTGGGGGATTTTGGACACGAAGGAGACACAGGACATGCTTTGGAATCAGGGCACACACAATCAGGACATCCACCCTCTACACAGTTACATGCAGGGCACTTTGGACATTTAGGACATTTAAATTTATCCAGTTGATTACTTATATCACTATTAATAGATCTCTCTGAAAAAAGTAAAAATATGATAACACTAGCTAATACTAGTATAAATAATTGTAATATAATTAAACCTGAATTTTCACCAAACATATCTTCTAAATCCATATTATATTACTAATCAACATTTAATTTCTTCCGGATGTAAATAACAATGACGTTGATATTCTATCATTTTTTTATCATTTAATCCACTGTTTAAATAATTATGAAAGGGAACCTCTTTAATCATGTTTTCCATAAAATGTAAACAATAGAATCCACAAGAATATCCATTATTTTGAAATGGTTTATCATTATTTGAAACAACGAATTCTAAATTACGTGTTTTACCTTGTCCTTTTATTTTATGTATTAAATCGTTAATTTCTTCCGAAGGCTTTTCACCAAATGAATCAAAATAATATATACCTGATTGACCATTTAAATTTTTACCTAATATATCCACAAACATGGATATCCAATGTTTTCCAGGTTTATCACTTTCGTCTGTATTAAATACCATTCCTAATTTATGTTCTTTATTATCCATATGATTACATATATCTATATTACATAATTTACTTACTGAACATTTCCTAAAATCAATGGGGACTGCTCCATAAAAATGGAAATTTTGTAAATCTTCATGATATTGATTTATAACTGCTTCAATATCGAAATTACTCGTCCATTCAGTGTAATCTTTAACGATATCTTTTGGCATATGAGGTCTAAATTGCTTTCTAAAATATTTCGCATCATTCTTAGATAAATTATTCATTAATTTCCGTATATTTAACCAACAAGCCTCTGTCTTACAATTAAAATTATCCTGAATAATTTTACATATTGTATGATATATTTTTTTATCAGATAATCCTTTATATTTAAAATATATTCCTTTAATCTTATTTAATGCCTTAGCAATACTATGAATACTTTTATGAGATAAACAAGTATATGGTAGTTTTTTTTTAAAAGGTGTACAATGTTTCTGCTTATAATGGGATACTATTTTTTTACTCGTTAATTTTTTTTTACTCGTTAATTCTTTCATACTTAATATTATTTAGAAAATTATTTAAAAGAGTGGATATATGTTATTATAAATGGAAGGATTTAACATAATTGATTATAAATCCCAAGTGGATTCTTTAACCACGTATTTAATTAATGAATACATGAAACTTGAAAAACATGTTATTGATATTAAAAAATCTACTACAAATGAGTTAGCAGATATGAATAAACATAAAACATCTATAAGTGCATTACTTCAAGGCAAAGAAAATCAACTCCTTGGTTTAGAAAAAGAAATTGAAGGCTTTAAATTTAGAGAACAAGAATATAAAAAAACGATTGATAACAAAGAACCTGATAACAAAGAACCTGGTAACAAAGAACCTGATAACAAAGAACCTGGTAACAAAGAACCTGATAACAAAGAACCTGGTAACACAATAGAACCAGAAACTGAAACGAATAAATTTGATCTATTACGAGGTCAAGCTAAAGAAATCACTGCCAAAGACAAAGAAATTAAAAGATTAACCGATGAAAATAAAAGATTAACCGATGAAATATGTAAATTAAAACAAGTGAATGATATTAAATTAGGTATAGAAATGTTAGTTGAAGATAAAGAAGATAAAGAAAAAGAAGAAGATACTTTTTATATAGTAACTTATCGTAAGAATAAATATTATAAAGATAAAGGTGATAAAATATACGATATATTAGATGACGATGAAGTGGGAGCGCATATAGGATCATGGGTAAAAGGTACTTCGGGAAAATATAAGCTTGTTAAAAACTAACTAGGATGGTCATTTACCTACCACAGCTTATCCGAGATCACGTATCATAAGATCGCCACCGTTTTCCCCCACCGTCTTTCCCCGTTCCGGTAATTTCGACGCGGGGACGCTCGCCAGCAGTTACCGATGACGTCCGCCCGCTCGTGCTGGAGACCGGGATTGTTTGATCAAGTTCGCTGCTAGCCGACGTCACCTCAGATTTCACGGGCAGGGGCACAGAAGACGCCTCCTCCGCACTCACCGAATCCACAACAACTTTCTTAATATCCTGAAGTAAGAATTTATCCAAGTATATGTATCCAAAGGCCCCGGTAAAAACAGTAAAAAATACCTTAAAAATGTTGAACTTACTATAATTTATGTATTCCTTCAAAAAGCCTCTCTCCATACTCACCACCCACCCCAAAAATAGCAATCCAATCCCCAACCATCCAATGAGAACCCACCACCACCTATCCAACCCTTCAACAACTTTATCTTCCTCATCACATGGACAAGGTTCCCGTAAAATAAAATACATCAAAGCAATCAAAACAATACATAGGGGCATAGAAATATGATTCAT
>Ga0315336_1005804_pt1 | contig 13174 bp, 9 predicted proteins | sample ASW5metaG_FD_204512 | JGI IMG/M metagenome (GOLD analysis project Ga0315336, IMG submission 204512) | Ammonia-oxidizing marine archaeal communities from Monterey Bay, California, United States - ASW #5 | ecosystem: Environmental > Aquatic > Marine > Intertidal zone | place: USA: California...
AGAAGAGAAAAAGGTGCGGCGGTACGTCCATCTTGGAACCGGCAACTACAATCCAAGCACGGCACGGGTCTATACCGATCTGGGGTTGTTTACCTCCGATCAGGAAATGGCCGATGAAGTTTCTGCACTATTCAACTTTCTCACAGGTTACTCTCAAAATCACGACTGGCAAAAATTGATCATCGCCCCTCAGGACCTCCATCGCAAAACCCTGGAATTCATCGACGAACAAGCAGAGCGGGCCCGTCACGGCAAGCGGGCACGGATTTTTGTCAAACTCAATTCACTCGTCGATCGCAAGACGATCAATGCACTCTACCGAGCCAGCCAAATGGGGGTCCCGATCGATCTGGTGATCCGCGGAATCTGCTGCCTGAGGCCTGGACTGCCCGGCATCTCTGAAAACATCCACGTCCGTAGCATCGTTGACCAGTTTTTGGAACACAGCCGGATTCTGGTTTTTGGCGAAGGGAACAAACAAAAGCTCTTTTTGAGCAGTGCCGACTGGATGCCTCGCAACTTTGAACGTCGCGTCGAGGTAATGTTTCCAATCGAATCAGCCAATTTGCGGCGCGACATCATCGAACGAATTATTCCAGCCTACTTGCACGACAATTCTCGGGCACGAGTGCTCCTTGCGGATGGAACGTATGTGAGAGCCAAGCAACACAGTAAAGAAGCCATTCGCCGCAGCCAACACGAACTGCTTTTCTCAGAAATCTCAACAGAGAACACAGCTCCAATAAAAGATGAGTCCTCTAAATCTTCCAAACGGCTAATGAAGCTTAACAGCGTTACAAATGGCAAGATGACAGCCGATTCATCCGGTGTCAAACGTGTTACCAGGCACTAGCTGAGCGGGGGCACACGACGCCGCTACTGAAAGTAACCTGTTCGGTCATCTACCCTACTCGTTGACAACACTCCCTCTGCCAGCAAAAGAGATTGTTACTGATCCAACCCGGGGTCTGGCAGCTTGATCCGCAGCCTTCCTGCCTCGCTTTCGCGCAAAGCACGACGAAGGTGCTTGATGTATTCATCAAGCAAGTGATCTGAAATCCAATCTAGCCTTCCCTGCACCAAGCCTCCCAAGATTCCCCGCATCAGGTCTTTTGATCGTTGCCAGCCAGTCACCGAGCGGATTTGACCTTTCGCGCCGAGATACAGCTCCTGCCCTGAGTGACGATAACCAAGCCAGACCGGCGGTACTCGAGGTACAATATCGTTGTTGTTCACCCAACGATAAAATTCAAGCTTTACATAGTTCACGTAACGCTTGTTACCTACTCTCGGCGCCCCATAAGTGAAGAGGGCACGCGGATTCGATCTGATGACCGATAATTTACAGCGTCCGGCGCAAATCGTGGCTATCGCTCCGCCTAACGAGTGGCCAGTAAACCATAATGTCCTGCAGTTACTGACGAGGGCTTGTTCAAGGCGAGGCCACAGATCATCAACTTCGTACTTGAAGCCGCGATGAACCCAACCAACCGTCTCGGCAACAGCTTTTGTCACATCAAAATTTGCCTTCACGTCGTTCCATTCATCCGGTTCAGTGCCACGGAAGACGACAACCACATCGTCGATATTGCCAAGCACATACGCTTGCGCGCCACCGCGATCGTAGTAGCGAACCTCGGGCAAACCAATCTGACATGCGAGTTGCCCTGCGTCGGCGCGGTCCAAATATGCAAGCTTCGACAGCTCGGCAAATAATATCGACTTTTGTAAGAATCCCAAACCGTCGATCGGACCTACAAGCTGACTTTGCAGAACAAAGTTGGCCGTGTTGGCCTGCTCCATCTCGTGATCCCATTGCTGAGTCGTCGTGTGCAAATCACTTCCTCATTGATCTTGGTGACGACAAACGTATGGATGACAAGGGTCCGATTGTAATGTCGAGTCGCCCCAAAAAGAAAGAGAAATACTGAAACAGCTGCTTCGAAGGTGCAAGCTACTCAACGTTGACAGTCTCGAGTCGTTGTTGCCAAAAACGACGGGCCCAATCCCGTGAAGCGGACTCCGTTTCCTCGCTACCACCCGCTTCGTCCAGCCAGTCCAGAAAGAAACGAACCGCAGTTCCGCTTATCCGCGCCACATCATCCTTTTCAACGAAGTAAGGGGCGGTAAGGGCACGTTGATAGAAATCTGTATTGTGGGTACGAACACGCAGCAAGAACCAACCACTCTGATCAAACCGCAACTTGGGTAGCCGCCCGCCGCTCTCCACGAACTTGTCGAGTCGAACGTCATATTCGACCCGCCCATTACGAATGATCTCCAGGTAATCGACCGATTCACGTGATGCCAATTCAAGTCCAATCTCTAATTCAAGGACTTCCCCACCGCGCAATCGAAAAATGTGTCCCGGAGGATGGCCTTCGACCATCGGTCTGAGGAGTGGGCCATTGGTCACAAATACGCGGCCATTGGAGAGTCCGTTCCACCAATCGTCGCCGAAAAATCCATCGTCGCAGTGAACATAAACACGGCTGGCGCCGGGAACAACCTGATCTGACTTCGAAGCACCACTTCCCGCCACTGGTGGAATGCGGAAGCCACATTCCAACACTTGAAAGTAGACATGCTCAGCATACCTTCCCGCTCCCCGTTCTCCCGAAAAGCGAAATGAATCGATTTTGCGCTCCGCGACATGGTGTGTCTTGACCACCGCTCGCGTTCCGATCACCTGAATCGCGTCGAGGCCTCCTGTGGTCAACAAGATCGGCAATCGAGACACGAGCGGAGAAATCGCAACCACATTCATCTTGGCATCATGAGCCGCACGCATCTCTCTCACCACGGTCGGCAAGGCCTGTGGAACGTCGGACAGGTGCGGACGCTCGTCTGCGTCAAGCCGAGTGAAAAACAGGCAGTCTGGCACCTCCTGATGTCGAAAACCCACTCTCACACCCTTCGATCCAACCAAATTAATGAGCCGACGTCGACGCCGCTCCGCAGTGCTAAAATCCTCTCCCAAAGACCAGTCAACAAAAACACCCAGGTGGAGTTGTTCCGCTTTGAGAACCTCGCTAAGCAACTCGGCATCGATCTCACCAAGTAACAAATCTGCGGCGTACCATCCTTCATCCGCGAGATTGGCAAACCGGTTCATCTTGATGGTTTCGGTATCGTCGGCGCGACGGTCGATTTCGAAGTGACCGAAACGCGTTCGGTATTCAGGGCCGGCATTAAGTTCAAACGTGTACTGGCCCTTACGGAGTTTGAGGTCCAGCTGGCCGTCGATGTAAAAAAAATCTCCCATCTCGATAACATTCGCCTGCTGGGGAAGAACCGGGCGGTCACGGGAATTCCGTAAATGCATGCGGGCAGTCAAAGGCTGGCCCGTGTGGGCATCGACCACCCGGAGTTGGAGTTTGCCGTCCGTGCGGCCAGCAGCCGGAGCCGGGCTCGCCTGCAAGGTCAGCCACAACACTCCAAAAAGGGTTCCAATGGCCACGGGCAGCGAACCCGGGTATCGACGCTGGTTGACGAAAGAAGGTTGCATACAGAAAGTTTAGCACGCGGTGGACTGTTCCGGTGGCCTCCTTATGCTTTCCAAGAGGACCGGCTAGAATAGGGTGAACTTCCGGTAATCTACCCAAATCTACGGCTCGTCCGTTCCGCGTGACCCAACCGAATGGCAAACGACTATTACGCAACACTGGGGGTCAACCGTTCAGCCTCACAAGAAGAAATTCAGAAGGCGTACCGCGATCTTGCGCGCAAATATCACCCAGACATGAATCCCGATGACGATTCGGCGAAAAATCGCTTTCAAGAGGTACAAGCAGCTTTCGACGTCCTGAGCGACGAGAAAAAACGCCAACTCTACGATCGCTACGGGAGCAATTTCGAGGCCATGAGAGGGGGAAGCCCCGAAGCGGGGGAAGGAACGTATCCCTGGGCCGGATCGCGCGGACACAGCTATGAGTTCGACCTGAATGATCTGTTTGGCGGACATAGTCCCGGCCAGGGTGGTTCGGCAGGAGGTGGTTTCGCTGACCTTTTCAAACAATTCGGTCGTCGCGCTGGAGCAGGTTCCACACAGCAGCAGCCAAGGCGTGGCTCGGACATCGAACACGAATTGACCGTGCCGTTTAATACGGCTGCAACCGGTGGCGAGGCCACGATTGCTGTCCAACGCCATAATGGCAAACTCGATACGATCAATGTCAAGATTCCAATCGGTATCGACGACGGGCAAAAGATTCGTCTGCGCGGCCAAGGTGAGGCTGACGTGGGCGAACAGGCCGGCGACATCCTGATTACGATCCGCGTTAATCCCCATCCCCATTTTCAACGTCGAGGGAACCGACTTGACGTGCGCGTACCAATTACGCTGACCGAGGCCGTGCAAGGTGCCAAGGTCGACATACCGACCCCCCAAGGTACAATCACGCTTAGCATCCCGCCGGGAACTTCCAGTGGAAAAAAACTCCGCGTCAAGGGACATGGGGTTAAGCCCAGTAAAGGAAAGCCAGGCGATTTGTTCGCTGAAGTTCAAATCGTTCTCCCCGATGACTTGACCGATCAGCAGCAGAAACAACTCACCGAAATCATTGCCGATCAGCCCCAGAATCCTCGTGCGAATTTAAGATGGTAAATCAATCGATTCTGTGGATTTCGGCCAGGTGGTTGTTGGGGCAAGCACCGACTAGTCGGGCTATCGAACAACTTGACCCTGTCCGCAATGCAATCCTCTTGATAGTACTGCTGGGCCTGGTACTTCTGGGTATTACCCTGATCGCATGTGTCATGATTGGTGGACGTTGGGTACGCCGACTCGCCCGCCCACACATTTCACCAAGCAATTCTCGACACGCTTCAGGTAAGGAAAAGTGGAGACAAGACTTAGCAAATCAACTGCCTGACGCCAAACTGGAAGAAACGATTGTCACCAATCCGATCACGGATGACACGCTCGCCGATTAGCTGTTTCTTTGCATCTCGTTGAATGATCATGAACCGGTTCGAATTCTCCAGGAAATTGCGGCTGCTACGAGGGCGAGAATTCGAGCACGTCTACGGACACCGCTGTTCAACGGCTGACGGTTTGTTGATCTTGTACGGTGCCCGGAATGACCTGGGATTTCCTCGATTGGGACTGACGGTTTCGCGGAAAGTGGGCGGGGCTGTTCGCAGGAATCGCTGGAAGCGGGTAATCCGCGAGGCGTTTCGCTTGAGTCAGCACGAGCTCCCTGCACTTGACTTGGTATGTTTACCCCGACCGGCAGCCACACCTTCCCTGCGCCAACTCCGGCAATCGTTGCCCGAGCTAGCAATTCGCCTGGAGCAAAAACTTCAGCGCCAGCACGACCCTCCCAGGTAAACGACAGCCGTAAACAGGCAGGTCCACTATGAAATTCTGGAAGATTCTTGCCAGCTTGCCGGCACAGATCATCATTGAGGCAGTCCGCGGTTACCAATGGGCGGTCAGTCCCTGGCTGGGCCAAAATTGCAGGTTCGAGCCGAGTTGCAGTCAATATTTCATCGGAGCCGTCAGAAAATACGGAGCCATACGGGGCAGCCTGCGAGGTTTGTGGAGGATTGCCCGCTGCCACCCTTTTCACCCCGGCGGCTACGATCCCCCCTGATCCCAAGCCACCGCCCTGTCGCGGTATCCCGGGTGGGTCACTCACGTTGAAATTGCGGCAAGTGCCGGTTCTCAATTCTCCCTGCCTGTTCATCTTGACCCCAGGTACCCAAGCCACTACGCTTCGCCCGCTTGGCGGGCTCGCCGCGGAAAAACCAAGGCAAGGACTGTGCACGTGCTAGCTGAATGACAGAGGTCCGCACACCGGCTGTTTATGGCCACGGACTGCTAACTCTTCCGCATGGACGCTTTTGGAGCATTGCGGCATGAAAGTTCACCCTCGGACCGCTTGGTCACCTGAACTACTTGCCTTGATCATACTCATCGCTGCAGGCTGCAGTGGCCCCATTTTGCGGCCACAAAGCCCGGAGGCGGTGCTACAAGACGAGAAGCTACCGGATGTGAATTTCATTTCTGAATTCACCCATCCGTACGGAACGAACTACGTGAAGGCAGAAGCCGTCTCCTTGGTCACCGGCCTGGCTGGTACAGGAGAAGACCCGCCTCCAACCCCCAATCGCGTCGCTTTGCTGACCGAGATGAGCCGTCGACAAGTGGAAAACCCCAACCGGTTACTCGCTTCTCCCAATACAGCGCTTGTCCTGGTACGTGGTTATCTGCGCCCCGGAATTCGCGAGGGTGACAGGTTCGACATTGAAGTTCACGTGCCGCGACAAAGCGAAATAACGAGCCTTCGTGACGGCTGGCTCTTGCCAACACGCCTCAGTGAACATGCCTCGATTGGCGGACGAGTCTGCAAGGGGAAAGTTCTGGCCCTGGCAAAGGGTCCCTTGCTCGTCGATCCATCAGCTGATTCGGAGACGGAATCGGCAATCGCCACACGCGGTCGCGTATTAGGTGGTGGCGCTGCGTTGGAGTCCCGACCGCTCGGTTTGATTATCGGTCACGCGTATCAATCGGCCCGCATGAGTCAGTCGCTTTCAAACGCGATCAACAGACGATTTCATCTCTACAGCGATGGCCGCAAGCAAGGCGTTGCGATGCCCAAAAATGAAGAGTTTGTAGAACTCGCAATTCATCCTCGTTACAAGGATAACGTCCCGAGATACCTGGCAGTCATCCGTAACATCGCCGTTAACCAGTCGGCATCGGATGCCAACACCCGCATGCCTTTGCTGGAACGTCAATTGAAAGATCCTCTGACATCAGCTACGGCAGCACTCCGTTTGGAGGCGCTTGGCAGTGAGTCCTCGACCGAAGTTTTGCTCAAGGGGGTAAAATCGGGAGATCCCGAAGTACGACTTTATTCAGCCGAAGCGCTAGCGTACCTCGATCATACCGACGCTGTTGCGGCGCTGGCCAACGCCGCTCGAAACGAACCCGCTTTCCGTGCGAACGCACTGGCAGCGTTGAGCGCCATGGATGATGTTGTCTCGTACGATGCGTTGCGAGAACTTTTGTCGGTCCAAAGCGCCGAAACACGGTACGGAGCCTTTCGCTCGTTGTGGGCCATGGATAAACACGCTGCGATTGTCCGTGGGGATCCGTTGAATGGGCAATTCAGCCTGCACATACTCGACGTCGACGGGCCTCCCATGATTCACGTCACAAAAAGTTTTCGCCCCGAAATTGTCCTGTTTGGAAAATCGCATCAATTCCAACTTCCTTTGGTACTTGACGCAGGAAGTAAAATCCTGGTGAACGGTTTAAGTGGCGGACAAATCACAGTCAGCAAGTTCGAACCTGGTACATCTCCAAAGCAACGCGTTGTTTCAACTGATGTTGAGGAAGTTGTGAGAACTATTGTGGATATGGGTGGCACTTATCCCGATGTCGTTCAAGCCCTTCAGCAAGCCAAGCAGGAAGGTGCCTTGGCCAGTCGTTTTCGCGTGGATGCTCTCCCTGAACCCGGGCGACGCTATGACCGCGACAGCGACAAAACTGACGAAGCAACGCAAACCGGGCCATCACGCGACGTTGCCTCGCCACTGCCAAACTTGTTCTCGCGCCGACGCTGATTAAGGCACGAGTGCAGGAGCTACAACAGGACGGTTCGCTCTCAACCTTTCGCGCGTCGCCCGCTGTTTTCCCGTCATGCTCAAGGCAATCGAACTCACTGGTTTCAAAAGCTTTGCCGACAAAACGCGGTTTGAGTTCCGCGAAGGTGTGACTGTTGTCGTCGGCCCGAATGGCTCGGGAAAATCGAACGTTGTCGATGCGATCAAGTGGGTCCTTGGCTCCCAAAGTGCCAAGTCCTTGCGCGGAAAGGAGATGGCCGACGTCATCTTCAATGGGTCATCCTCACGCGGCCAACTTCATGCCGCCGAAGTCACCCTGACAGTCGACAACTCCAGCAATGTTCTGGAAATGGACTCTCCCGAGGTCCACATTACCCGCCGTGTTTATCGTAGTGGCGAGGGGGAGTACCTTGTCAATCGCCAACCTTGCCGATTGCGCGACATTCGCGATCTACTTGCCGGTACGGGAATCGCAACGGAAGCGTACAGCATCATCGAGCAGGGAAAAGTCGACGTCCTCTTGCAGGCGTCGCCCCGCGAGCGTCGAGCCATCTTTGAAGAAGCAGCTGGCGTAAGTCGGTTCAAGTCAAAACGTGCCGAGGCAACACGCCGTCTGGAACGCGCCGAACAGAACCTGCTGCGACTTTCCGATCTTGTCGACGAGGTCGAAAGCCGACTCCGCAGCCTACGTGTACAAGCTGGCAAGGCTCGACGCTACCGCGACTGCGCTGGCCGGCTTGAGGAACTGAGAACCAGCGTAGGACTCGCTGATTGGGGCGCGCTCAACAAGCACATCGACCAGCTCGATGCCAAGTTTGCAAAGGCCAACCAAAACCTTGAAAACCAGCTAGCAGTCGTCACCCAGTGCGAAGAGAAGTTGAATCGACTGGAAAAGACGTTTGAATTGAACAACGATGCCCTGCGAGAAATTCAAGCTGAATCGCTGGCCATTCGTGAACAAATCGCCTCTCAACGTGGGACCGCCGAAAACGGGGGTGCGCGGTGCCTTGATTTGGAAAACCAGATCGGCCACCTTCGCCAACAGCGGGCCGCCATGTCCCTCCGCGCTTCAGATGCCTCTGATCACGCGCAGAAAATCGAATCCCAGCTTCAGGCCGCACACCAGGAATTGGAATTCGTAAACGCGGAGTGGAACTCTGCCCAAGCAGAACTCCAGATAACACTGGCTAAAGCCACTGAACTCAAAGCCGAAATCGACCGCTTACGCACCAAACACGACCAGGAAGTTCTATCGAAAAATGCCTTGGCCAGTCAATTGCAAGTCCTCGATGCGGAACAACGAACTACGGAAATGACACGATCCAGTTACGGGCAGCAGTTTCGCGAACTGGGTAAGCAACGATCTTCGCTGGAGGATGACTTAACCAACTGCGAGCGACTGCAGGGCCAACTTGCCCACAGTTTTGAGAAAGCACAGGACGAACTTACCGAAAGTGAACTCACACTTGCAGATCAGCGTCATCACCTCACCCGGACTCGCAAGAAGATCAGCCAGTTGGAGCGAGAACGGGCTCGTGTTGGCGAACGTGTTGCCGTACTTGAGGAACTCGAACTGAGACGTGAGGGTTATTCTACGGGTGTCAAAGAAGTACTGGAGAAAGCCCAACAAGAACCGGACGGACCTTTCGGCGATACCTGCGGCGTCGTGGCAAATTTGTTACATGTTGACGTCGATACAGCACCACTTGTCGAAGTCGCAGTTGGCGACAAAGCCCAACATATTCTGATTCGTTCGGGTGACCGACTGTTGGAACACCTCCAGAACAATCCCGGTGCCGTTGTGGGTCGAGTTGCTTTATTACGACTCGATACCCCCCCAGCGGCTAGCGCCATTGACCGCATTGACCTCTCCACCGAACCGGGGGTACTCGGGAGAGCCGACGCATTTGTGGAAACAGATCCCAGCTATGCCCTGTTGGCCCCCCGCTTGCTGGGTCGGACGTGGTTTGTTGAGTCTCTGGCAACGGCGGTTCGCCTGGCAACCACGCTGGGCCGCGGGCTGAGCTTTGTGACCAGCGATGGTGAACTACTCGCCGCGGATGGCACCTTGGTGATTGGCCAACGCCAGGCAACTACTGGTTTGCTAACTCGAGTAAGCGAGCTGCGCGCCGGTCGTGGCCAGACTGAAGAATTGCATCGCCAAATCCTCAGCCAGAAAAAAATGATTGCACGCCTTGAGGAAGAATTGTCGAATCAGGAAGTTCGTGTTTCTACAAGTCGCCAGACTCATACCCAACTTGCAAAAGAACTCACCGTTTTGCAAACGAAAATTGCCAACCTCCAAAGCACGATTGCGAATCTGCAAAACCAGCAAGACCCTGTCGCCACAGAGCTGATTTCGCTGAGTGATCGGCTCGAAACGTCAGCTCGCAAAAAATCAAACCTGACACAAGAACATGCGGCAATAGAAACCAACTTGGCGCAACTCACCCAGGAATTTGAACGGGAAAAACACCAACTCCCTACGATCGAGGACCGGCAGCGGCATTGGGAATCCAAAACCGCCGACGCCCGTGTGGAAGTCGCTACCTGTAAACAACGCGCTGAAATCCTTCAGGCACAGGTGGCACAAATTCATCGTGACCAGGAGGAACGCGAGCAAGCTCTTGCCGACGTTCATGAACGTCTCGCCGAATTCCAGCAGCAGGTCGGTCAGGTCGAATTACAAATCCTTCAAGCCAATCAGGAGATCGCTAGTCTGGCGCTACGACGTCAGACACTCAACCTGGAAGTTCGTCGCCGGGAGATCGCACATCAAGCGATCCGACAGCAACGTGCCACCGAAGGACATGACCTCAAAGAGGAACGACAACATGTCACTGAGTTGCAGAATAAAGTTGGTCGAATTGAAGTTGCCGCCAATAAAGTGCGCCACGAACGTGAAACCTTATGGGAACGTTTACGGGACGACTACGGCATCGATTTGAAAACGGTTACAACCCCGGATAACAATGCCACGATCATTGCGAATCGACGTGAAGTCGAGCAGGAAATCGCTGAACTTCGGGAAAAACTCAATTCGATCGGAGCCGTTAACCTCGACGCTTTGGATGAACTCGATGCTCTGGAAGAGCGGTTTACAAGACTCTCTGCACAGTACCAGGATCTGGTTGATTCCAAGACGACTTTGGAACGGATCATCAGCAGGATTAATATCGATAGCCGACAGCTATTCACCGAGACACTGAACACCGTACGCGGTCATTTCCAGGAACTGTTTCGTCGGCTCTTCGGTGGTGGGCAGGCAGATATCATCATCGAAGAGGGTGACCAGGATATTCTTGAAAGCGGCATTGAAATCGTTGCCTGCCCACCAGGAAAGGATATGCGCACGATTTCACTGTTGTCTGGTGGAGAAAAAACTTTGACCTGTGTCGCCTTGCTTCTGGCCGTATTTCGAAGCAAGCCCAGCCCCTTTTGTGTGCTCGATGAAGTCGACGCAGCACTTGACGAGGCCAATATTGGTCGTTTCACCAACGTGTTGGGCGAATTCCTTTCCTCCACCCAATTCATCGTCATCACCCATTCAAAAAAGACGATGTCGGGAGCAAACGCTCTGTACGGGGTCACGATGCAGGAATCAGGTATCTCAAAACTCGTCTCGGTTCGATTCGAAGATGTCACCGAGGATGGCCATATTCTGCCGACTGCGGGACGTCTCGCAGATCCCAATCAAGACGCTAGCACAGATCGTCACGCTGCCTGAGTTGCGGGGTCGTCGGCAAAAGACGATCTGGTCTACGGTGGTCCTGCCTCGCCACCTCGCGGTGCAACCACTGGTAGCTGCCAAAAACGAGCAACTTCTTGCACGGTTAGTGCGAACCTTCCAGGAAAACTGGCTGTGTGCCGTGGCAGGACGAGCAGTCGGTGATAACTAGCACAATCCACTCTTTCGGCAGGACTTGCAAAAGTTTCTAAAGTCGACCCCCTCTTAAAATCGAAACTATTTATCGGATGGGTCGTTTCTTATTGAAGCACACGCCGGGTGTGTATGAATCAGACGCGACACGCAGGGGGGAGCCTGCCTGAAACATCCTACCTCGTGCGGTGCCGATAATTACGGCGGTCACTTCGCGGAGGAATCGTGCAAGCCTCCCCCTACGCACTAGATTAAGATTTCGCATCACCTCCGGAAGGAGTGGTAAACGTTGCGGTTTAGTTGGTTTGTTCCGATTGATTGGGGGGTGATTGCTCCAAATCGTTGCGATCAAACGGTTTTGACCGATCTCCGTCCGCATTTTTTGCCGATGCAAAATATAACAACAGGAACGGTTCAGAAGGACCTGACCCAACCCATACAAGGTAATAAACGATTACCTCAACCCAATTGGTTGTGAACAGTTTACCCACAGCCGGCGCGAGGGAGTTCAGCGCCAGAACTGCTGTTTACAACTAAAGGGCATTATTTTTTCGGCCGCGACTCAGTACTTTACCGGCCGACTACCCAGCGGACACTTAGCAAGACATTGGAGAGCCCGATGAAGGTCTTCACTACTGGTCAGGTCGCAAAGATCTGCAAAGTGGCCCCGCGTACGGTCAGTAAGTGGTTCGATTCCGGACGCCTTAAAGGGTACCGAATCCCCGGTTCCCAGGACCGCCGCATTCCCCGCGAATACTTGATTAAGTTCCTCAAAGAGCACGGTATGCCTCTGGGCAACCTCGAAAACGAGGCAATGGCCAAGGTGCTGATCGTGGCTCAGGATCAGGTGCTAATCGAGAACCTCAAACGGGAATTGCCGGAGGCCAGATCGTTCCGTACCTCAACTGCCGCCAGCGGGTTTGAAGCCGGTATTCAAGCCGAAAGTTTTCACCCCGATTGTATCATTGTCGATTTCTCGATTGGTCAGGTCGAAGCACTGCAGATTTGCCAAAATCTGCGGCGCAATACCGACTTCTCGGAGACAATCTTGATCGCGCTCCTGCCGGATGACGGCTCGTCCGCGAACTTTGATCGTTCGACAATCAATGAAACGTTCAAAAAGCCCTTTGACGCAGCCCTGCTGGCTGAGCGGCTGCGAACGTTGATCGGTGCCCGAAAAGAGCTTGTTTGAGCACCCGTCACCCCTGTAAACGACAATAATCGCCGCTTCACAGCTAAACCGCTTCCAACAAACTCAGGAAGCGGATTACATAACGAACAGGGACCGCCGAAAGATTCGGCGGAGTGGAGTGCTGAGTTCTCCCGACTCGACACGTCACGTCCCGACGGATTCAGCCCAGTCGCCCCCTGCGACTGGGCTTTTTTTTTGGGGGGCCCTACAAATTGAGTAAAATACACGGGCAAGCTCGTGTCCAACTTCTCGCTCAACCGTCTCTATTCTGTCCGGCAAAGGTTTGATCTTCCCCTGCTGCTGGTCGTTACACTTGGATTCTCACTCCCGTTGGTGTTCCTGCGGCTGGCCTCGGCTCCTGTGCAGTTCTTTGTTGCAGCCGCCAGATTCGTCGGGACCATCAGGCTCAGTCACGACGTCTTGTTGCGACGTCGCTGAACGGAGCCTTTTCATCACCGCCGCTTCGAGTGCCGCAAACTGCTCTCGACCCACCTAGGAGAGGGTGGCGACCTACCAATCTCTCGCCG
>Ga0315336_1005805_pt1 | contig 13171 bp, 11 predicted proteins | sample ASW5metaG_FD_204512 | JGI IMG/M metagenome (GOLD analysis project Ga0315336, IMG submission 204512) | Ammonia-oxidizing marine archaeal communities from Monterey Bay, California, United States - ASW #5 | ecosystem: Environmental > Aquatic > Marine > Intertidal zone | place: USA: California...
TTATCCCCTCAATGAGGTCCAAAATTAGGAATTGTATTACGAATTTACCTCAAGGAGATGGTAGTTCTTTCTCCCCTTCCTGAGTAAAACGTAGCGACCGAATAACAGGTCACCACTGGAAATCTGCGCGTTTTCCCCGCCCGTCCGGGTATTGTTGACATAAATTCCGCCCCCCGAAAGATCCTTTCGGGCCATGGATTTGGATTTACATAATCCAGATTCTACAAGTATGTCTATCAGAGAAATTGGAGGCGGATTCATGCTTTCGGTGTGCGGCATTTCGGCGGCGGCCGTGAGTAAATCTTGTTCTTCAATGCCATCTAGTGACTCGCCAAAAAGTATCCGGGCAGCCTGGGCGTTACATTTGGCCGCATCGGTTCCATGGACGAGGGCCGTGATTTCCAAAGCCAGGCGCTTTTGGCCTTCGCGCCGTTCGGGATGTTTAGCGTGCGCTTTTTCGACCGCTTCGATCTCCTCCATGGAGAGGAAGGTGAAATAACGCAGGAAGCGGCCCGTGTCGCAGTCGTTTGTCTGAATCCAGTACTGATAAAAGCGGTAAGGGCTTGTCCGCGCGGGATCGAGCCAAATGTTACCTTCTTCGGTCTTTCCAAATTTTCTTCCGTCCGAGCTGGTAATTAGGGGGAAGGTGATGCCGAAGGCATTTTTTCCCCGCCTGCGCCGGATGAGCTCAATTCCTGCGGTGATGTTTCCCCATTGATCTGAGCCGCCCACCTGGAGGGTGCAGCCCTCAGATCCAAAAAGATGATGAAAGTCGTAGGCCTGGAGAATCATGTAGCTAAATTCGGTGTACGAAATTCCGGCCTCAGAAATACGGGACTTAACCGATTCTTTTCCCATCATGTAACCAACAGAAAAATGCTTTCCGGTATCGCGGAGAAAATCCACCAGGTTCATTTTGCAGAGCCAGTCTGCGTTGTTCACCATCTTGGCTGCGTTTCTACCGGTTCCGAAGTCAAGAAAGGTCTCCAGTTGGGTGCGGATGGACTCGATGTTTTGAGCCAGGGCATCGGCGCCGAGAAGGTTCCGTTCCTCGGATTTGCCCGATGGATCCCCGATCATCCCTGTTGCCCCGCCTACTAAAGCCAGGGGACGGTGGCCGGCTTGCTGGAAGCGCAGGAGGTTGGTAATGGGTAAGAGGCTTCCGATATGGAGGCTCTCAGATGTGGGGTCAAAACCGCAGTAGAGTGTTACCCCGCCCCGCCCGAGAGCGTCGAAGAGTTCAGGTTGGTCCGTATAATTGTGAATGAGGCCGCGGGCTTTTAGGTCCTCGAAAAGGTTCATTTTACCTCCATAGTGCAAAATCCTGTTTACAATATATATCAGAGGAGAAGTGTTCCCAAATGGGAGGGATGACCGGACCTCCCTCTTATGGGAGGCATTTCCGGGTATACTGGCCGGAACTTTGAAATCTTGAAAGAGGCGTTGCCGGTGTGGGCCTGGTCAGGGGGAGGCGTAAAAGATTTTATCTAGGGATTTTTTCTTGCAGGAGAGTTCATGAAGACAGAATCTCATCGATCGAGCCACGAGCAATTTTTTCTCGATGGGCCTGGTACGCGAAAATCCGAACTGGGGTTTGTTTTCCGAGTGGCCCGCGATTTTATAAAAGGTTTTCGGGTGCTTCATTTCGTTGGTCCGTGTGTCACGGTTTTCGGCTCTGCGCGGATTAAGGAAGACCATCCTTACTACGAGCTGGGGCGTCGGGTGGGACGCTCGTTAGTTGATCTGGGTTTCACTGTGATGACGGGCGGAGGCCCGGGGCTCATGGAGGCGGCAAATCGTGGTGCTCAGGAGGCCGGTGGCCGATCGGTGGGGTGTAATATCAGTCTACCCATGGAGCAATCCAACAACCCCTACCTCGACCGCTGGGTGGATATCCATTATTTTTTCATCCGCAAAGTGTTTCTCTTTAAGTATTCCTACGGTTTCATTGGATTGCCTGGCGGGGTGGGAACGATGGATGAGATTTTCGAAGCTGTCACCCTAATTCAGACCAGAAAAATCGCCCACTTTCCGATCGTCCTCATGGGCGAGAAATACTGGCGGCCGTTGATCGTTTTTCTGGAGCAGATGGCCGAGGAAGGGACCATCTCTGAAGCTGATATAAAACTTTTCCTGGTGACGGATCAGATAGAGGAAGCCATCGCGCATATCGATTATTATGCCAAGGAAAAGTTCCGCCTCAAGCGAATCCAGTCGCCCGTTCCGAATCGTCTTCTGGCCGAATGGTGAGGCGGGCTAAAAACGAGGAGTGTCTTGTGCACGAAGATCCTAATATTACGGACTCCAGCGTCAAAATCGATAGTGTCCAGTTACACTTAAGCCGCCCGCCGGGAATCGACCAGGAGTGGATCGGCCAGCGTGAGGCACTAGATCAGCTCCAAGCCTGCTGGCTGGTTGTGGCCGAAGAGGACCTACCCCTTTCGCCCCGGATCACTGGCCCGCCCGGAATCGGAAAGACTTCCCTTGCCATTGCCGCCGCTCGCGAACGGGATCAGGAACTCTATATATTCCAGGCGACCGCCGATACTCGGCCCGAGGACCTGCTTGTGACACCCGTCCTCGCCGAATCAGGCCGCATTTCTTACTACGCCTCACCCCTTGTAACTGCCATGATCCGGGGTGGTATCTGCGTACTCGACGAGGGCAACCGGATGAGCGAGAAAAGCTGGGCCTCTCTAGCCCCGTTGCTTGATCATCGGCGCTATGCCGAGTCCATTGTCGCCGGCATCACTATCCCAGCCCACAATGAGTTCCGTTGCTGCGTGACTATGAACGAGGACGCCTCGACCTACGAGGTGCCCGACTATATTCTCTCTCGCCTCCAGCCTACCCTTCTGCTCGAGTTTCCGGGCCGAGAGGATGAGCTTGCCATCCTCCGCTACCACCTTCCTTTCGCGGGTGATGAGATGCTCGCTATGACGGTGGAATTCCTCCAGGAGGCCCATGGCCTCGAGCTTGACTACTCTCCGCGAGACGGAATCCACATCCTCCAGTACGCACTGAAACGCCTCGCCCAGGACCCGGCGCATCCTCTTTCCCGGGACGAGGCTTGGCGAGAATCACTTAAAAAAGTTCTAGGCGACGAGGCCCTCGATTTGCGGGGCCTCGCTCGACGTCAGCGCCAGGCGTTGGGAGACGAGCCACCCCCGATGAACTTCGGGGATATCTTCTTCGGCGATGACAGCCCCCTTCATCCCGGTCGGGGTGATGGATAAATAGATGACTTCGTTTCTTTCTATATCGGAGAAGATCTTCGTCCTGCCCGTTATCCACGGCTCGGGCGATTTTGCCGTCGAGATGCGGGACCGTCTTCTGCGCATGGAGCCGGACTGCATCGCACTGCCTCTGCCCGAATCGTTTCGTGAAGAGGTCGAGGAAGGTGTCTTGGACCTTCCCGTTGTCTCCATCGTGGTCGCGAAGGAGGAGGCATCCATAGGGGTCCCAAATACTTCGTGGGACAAATCCTTTGAAGAAGATAAGAGATATGATCCTCACTCTGAAGGGGACTCTTCCGCCTGGGAGGAAGAGGCGACCGATAAATTTAATTTTGTGCCTATTGATCCCTGCCAGCCTGTCATCGCTGCACTGCGCACGGCGATGGAGGAGCGAATCCCCCGCGCCTGGGTGGATATCGAGGTCACCTCGTTCCATCCAGAGATCCATGTTCTCCCCGACCCGTATGCCCTGAAAAAAGTGTCGGTTGAGGCTTTCACTGCAGCCCTCCTAGCTGTTGCGCCGAAGCCCGCTCTGGGTAGCCAGCGGGAAGACCGTTTAAGCTGGATGGCGGCACGTCTCCACGGTCTAGAAGAGAAAGGCTATAAAAAGATTGCTTTCGTCTGCCCGGCGCTAGATTGGCCTTGGGTGCGCCAAGCCTATTTGGATGAGACCCATTCGCCCGAATTGAGGGTCCAAACCCCTGCTCCGAAACGCTACTCTGTCGAAAGTTCGACCCTCGCATTTGTCCTAGGGGAGCTTCCTTTTATCACCGCTCTCTACGAAAAGCGCCGCGAGGAACTTCGCACCGACCGCAACTTGTCCATCGACGGCGTAAAGGAGCTCATTCTCGAGGCCCGCTCTGAGTGGCTGCGTGAATACAAGCCTACCCTGAACTGGGTTACCCCCCAGCGAATCCAAATTTTTCTCCAATACGTCCGCAACCTCACCCTTCAATCCCATCGCCTCACTCCGGACTTATTCACACTCGTCCTCGCCGCCAAGCAGATCGCAGGCGACGCTTTCGCCCTGACTCTCGCTGAAACCGCCCGTCGGTATCCTTACCAGGGGGAAGATGCTTGGATTGACAGCGTGCGTGCCGGAATCGGCGAGGCTGAGTTTTCGGATAGTGGACTTGCAATGATCGAGAATCGTCTCGGCGGCTCCGAGGTTGTCTGGCGAAATATCTCTCTCAAGCCTAAACCTCCAACTATTCGAAAACAGGAATGGCGCCAGCGTTGGAATCCCTTCACCCAGTGCTCCTGGCCGCCCGAAGACCATCAGATCGAAAGTTTCCACACCCATGTGCGCGACCAGGCCAAGGCCCTTCTTGGCCAAGACCTTGCCCGTAGCGAAAAATTCACCACCTCCATCAAGGACGGCCTCGACATACGCGAGACCCTTCGCAACTGGTATACGGGCGATCTTTACGTGAAAGAAAATCCCCCCGCACGGGGAGCTCTCGAGATTGTAATTTTTCTCTTCGACACGCCGGCCGACCCGGAAAAATATACCTGGCGTACCATGTGGTTTGCTGAACACGAAGAAGAATCCACCCTCTGCATGTACGCCACCCCCTTCGAGGAGAATGTGATTGGCCCCGGTGTTGCCCAGTCCATCTATGGCGGTGCGTTCTTTCTTTTCCCGCCACGCTATATCGAGGATGTCTGGAACGATTCGCGTTTCGATTACGCCTGCACGGTTGAGGAGCGTCTCATCGCCGGGGCCTGCTTTCATTCTACTGAACGAGCCGTGGCCCTCGTTAGCCCTTCCCCGCCCCTCGCCCGTTGGCGACAGATTGCCCGCGTCAATAAAAAACACCTTGTCCATATCCCCCTTGGGCGCTTCTCGCGCCAGACAATTGAACGCACTCGGCGATTTCACGTCCTGAATGGGAGAGAAGTCCGCTCCTACGCCTCGCGGTTCATCCGAGATATTTGAAAATTTAGAACGAAATTGATATTGCCGAGATTATAAAATGCTTTAACGAAGGGAGCGGTTGTCTGAGCTTAGTTGCTCTTTTTCCGTCCCTCTAAATTTTTCCTCGAGGATGCCCTTTGGGTAACCAGGGATAATTGAAAAACCCTCTCGGCACTGGCGGTACCTTTCACTGGGAATGGATGCTTTTCTTCATACGTATGTCGATTGCAATTTACTGCTAGGGTCCGTAAACCTCAATACCTACCCTCCATTAAGCTCACCTGTTCCTATCGCTCTTGCGTATTTTTCCGTGCTCTGATGTTGGCTAGCGGCGGTTCTTTTATGGTGTGGTATTTCAAAGTATTTGAAAAAGCTATTAAGGGGGAAACGTGATACTGATTGGGATGGATGAGGACTGGTTATAGACTACGGGTATTAACATTATTCCGTGGAAATACTCTGCCTATCCGGCCGATCCAACGGTGCGAGTTTTTGTAGCTATCTCCTCATTTAGCCGTTCTGAAATCTTATCTGGGTATGACCGAAGCGAGAAGAAACGATCCTTCTGCACCTTCGAGTACGGTGTTCTCGGCTCGGATTGGTAAGGTATCCAGATAGCCTACCCGGTCCACCGCCGAGGCGCAGCTTGAAATTTCTAGCCGGATCCGGTGCCCTGGCTGAAAGAGATTGCTCGTGGGCACAATTTCAATTTCGAAAACTTCCTCTTGGTTGGGCTCAAGTGGAATTGTACGAGTGTGGGGGTGCCAAGGTCTACCGGGCCGTGATTTTCCTTCGTCCAGTTCGCGGTGCGATGCCCGGAGACAGCCCCGTGTCAGAATGCGTGTCTCACCACGGGGCGATTCATCGAGCAACGTTAAAATCCAGTCGGTGTCTTCAGTGCTCGACTTTGCAACTAGAGACATCGAAAGGGGACCGGTTAGCTCCAGTGGTGAAGACATTGGCTCAGTTCGATAGACGAGGCGTGGATTTCCGTAACGCCATTCCCGGTTCATGGGATCGTTGACGTAGGTTCGCTCGCCTGAGGATCCTCCGTTTTCCGAAAGGCTCCCATTGAGCCCACCGGAGCGTCCCCCGAGGAAGAATTTTTTCCACTCCGCCCGAGCCGGAGGCCATTTAGCCTCTCCACGCCAACGGTTCTCCCCTTGGATGTAGAGTTGGATCGGTGGACCTTCCATGACACCCGTATCCATTCCTTTCAGCCAGTGGTCATACCAGCGAAGGGCTTCCTGATGATAGGCGGCAAAGGGTCGCCAGGGATGAGGCTTGGGACCGACGAGCATCCGCTTTGGGATATCATTGGTCCCCTCCCAGCCGGCAAAGACGCCCGGGAGGTGATCCCAATAAAAGGACCAATCGGAGCCGAAGTAGGTCGGTATATTAATATTATCGATGTGAGGCTGAGGAGAAACTGTCCAGTGATGTTCCCCGTCAAAAGGATGCTCGAAACCGAGGCCGTCTTGCATCATCTCTTGGAGACCGGATAAATTTTTTGCTCTTCCGCTGCTAAAATGGAGATTACTCATGGCCGAGAACCACATCCACATATATCCAGTCTGGGGGATTCCGCCAGGGTAGTATAGGTGGCGATATTTATCCGTCCAGGCGTCATATGGAAAAATCGCCTTTAGGGGTGCCGGTTGGTGGATTGCCGCCAAAAGCATGACGAGAGAAAAGTAAGAGCAACCCACCATCCCCACCGACCCATTGCACCATGACTGCGAGGCCGCCCAGTCGATCAGTTCGATAAAATCTTGTTGCTCAATAGGACCGCGGTTGTCGAACTTCCCTTCCGAATCGTTCGTTCCTCGGGAATCCACCACGATATGGACATATCCGCGGGGAACCCAAAACTCGGTGATGCCAGCCTCGTTTTGGGCAATGGGCACATCGCTTACTTGAAGACCTCTAGTATAGGGGGAGATTGCCAAAAGAGCCGGAAATTTTTGTCCTGCGGCTCTTGGGCGATAGACGTCCGCTGCAAGGCGGACCCCGTCACCCATAGAGATGCGCAGATTAGTATCCGCTTGTATATTGTAGATGGGTTTTGATTTTTCATTGACCTTTGGTGGCTTATTGAATGGCCATTGGGGCCAGACAGCTGGGCAGATGTGCCGAACACGATCCGGATCTGAATTCTGAAGATTTGAGCCCATCTTAGAGAAGTTCCTTCCGTAAAGAAAAAATAAATCAAATGATAACTAGCATTTTCCTCGATGGAAATTTCGATTTTTTTAACGAAAAAACTATCGTACCACTTTCTACGAGAGTGCTTAAGTCATAGCTGGAGGCCTCAGGGCGAATACATAGTTTCTAGTTCTCCCCCATTTGGGAAATTATGATGAATAAGGTTTTTTTTAGAAAAAGATATTTTCAGCGAAAAAAAATATCGTTCAGAATAGAACGGCTCTGAAGATCAGTTCATCTTGGCATATGAATTTTTTGGGACGAGACAAATTCATGAATTCTTGCTCTTGTCTTCTGTCTTTGATAGAATTTTGCAGTCCATTTAGAAAATCCCAATTTGGAGGATACGCCATGTCTAAGTCTTTCACGGTGGCAAATTTCAAGAACGTAGCCGACGGGCTCCAGGAGGGACAGTTTGGCGTCGGTGAGCGGAAGCAAGTGGGAGGGCTAAACGACCTGGATCCGATCTACCGTGACCTTTTGGACAGGCCGATCACGATTACGCTAGGTATCATCGGTGCGGACGGGCGGGTGAATCTAACCCCCATGTGGTTCGACCATGAGGGAGGTATGATCCTCGTGAATACTGCAGCCCACCGGCCAAAGTGCGAATGGATTCGGAAAAATCCCCAGCTAACGGTCTTGGTTGTGAACCCGGACAACCCCTATCATTGGGTGAGTATTAAATGCACGGTGGCAAACGAGATTTGTGAGGGTGAACCCGGTGGGGAGCGTGCAAGAGAGCAGGTCGACCGAATCTGGACAAAGTACACGGGCGAGGATCCTCCTTACGGCCTGCGGGATCCTGTGATTGACGAAAAACGAGTGCTATTTGAGTGCCAGATCGATCGCATCGCAACTTTTGGTAAGCCATAAAGTCTTGCATGTGCGCGTGTGCCCCAGTTGAAACCTATCCAATAAGCTTAAGATTTGTTGGTTGCGATTTTACCGGTAGATATTTGGTGAAGGTAAATATATTAAGGTGTCTTTTTTTTTCGGGAAAATTTTTATGCTTAATTCTTTTCGGTGTTGTGTCTCTTCGTATTTTTCCAAACTTTCATGAAATTGAGGCGCGGAGGTTTTTTTTTGTTTAATGAGACGAATTATTGATGGGTCATATTTAACGCCCTTGCTGTAATATCGTATTTGAACAGGAAATTTCTTGGCGTATATCTTATGGCTCCATATATGAAATTGTCCGGGTAGAGATTTCCAGGTCCGAGTATCTACGCGTGCATCTATCAATGAGGATACAGCTTTCAGAACCCCTCCAGCAGCCATCACACCAAGGCCAATAATGGCGACTTTAGCTCTTGTATTTTCGTTTTGAAATCCGTCGGAAGCATGAATAATTGTCGATCCAGTGACTAGTGCGGTGTCTCCTGCCTTGTCAGTATTATCTTTAAACTCAGCTTTCCCTTTTACAATTGCGTCAAAAATACGGCCTCCTCTTGTAGATGCCTGAAAATTCAGGTCTTCAATTTTGAAAAACGTCCCGAGTAATTTATTTTCATGAAATACCATTATATTTGTTATTTTCTCTTGCCCTTTTGCGATTCGTATTTTAATCCTTTCATTTGGGTCAGGATGATTCGGATTTGAAAACTTGGAAGGCCCTGAATTTGTTGCAGCAATTATCAGCAAATTGTCCGCCTTTTTGGGGGCAGAGATTTTGGGGCGCATTTTTTTCATTCTATTAAACAAAGGTTTTGCATTTTCGCGGGATTCTAGTTTTTGGGTAATGCGTCCTTCAAGGTAATCGAAAAGAGCGTAATCTGATTTATGTTGACCTTCTTCGGCGAAAGCATCTTGTAATTGTCCGCTCTTGAACATAGCCCTGGCGTTTTCAAGGTCTCCACGTAAGTAATAATTTAACCCTCTGAAGAAAAAGGTCATTGCTCTTTCGTATGGGTGGCCTTTGTATGATTTACTCTCTTCGGAAAACCAAATACTCCGGGCCATTTGAGATCGGGCATCATTCCTAAAAATTTCGTTAATTTTAGTTATCGAAAGATCGAAATATCTCGCCGACAAATTCAGATCACCGTTCCTGAAAGAACGAAGGCCGATTCTATTCCAATTTAACACCCTGTTTCTGTCGCCTTCTTTCAATTCGTTTTTAATGAGTTCGTGAAGGTACTCGGGTTTTCCTTTAGTGGCTTTTTTGAAAATATTTTTGTCCACGTCTATTTGAGTTTTGATTGAGGGGCAGCCAAGGGGAAGTAGTGTGAACAAAAGGATTCCTGTTCGGCATTTGATAGATTTCAGTTTAAATAGCAGATTTAATGGATTGTTCGTCATTTGAATGTCCTGGTCACAAAAAACAAGAAAAATTAATTTCCAAGCCCATATCGACAACTATTTATTAGACTCCTATTCTAGCGCGAATGCGATAATAGAGTATTAATTATAACCAAAAATTATACTGCAAAGACTCCCCTTGGTATTTTCCGGTTTGTTTCCGCTATTTTAATTGGAACTTACTAGAGATGATGTTTCCAGGGTCGCACAAATGCATATTCAAGGGGGTCCCTTCATTCCTGTTTTTTTTCGAAAAAATGAGTTTTGTTTTTGGAGTTCAACGCTTCCTCTCCCTTGAATCATCTCTGCGCTCGGTCCTGTATTAATGATAGTTGAACACAGTCCGGCAATGATGGACTAGTTAGAGGCCGACAATTTATGTGGTTCAGGGTTCCTCATGTGCCCTTTTTCTTCGCGGCCCAAATGTTTACATCGTACACATAGGACGGATTATCTCCCCTGTGTTAAAGTAGCAGGGGCGATTTTATCCCCTCGATGGTAAGTTAGTTACGAAACTATATAAGGAGTTTTCTTATGACAATAGAAGAACTAGCTGCCCGGTTTCCAGAAATTCCGGCGGAATTACACGATGAGCCTATTTTGGCGGAGTTCGCTGGAGCATTTGGGCCGCAGCTGGCAATCGCTGAGAAGCCGTCGGCCTGCACCGTAGAGAAGGCTGCGGGCAACGAATTTTATATGAAGTTGGTGAACCCAATCGGAATTTATGCCATCGGGTTGGCTAAGCGGGAGATGGTGTTGGATCAGCTTCGAGAACTGGTAAAGGGGTTTCATGCGGACCCGGATGGCTTTGCGGCATCGTTGTTGCCCTCGGATGTGGCTCCTGCGCAAATTAGAGGTCGCGGCTGCGAATAGGACGGGTACCATGTAATTCAGAGAGGATGAATCTAGACTTATTCCGGATGTGTGTTTGAATTAGTTGCCGAGAAAACTCCGTATCTCCCAATCTTCAGCCACAATCTGGTGGCGTTTGATTCGGCCTTGCTGTTTGTGATGAGGAGGGGCGGTACTGTGGTGGCTGCGGAGGGGGAATTCATCCAGAGCGAATTTGGCAGGTGTAAGAGGCTTGCCTCCTTCTTTCCGGGGGAAATTCAGATTCCGCTCACGCTCGTAGGTGGGGCCGCGCGCGGTGCACTGGGCCTACCGGCCGGTGAAGTTGGAAAGGGTATGTTTAGTGGTTCCGTGGGGGGTAGGGTGCTCGCCGTTTTCCGAAGAACCTTTTATCTTGAGATGCCGGGAGGCCTCGTTTGTGTTGGTTCCCGAGCCATTGGAGCGGGGCCACTAAACGCATTATATACCCTTCCTGGAGATGTGGATTGGGAAGCATCTGGGCTGAGTTCCGAGGATCGGATACGGATACGCGGCAATTTTATTTGTGTGGGGAAGTTTTCTTTTCTGCTGACTGGATCGAAGCCCTGGCGACCCCAACGTTTGCCCAAGGGCTGGCGGCTGGAAAATTTCATAGATGCTCTCTTCGAACTGGCCAATGAGGCTGGCCGACGTGGGCCTGGGGAGGGTTTCGCTCCGTTGCTCTTCCCATCGAAGGCGAATTCACTGAAAAAAAATGGTGGACGAACTTTCAAAGATCCGTTTTTACGTGCAGGTTCACGAGCGGCATTTGCGCTTATAGGCTGGTTGAGTGATGCAGCGAGACTTTCCGCTGGCGGCGCAGGTTCTGCGCCGCCAGACGAGGCCGTGGAGCTGATCGGTCTGGGGTCGGGGTTGACGCCCGCGGGAGACGATTTCATTGGTGGAGCCATGATCGCCCTCCGCGCGCTGGGTAGGGAGCGGCTGGCCGATCGCCTGGCTGAATGGGCGCTTCCCCTGGCTAAGTCGAACACAGGCCGAATTAGTCAGGCACACTTGGCCTGCGCTGCTGCCGGAGAAGGTGCGGTTGCACTTCATGAAATCATTCGAGCCATGTCTCTTCCTAATCGGGGAAATCTTTCACGTTGTCTCGACGCCATTGATACTATCGGCCATACCTCGGGCTGGGACATCCTCGCGGGCGCCGCTGGCGCAATCAGTGCGATGTTTACCCGCTCTAGCTGCAAGACCGGCTAGGGATGCGTTTTCCTTCATGATTCGCAATATGTAAGTGCGATTAAGTTGTAGTGTGGCTGTCGCTAATGCCCTGTTGCTGCTGTGCAAAAGCACTATGGTCGATGGGAGGTTTTTTTTAAGCCAAAGGTCATTCGTGGCGGCTATGTGTCAAAGCCATAGCCTACTCGCCTAGTTTTACAATTTAAAAGAAAAGTGGCGTAATGAATTCCGAGCCTGGTTGGACGATGATATGTTCCCGGGTCATTTGAAGGTCGAGTTTTTTGCGTGTGACTTTTATGATGTCGTATCGGACGGTGAAGGGAAATCCAAACGAAAATCCCGAAGTTTCTTGCCTTATTTGAGGCCGCCGCCGTGGCGAGTCAATACGGAGAGGCCTACCAAAAGCCATCGTCCATGACCGTGACGACCAGTGATGTGGCCATACACGAGCGGATGGTGGCTCTGGAGCGCTCTACGTTCGCTACGACGGACCCCGCCGCTCCTGATGCGGAGCTCGCTCCCGTCATCTACGTCGACTGCTTCGGTTTGCACCCCAAGAACCTTCAGGAGTTCAACCTCTGATTCGGTATCGAGTACCTTCCCCGTTGCGTGGATTTCCCATGTCTAATTCAGGTGAGGTGCTATCTGTCGATAGAAGGCAGGCCCCGGAATTTTGTTCTGCACGAACTCGGGGATTCCTCATTTTACGTAGACGCTGCCTGGAAAACGCATCGAATTTCCAAGGATTGGGTCATATCCGGGAGCACCTGCGCAGCTCTTGGCCTGTATGACCGCGCTGTCAAATCATCCTAGGCGCGGTAACCTCATCTTATCTGATGAATTGAAACAAAGGGAAATAAAAATTATTGTAACCAAATGACTTAATAGGGCAAATCCGAACAGATAAGAACACAACAGACTTGCAGTAATGATGGTTGCTGACGGATGTATGATCAACCCTGGACCGCTCGATCTTCATTGATATTTGAGGGGCAGGACCAGTTCCGGTACGGGATTTCTTACTTATAGAATGGAAAGGAGAGCGGCTTTGCATCAATGTTCCTGCGAGTGATTGCCTCAAGGGCCTGAAATACATCTAGATGCTAAGTATTCCATGGCTCAGGTGGGTCTCAAGAGGGTTTAGCAAACTTCGGTAAGCTCGAGGACTGCATTTTTGCCAGTAATTTACGTATTTTCTGGCCCTTTGTACTTGCCATCTTTAAAGGTCGAAAAGGCAGGAGTGAGTTATTCCACGCTGCTTTGGATGGAGAGTGAGGTTCTGTGCAACGAGTCCGGGCTGAGTCCTAGGTCATTGCCTATAACGGCCGCTTTTAAACGAACGGCTTCCATCTGTCTCATCGTGGAGAAATCCTGTCCTTGGTTGGGTTTCTCCGGTTTTGGGTTGACGCGGCCTTTATCGGCTTGGACGTTGGATGTTCACGATTAAGGA
>Ga0315336_1005806_pt1 | contig 13171 bp, 11 predicted proteins | sample ASW5metaG_FD_204512 | JGI IMG/M metagenome (GOLD analysis project Ga0315336, IMG submission 204512) | Ammonia-oxidizing marine archaeal communities from Monterey Bay, California, United States - ASW #5 | ecosystem: Environmental > Aquatic > Marine > Intertidal zone | place: USA: California...
CTTCTTACTTCGATAGCGCCGACAGGAACGGTATCGCTTTTAGCTGATAACACCTCCTCAGGATTGGAGCCAGTCTTCAGCTACACTTACAAGCGAAACATCCAGATGCCGGATGGCAGCCGACGAGAAGAGAGAGTAAGCGATTACGCCTATCGCCTCTACCGCCGAATGAAAGGAGAAAAAACACCCCTTCCGGACTATTTCATCGATAGCCAACACCTGACGCCACGCGAACATCTACGAATGCAGCTTACCGTGCAAGCCTACGTGGACAGCTCAATTTCGAAGACGATCAATTGCCCGGAGGGCCTATCCTTTGAAGATTTTAAGGACGTCTACCTAGATGCTTATAAGATGGGGTGCAAGGGTTGTACGACTTACCGCCCGAATGCGATCACCGGCGCGGTATTGGTCGCCGAGGAAGAGGCGCCGCACGAAAAGCAGGAGGAGTTGCTGCTTGATTATCAAAGCGTTGGGCCGCAACCGGAAGACGCATTAGAGGCTGGGGGAGTCATCTACATGACCCAGCCGCTAGACAGACCGGGTGAGCTTCCAGGCCAAACTTACAAGGTGAAGTGGCCCGAAAGCAATCACGCCATGTACATTACGATTAATGACGTGGTTCAAGATGGTCGCCGTCGTCCGTTCGAGATTTTTATCAATTCAAAAAACATGGAACACTACTCCTGGACAGTCGCCCTTACCCGCATGATTAGTGCTGTCTTTCGCCGCGGCGGCGACGTTTCCTTTGTCGTTGATGAGCTGAAGGCTGTCTTCGATCCACGTGGCGGTCAGTGGATGAAAGGCCGTTATGTGCCTTCGCTTCTTGCTGCTATCGGCGAAGTCATCGAACGACATATGGTCGAGATTGGATTTCTAGTTAGATCAAAAACAGGGAAGAAAATGCCTACCAAGGCAGAAAAGCAGGTCGTCGGAATGCCCAGCCAACGCCTCCCACAATGTCCGAAATGTGGTGAGGCGAGCATTATCTATCAAGAAGGGTGCGATCTATGCATATCGTGTGATTATTCAAGGTGCGCCTAGCATCGGCTATATTGTGCGCCGGACGCTCCTCTAGGTACTCGAACCCCGGATTCCACATCAACGAGCCGTACGCAAAAACCCACGCAGTTATACCTTCGATCATCCCGTTGGATCGGCTGAAAAGCCTACCTATCTCACGTTTTATACAAATAAGTGCGACGGTGTTGTCCTAAGCTTGCTTTGCATCGATGATGCTCCTGCGGATAGCGCGTGTTCGCGTGAAGAGATCTTGAAGTTTTTCTTCATCCTTCCAACGAATCGCCCGCTGCAAGGCCGTAAGGTCTTCGCTGAATCTGCCTAACATTTCAAGAACCGCCTCTTGATTGTTAAGAAAAATGTCCCGCCACATAACTGGATCCGAGGCTGCAATACGCGTGAAGTCACGAAATCCGGATGCCGAAAATTTAATAACTTCGGCGCGTGCACTTTCTTCCAGATCTGTCGCCGTCCCGACGATGGTATAGGCGATCAAATGAGGCAAATGTGATGTGATAGCCATGATCTTATCATGATGAGCAGCATCCATGATTTCGATCTTGCTGCCAGCTCGTCGCCAAAGTTCGGAAACGCGTTCAACAGCTTGCTTTGAAGTTCCCTTCGCCGGCGTCAGCACACACCAGCGTTCCTCGAAAAGAGTGTCCAAGCCGGCCTCCGGCCCAGAATGTTCTGTACCAGCGACCGGGTGGGCAGGCACAAAATGAGCCCCCTTCTTCACAAGCGGACCAATTTCGCGCAGTACGACCTCTTTGACGGAGCCTACATCGCTTAAAATCGCACCTCTTTTCAGACGTGGTGCTATCTCTTCGCCTAATGCCCTGTATGTGCCAAGGGGCGTACAAATAACAACAAGATCGGCACTTTCCGCCGCCTTTCCTACATCTGTTTCCACACGATCCACAAAACCGAGTTCCATCGCCTTATCGCGTGTTGCCTGGCTTTGTGCGCAACCGACGATCTCACCCGACAGGCCTTCGCGTTTCATAACACGGGCAAGCGAGGACCCAATGAGCCCCAAGCCAATCAACGCAACCGATTCAAATAAAGGTGTTGATGCCATCGTCTAACCCATGAACTCGGAAAGCGCTTTCACGACTGCGCGCAGTTCGCTTTCCTTACCAACTGTAATTCGCAAACAACCAGGAAGACCATAATTTGCAACCTTACGAGGAATAATTCCCTTTTTATGCAGAAACTTGTTAGCGGCATCGGCATTCCGTGACGGATCGTCAGGAAACCGTACTAGAAGAAAATTCGCAACACTTGGATAAACCTGAAGACCCATGCTTTTCAGTTCCCCAGCAAGCCATGTTCGCCATTTCGTGTTGTGGGCCCTCGCCTGATCAAAAAATGAAACGTCTTTGAGTGCCGCCAGCCCTGCTGCCTGCGCCGGACCCACAACGTTAAAGGGAAGACGCAGCCGATTAAGCACGTCCGCTATTGTGGGCGGGCAATACGCCCAACCAATGCGAAGGGCACTTAAAGCAAAAATCTTTGAAAACGTCCGCGTCATAACAACGTTTTCACCCGCGTCTACCAGCTCGATCCCCGCCGAGTAGTCCGCTTCAGTCACAAATTCCGCATAGGCAGAATCAACCACCAATAAAACTTCTGGCGGTAATTCTTGTCGTAAGTGACGAAGCGTTTTTTCATTAATATAGCTTCCCGTCGGGTTGTTTGGGTTCGCAAGCAACACGATTCGCGTATGCTCCGTGACGCGTGCAAGAAATCCGTCCACGTCAGCCGTCAGGTTCTGTTCGGGCACAGCAACCGGCGTCGCGCCGACACCAAGCGCCAGGATCGGAAAAATGAGAAAGCCATGCTCGCTATGGAGGACCTCATCCTCCGGGCCAGCATAGGCCCGGGTAAGCAAAGCAAGGAGATCGTCCGAGCCGTTTCCACAAACGATCCGTTCAGGGTCAAGCTTGAATCGCTCGCCAATAGCCTTGCGAAGCTGAGTCGAGTTCCCATCCGGATACCGTTGTAAATCAGCAGCCGTGGCCAGATACGCCTCAATCGCCTTCGGGCTAGGTCCGAGCGCGCCTTCGTTCGACGAGAGCTTGATCACGCTCTCCATGCCGGAAAGGCGTGATTCTCCACCAACATAGGGTGTAATCCCTAGAATGCCAGGTCTAGGCTTTGGGGCACTCACTTGGAGGGTTTCCTCTTTCACTTCCGTTGCGCGTCGTTTATCGGCACTGCATAGCTTCCTATGGCACAAACTCTCTGTGCTGGTCGTCCAAGGTGCTCTAAAACGCGGCCAAACACAGGATCTCCTTTGCTAAAAAATCCATCCACCTCAATCAGGTAAAGGCACTTTTGACGTTTTGCGGCATTTCGCCATGAAAGCACAGATTGGCCACTGATCCTTTCACGAGCAAGCGCCCTTGTGAGCCGCACTGAGCTAATGCTACCCGATGATTCAACAACTAGAAAACTGCGATCCTTGCCGGTCGGTTCCGCTGCAATCGGCGCAATAATCAAAGCTTGTACTTTTTCGTTACTGTTTTGGAAATCAGCAAACGGAAGACCAGCGACTATCTGTAGGCTTGAAAAGCGTTCCGTAAGATGCCGCCACCAGGAATCTTCCTTTTTTCTTGGGACTGGGACTACACCAGCAGAGACTCTACACCCACTGACTTGTTTAAGAATGGTCATCATCGAGGATTCAGGGGTCATTGGCACAGCGGGTCCATATTGCTCGCGTGCCAGATCCAAACACCCATCCTTTGATTTTGGACGGTATACGGAGAGCGAGAAGTTTTCCTGATGCGCCAAGTGGGCCGCAATGATCGCTCGCCAAATTTGGACAAGGGCCGATTTCGGAAAGCGTCCGCGATGACGATTAATGAGTCGCCTTAGGACCTCATGTTCGCGGCTAGGCCGAAAAAATCCGCCGCGCTGGAAGGCACGTTGCTTGTGCTTAAACGCCCGAATCCTTTCGACGACAGCCGTCCGCTGCCATAAAAGCTCCTGGATGGAGTCATCAATCTGATCGATATCGTGACGCAGCTCCTCAAGGGATCTCCTGGCCGCCATTTCGTTCCAAACTAAATTTCGCGAGGCGTTAGTAGTAGTCGGAGATGTCTGGAAAATCAAAGAAAACATTGACAGCCCGACCTCTGGAACCTAGCTATGCAATCTTTCTAAACCGGTCTTCGAAGGACGGAATTGATTCGTAAACGCAGCCATGTCACAGGTCAGCGAAGTTGTCGGCAAGGGTGGGAAAGTTGAGCTTGGGAACTTGACGCCGCTTTCTCTCGACCGCGGTATCAACCTTGGCCCTTTTACCATGGCCTATCAGACTTACGGGCGTCTGAATGCAGATCGCACGAACGCGATCCTAGTTTGTCATGCGTTGACAGGCGACCAGTACGTCGCTGACCCTCACCATGAGCAAGAAAATCCTGGTTGGTGGGATCGGATGGTTGGAGCCGGGCGACCCCTAGACCCTGAACGTTACTTTATTATTTGCTCGAATGTATTAGGTGGCTGCATGGGGACGAGCGGGCCGAAGGAAATCAATCCCGCCACTGGTAAGCCCTATGGACTCGATTTTCCAATAATCACGATTGCAGACATAGTGCGTGCACAGGCGCTTTTACTAGACCACTTGAACATCGAACAGTTGTTTTGTGTCATCGGTGGTTCGATGGGCGGCATGCAGGTATTACAATGGGCATCAAGTTTTCCGGAGCGTGTATTCTCCGCCGTTCCTATTGCGGCCGCAGCGCGTCATTCTGCTCAGAACATCGCCCTTCACGAAGTCGGACGCCAAGCCATTATTGCGGATCCCGATTGGTGTGGAGGCGATTATTTAACGCACGGAAAACGACCAACACGCGGTTTGGCTGTGGCACGCATGGCCGCACACATAACTTACCTTTCGGAAGCAGCTTTAACGCGGAAATTTGGCCGTGCACTTCAGGATCGGAAAGTCGTGACCTATGGTTTCGAAGCGGATTTTCAAGTTGAAAGTTATCTTCGTCACCAGGGGAGCGCCTTTGTTGATCGGTTTGATGCAAATTCCTATCTCTACATTACGCGAGCCATGGACTATTTTGACCTAGCCAGCGAACACGATGGCATATTGGCGAATGCATTCCGCGGAGCACAGACCCGTTTCTGCATAATCTCCTTCACGAGTGACTGGCTTTTTCCTACGTCCGAAAGTCGTGAGGTCGTGCATGCCCTAAATGGGGTTGCCGCAAACGTTAGTTTTGTGGAGATCGATACAGATACGGGCCACGATGCTTTCCTGCTGGACGAACCGAAGTTCATGGAAACCCTTCAGGGATTCTTGAATGGCGCTGCGGAACACCGGGGGCTAACGCAGCCATGACCGAAACACAAGCTGAATATCGCCTACCATCAATCCGTGTCGATCTGCAGCGCATTGCCGAGATCATTGCACCCGGCAGTCGCGTGCTTGACATAGGTTGTGGGGACGGCGGTCTTCTCTATTATCTTGTTCATGAAAAACAGGTTGATGGTCGGGGAATCGAAATCAAGCAGGAGCGTGTCCACCTCTGTGTTAGCCGGGGACTCTCTGTTATCCAAGGCGACGCAGAAATGGACCTTAAGGACTACCCCGCACAGTCCTTCGACTACGTAGTGCTTAGTCAAACTCTGCAAGCAACGTATACCCCAAAGGAAGTACTTTCGGAAATGCTTCGCATCGGCCGCCATGCAGTTGTTTCCTTCCATAATTTTGGTTATTTACGTGTCCGTTTGGATCTGCTTTTGCGCGGAAAGATGCCGATTTGGGGTGCCTTTAATCGACCGTGGTACGAAACGCCCAATATTCATAATTGCACAATTCGCGATTTTATTGATTTGTGCAAAGAACTTGGCGTTGTTATTGAAAAGCGAGTTTCGCTTGACCATTCTAGTCGGACCGGTCGATCCGGACTCGCCTATTTCTTTCCAAATCTTTTCGGCAAACAAGCCGTTTTTCTGCTACGCCGTAGAAATAATTAGTTTCGCTGTGAGATACCGTCGGAAATTGGTACGTAAGAGCGGCGCCGCTCTGGTGTCGTTGATGCGACCGCGTAAATTTGTTTGGTAGCTTCTATAAGAATGACTCCAGCGAAGGTAGGAAACCAACGCAGGCCAAGTTTTTCCCAAGCAGATGCTGAACTTAACAAAACCTTTGAAGTGGTCGGCGGCACGAAGAGTGCCCGGCTGGTCTCCATTGGAGTAAACATATTTTCACTAAGCAGTCGGGAGAGCTGGGACGTCGTATAGGGACTTCCATGCCCGAAAGGCGTTCGCTCGAAGCGTGCCCATATGCCATGCCGATTTGGAACGACGACAAGAAGACGGCCACCATCGGCAAGCACGCGCCAAATTTCTCGCATCATCGAGCGTGCATGATCACTGAATTCAAGCCCATGGACGAGCAAAATCCGATCCATTGAAAGGTCTGCAAAGGGCAATTCGGATTCCTCTGACAAGGTGGTCAGGCTCGAGCTATGGGGTGGCCATGGCAGAGCCCTCTGAGAGGCGGGCATAAGGGCTAGTGTGCGGCTGGCTTCTTTATGAAAAGAGCCGAGATAGGGTGTCGCATAACCTATGCCTAGAACTGACTGTCCAATCAGATTCGGCCATAACTGACGGATTTGCGTCCAAATCATCCGGCGCGCAATATAGCCGGTGCTAGTCGCGTAAAAATTTCGTAAATCGACTACGTCTCTCCACATGGTCCCACAAATTTATCACAAAGGCACAGCAAGTTTATAAGATTAAGTATGAAAGACTTTTGGCTCATGTCCACATGTAAAGAATGATGCTAGGTTGCGTGGCATTCCGTGAGAAAGGATTCCGATGAGTCAGCTGACCGTTCATCAGATCCCATTGTTGCAAGATAATTACGGCTATTTTCTCCACGACCCGTCAGTGAAGGTAACGGCGGTAGTCGATCCTGCCGTCTCGGAACCAATCATACGGGTCCTGACAAAACGAAATTGGAAACTTGATTACATCCTGAATACGCATCATCACCACGACCATACGGGCGGGAATCTCGAACTTAAACACGCCACCGGTTGTAAAATAATTGGACCTCGACATGACTCAGATCGAATCCCCGGAATCGATATTGGCGTGTTCGATGGTGATACGGTTCGTATTGGAAGGGCTGAAGGGGAAGTCATTACAGTGGATGGCCACACCCATGGTCACATCGCCTACTGGTTTCGGCAAAGCCATGCGCTTTTTTGCGGAGATACCTTGTTCTCTTTAGGTTGTGGTCGTCTATTCGAAGGTAAGCCGGAAGAAATGTGGGAGTCACTAAAACGCCTTCGTGCCCTTCCTGATGAAACGCTCGTTTTCTGCGGCCATGAATACACCCAGGCAAATGCCCACTTCGCGCTGAGCATTGATCCGAACAATCTAGATCTGATAGCCCGCGCACAAGAAGTCGAAAAAAAGCGCGCCAAAGGAGAATCGACCGTTCCTTCTAGTCTAGCAATGGAGCGCTTGGCGAATCCATTTCTTCGTGCTGACGTGGAAGCAATTGCGTGTTCCGTTGGCATGGAAGGCGCGCTCCCTTCCCAAGTCTTTGCAGAAATTCGCCGCCGAAAGGACATTTTTTGAAATTAAGTCCTAACGCAATTTATAGCCCTAGCCCTTTGTTGAGTCTGCATTGAACAATTCATTGATACAAAAGATGGACTTTAGATTCAGATCCGCTCGACACACAGCGCAATCCCCATACCGCCACCGATGCAAAGCGTAGCTAAACCCTTCTTCACGTTCCTACGCTTAAGCTCGTAAAGAAGTGTTATTAAAATACGTGTACCCGATGCGCCGATTGGATGGCCCAGCGCGATAGCACCGCCGTTCACATTTACCTTCTCATGATCCCAGCCGAGGTCCTTGTTAACTGCGCATGCTTGGGCTGCAAACGCTTCGTTTGCTTCAATAAGATCGAGATCATCCGTGGACCAGCCTGCCTTCTTAAGTGCCCCACGGCTTGCCGGAATTGGGCCGCTTCCCATAATGGCCGGCTTAACGCCAGCCTGCGCCCATGCGCGAATGCGGGCGAGCGGTAAAAGATTACGCTTTTTTGCCTCTCCCTCTTCCATAAGAACAACGACCGCAGCTCCATCGTTAATGCCAGACGCGTTGCCAGCCGTGACCGTTCCTTCTTTGTCAAAGACAGGACGGAGTCCAGCAAGAGCTTCAAGCGTCGTGCCATGTCGAGGGTATTCATCTTCTTCAATGATCGTGTCGCCTTTGCGCCCCGGTATCATTACCGGAACGATTTGTTCTTTGAAGTGACCTGCCTTTTGAGCGACTTCCGCTTTCTGTTGAGAGGCATATGAGAAGGCATCTTGTTGTTCGCGGGTGATTTGCCATTTCTTCGCCACATTCTCGGCAGTGACTCCCATATGGTAACCGTTAAAAATATCCCAAAGTCCATCGCGGATCATCGTATCGACGAAAGCAATCTCGCCCATTTTAACGCCGTTGCGCAGATGGGCTGCATGTGGAGCCTGACTCATGCTTTCCTGCCCACCGGCAACTACTATCTGACTGTCACCATTCAGAATTGCTTGCAAACCAAGAACAACGGAACGAAGACCGGAGCCACAGACTTGGTTTACTCCCCAGGCAGGCACCTCAACCGGCAGGCCGGCGGCAATCGAGGCCTGCCTTGCCGGGTTCATCCCTTGGGCGGCACTCAGCACCTGCCCCATGATAACTTCTGAAACTTCCTCCGTCTCGACAGACGCGCGCTTCAATGCCTCTATAATCGCTGTCTGACCCAATACCGAAGCGGGAACAGAACTCAGAGAGCCATTAAAGGCACCAATCGGCGTGCGGGCGGCGGCTGCGATGACGACCTCGGTCATGACGTTTTCTCCCGAAATAATTCTTTTTGGAATTTGCCTTTTTGCTCAAATAGCATAAACGCTCTCAAGCCATTTCGCGAGAGGCTGCCAAAGCTCGGTCTTTGCCCGGGTCCCAACGGCCATACCTATATGGCCTGTGGAAACAACTCGGCTTTCAGCACACGGTAACACCTCGGCGAGGGCGCGAGCCGAGGCCGGAGACACGATGTAATCTTGGCTGGGGATGCAAACAAGGCTCGGCACATCAAATGTTTCAGGATGCACTTTGCGGCCTGCGACTTTCCATTCCCCCCGGGCCGTCGTGTTGTCACCGTACCACCCAAGAAGGCATTCACGGGCTACCGGCGCCGCCAAGGCCGTCCCATCATTGACCCAATCCTCGAGCGCCACAAAATCTTGCGCTCGCACGGAATTCGGGTCGAGAGATGCAAAGATACGAAATTTTTTAGCAGCCTGGAATGGATTGAGAAGAAGGAAAAAACTTTGCAAAACATCTACCGGCATCTCGCCAAGGGCATCGACTAAAGGGGCAATGGACTCGAAAGCTTTTTTGGCAGTCTGGCCCTCTCGCTCTCCTTTTTCCGTGGCGTGGAAATCCCACGGTGTGGCAAGGAGCGCTAGTCCCGGAACGTGCTTACGCTGGCGAAGTGCTAAAGCAAGTGCTAGCAACCCCCCCATACAATACCCAACGATGGCTATGCGCTTGCCAGCTAGAGACTGCGTCGCCTTGAACGCACCCTCTAATACGCCGGCAATATAATCCGTAAGCGTGAAGTTTTGCTCCGTTGACCCGGGCTTTCCCCAATCGATGAGAAACGGCCAAATTCCGTGATCCGCCAAGTAGCGTAGCATGCTGGTACGCTTGGACAGATCCAACACGTAAGAGCGGTTGATCAGCGAGGGAATAAAAAGAACTGGAACTCCTTTTGCCTTTGCTGTCGCTTCCGTCCCATAGTCGTAAAGGCACGCTGCGCCCGAACGCCAGACGATCGGTGGTTCAGGAAGAGTCCGATGATATGGGTGTCGACGATAGGTTAGAATACCCGCCAGCATTTCAGAAAATTGACGAGAAGCAACGCCGTCCAGGGCGTTCCGAAAAGCTTGTAAGTCGACGTCAGCGAGGCCTTCTCGAAGGGCTTCGGCGTTGGGAACGAGGTTTTGATTCCAGCGCGTCCAGCCGCTTCTCGATGGTAGCAAGACGCCTTGTAAACTCATCCAAGCGAACATCGGTGCCGCTAGATGAAGCGGCAGCGGCCTCGGACCGAGATGCCGGCCGCTTGGGGGGGCTTTTTTTGTCTTTTTGTTGCTCGGTCGCATCGCCTGCTCCTGGTACCGCTGAAAGGGCGGCATACGTGAAGAGATGGTAGAGGCGCGTCATGGCTTCAGCATTGTCTGGATTCAGCGCCATAGAGGCCAATTGATCCTGCCAAAGCTCAAGAAAGCGGCTGGCTAGGGTTTCAAGATCCGGAGGTTTAGACATAGGCAGATCATAGTGCAGCGCGTCGTCCAATGCCAAGGCCAAGGCCCTGTACAGCCTGCTTTCCAGGTCTATGCAATAGGATAGTGAATTCTGTTATGCTGTGCCGCAGCAAGTTTGTTCGCAGTTGCGTAGGATCCAGTTTCGATGAGCAGGAAGAAGGCTACTTCCGAAAGCGGCGCGCCCATAGCGATTAAAAAATACGCGAACCGCCGACTCTACAACACGGCAACCAGCAGCTATGTGACGTTGGAAGATTTATGTCAGATGGTAAAAGAGGGAACGGACTTCGTTGCCTATGACGCAAAGACCGGCGAAGACCTGACCCGATCTGTGCTTACACAAATCATCGTCGAGGAAGAAGCGAAGGGACAAAATTTGCTTCCTATCAATTTCCTTCGCCAGTTGATCGGTTTCTATGAAGGTGGACTTCAGGACATTTTACCCTGTTATCTCGAATATTCGATGCAGGCTTTCTCCCAGAATCAAGAGCAACTTCGCCAGCATCTATCGGATACCCTTGGCACATCAATCCCATTAAGACCATTCGAAGAGCTTGGCAAACAAAACCTTGCCATCTTCGAACAGATGATGGGTCTCTTCTCACCGTTTGCTGATACCCACAAGGAGCAGGCGCCGGCGCAAGAAGAAGGGACGGCATCGACTTCTAAATCCAGCGCACAGACACTTCATGAACTTCAGGAACAACTGAAGAGCGTACAAAAGCGGCTAGAGGAAATCACAAAGAAGTCTGAGGACTGAACCCAATGTCCGATCGCGAAGCTGTGGCGGCGTGTAAAGCTTGGCCGTTTCAGGAAGCGCGGCGTGTGCTTGATCGCATCGACGGCAAATGTCCCGATAAGGGTTATGTTCTTTTCGAAACTGGCTATGGCCCGTCAGGCCTCCCCCACATCGGAACCTTTGGTGAAGTGGTTCGTACGACATTTGTCCAGCATGCCCTTTCGACGCTGACGGATGTTCCTACGCGCCTTTTTACCTTTTCCGATGACATGGATGGACTGCGCAAAGTACCCGAAAATATTCCCAACCAAGCAATGCTTGCGGAGCATCTCGGAAAACCGTTGACGTCAATTCCGGATCCCTTTGAAACACACGAGAGCTTTGGCCATCATAATAACGCTCGGTTACGTGCCTTTCTCGATTCCCTCGGTTTCGACTACGAATTCCAGAGCTCCACGGAATGTTATAAAAGTGGCCGATTCGATCCGGTTCTCCGCAGTGTGCTTGAGCATTATGATGAAATTCTAAAGGTGGTATTGCCAATTTTAGGCAAAGAGCGCCGTGCAACTTATAGTCCATTTCTACCCATTTCTCCAAAAACTGGACGCGTTCTTCAAACGCCTGTGATTGCACGAGATGCCATTGCCGGCACAATCACCTTTGAAGATGAGGACGGTAAGAAGACGGAGCTTCCAGTTACGGCGGGTCATTGTAAATTACAATGGCGAGTCGATTGGGCTATGCGATGGATAGCTCTCGACGTCGATTATGAAATGTCTGGCAAAGACTTGACCGATTCCGTACGACTCGGCAAACAGATTTGTCGTGTTCTTGGCGGTACGCCTCCTGAGGGCTTTACTTACGAACTTTTTCTCGATGAAAACGGAGAGAAAATATCGAAATCAAGGGGAAATGGTCTGAGTGTTGAGGAATGGCTTCGCTATGCACCACCAGAAAGTCTTAAGTTTTTTATGTATCAATCGCCGAAAAGGGCAAAGCGACTTTATTTCGATGTTATCCCCAGGAATGTCGATGATTATCTAAATTTCCTCGGCAAGTATAAAGGACAAGGGCCCGCCGAACATTTAGCGAATCCGATTTGGCATATATACAAGGGCATCCCGCCGCAAGAGACATTTCATCTCACCTATTCGATCCTGCTGAATCTCGCGAGCGCCTGTCATGCGGAAGAAAGCTCTGTGGTTTGGGGCTATCTCTCTCGATATGCGCCGAAAGCAAGCCCTGAAACGGAACCTATCCTAGATGCGCTCGCGCAATACGCAGTGAACTACTACCAGGACTTTATTAAACCTGCGAAGTGTTATCGGACACCAAATACAATGGAGAAGACTGCCCTTGAAGACTTAGCAGGGGTGCTGGAATCGCTTCCCGCCAATATGGACGCAGAAGGAATCCAGATGGAAGTCTATGAAGTCGGCAAACGCCACCCCTTTACAAATCTGAAGACTTGGTTCCAGGCGCTTTATGAAATTCTCCTTGGTCAGTCACGCGGACCGAGAATGGGATCTTTCATCGCCCTTTACGGACAAAAGGAGACGGTTCAGCTTATTCATCAAGCATTGGCCGGAGAACTTTCTCAAAAAAAATAAACCTGGTTGGGGATTAGTAGCCCGCCATTTCAACTTCGATATAAAAGAAAAACTAGCAGTAATGACGTTATTCACACGCTTGCTGTTCAGAATCTATACTTTCCGCTAGGTTTGATCCTGCCATGGGCTCACCTGTTTCCAGTTTTGCTAAAGTTCTCGATGTTGTCATGCCTTTCTTGCGGTTACTGCCGCCGGAGGCAGCACATATGCTTACCATTCACGCTCTAGCCCGCGGCTTTGCGCCCAGGGTTAAGGAGGCGGATGACCCCGCACTTGCCACTGAGCTCTTAGGCCTCCAATTTCAAAACCCAGTCGGTCTGGCAGCCGGGTTCGATAAGAATGCGGAAACTTTGGAAGCTATGTTTCGTTTTGGTTTTGGTTTCGCTGAAGCCGGTACCGTGACCCCCCTGCCACAGGTAGGGAATCCGCGGCCGCGTCTCTTT
>Ga0315336_1005807_pt1 | contig 13170 bp, 12 predicted proteins | sample ASW5metaG_FD_204512 | JGI IMG/M metagenome (GOLD analysis project Ga0315336, IMG submission 204512) | Ammonia-oxidizing marine archaeal communities from Monterey Bay, California, United States - ASW #5 | ecosystem: Environmental > Aquatic > Marine > Intertidal zone | place: USA: California...
GTACCCTTTTAGGATGCCATCCTCTATCAGAACCGTCCGTTCGGTGGGCGTGCCCTCGTCATCTATGGTAAGCGAGCCGCGACGGTTCTCGATCGTGCCATCATCGATGACGGTAACACCCTCTCTTGCTACCCGCTCCCCGATTAGGCCGGAAAAGGCCGACGTCTTCTTCCGGTTAAAGTCGCCTTCCAGTCCATGGCCGATCGCTTCGTGCAATAAGATGCCGGGCCAACCCGGTCCCAGTACGACCGGCATCTCACCGGCAGGCGCCGGAACGGATTCGAGGTTAACGAGCGCCTGACGCAGCGCTTCGTCCACTTGATGGCGCCAGTTCGCTGGATCGAGCCAGCGGTCATAGGCGGCGCGTCCGCCTGCTCCATAGTTTCCGCTCTCCATCCGCTCACCCTCACCGACAACAACGAACACGTTCAAGCGAACCAAGGGGCGAAAATCGCTCGCCCGCTCGCCCCCCGCACGCAGGATTTCGACAGCTTGCCATTCACCGGAGAGCGAAGCCGTGACTTGGCATACCCGCGGGTCCTTTCCTCGGGCATAGGCGTCGATTTCGGCAAGCAAGCGGACCTTGCGCTCGAAATCGACCCGATTCAGGGGATTTTGGTCAGAATATAAATGCCGATTCGTGCTTGGCGGTACGGCCATCTGCGTGCTGCTATAGCCTTCCCGAACCGCCTTTACCGTCTTTGCAGCGCGCCGCATTGTAGCCTCATCCAGATCTGAGGCATGGGCGTAGCCGACAGCTTCATTTGCAATCACCCGAAGCCCGAAGCCGCAGGCGGAATCGAAGCTAGCGCTTTTCAGCCTTCCATCGTCGAAAATAAGGTTTTCCGACTGCCGGAACTCGAGAAAAAGCTCGCCGTCGTCGGCACCCTTCAACGCATCGTTCACGATGCCCTCGACGCGGCCCCGGTCGAGCGCCGTCTGTGTATAGAAGATCTCGTCGGTGGTAGGCAGGTCGGACAAACAGCACCTCTTTTTTGCCGTCTCATGGCACTTGGCAGCAGCAGCAGATGATTATTACATAATTTTACTGTAATAAATTCGAGACCTTGGCATAAGGCCCTCTCGCATCCGTGAGTCTGCAGGGTTTCTGGGGCCTTCGACAAGGTGAATCTTTTTTACGAAGCTGCAGGACTCTGTTATAAATTTTGGCCATATGGGGGCAATACAAACCAGCTCGACCTATTTGATCATTGGGGCCCGCGAGAGCGCAGGTTTTTCTGAATTGTTCCCAGGGGACGATGTCGTCCCTTTGGATTTCACCAGTTAGAGGGGGGCTGGATTCCATGCCTTTCGCTCGGCGACTTCTCTTTATTGCGGCGTCCGCGATCTTTGGCGTTAGCTTAGCGTCCAAGGCAATGGCAGGCCAGCCAGTGCCATGGCAGTTAGGTATGCAAGACGCGGCTACGCAGGTGATGAGCCGGCTAAGTGGGTTTCATGACTTTGTCACGATCCTCTCAGTAGCCATTACTGTCTTCGTCCTAGCGCTCATCCTCTATATTGCCCTTCGTTTTAACGCGAAGGCAAATCCGGTTTCCTCCAATACGACTCACAATAAGTACCTGGAAGTGCTTTGGACGCTGATTCCTACTCTCATTCTCGTCGCCATGGCGATCCCGTCCTTCCGTCTCATGTACTACATGGACCGGGTGGAGAATGCCGAGATCACGATCAAGGCGATCGGGCATCAGTGGTATTGGTCCTACGTCTATCCGGATCACGATGACCTTACCTTCGATGCCTTCGTGCTAGAAGATGACGAGCTTGAAGAGGGACAGCCTAGACTGCTTGCGACTGACACGGCTGTGGTTGTGCCCGTCAACAAGACTGTTCGAGTGCTTGTGACCTCTACGGACGTACTTCATGCATGGGCTATCCCGGCATTCGGCGCAAAGATCGATGCGATTCCGGGACGGCTGAACGAAACCTGGTTTCACGCCGAAAGAGAAGGCACATATTATGGGCAATGCTCGGAGCTCTGCGGTACGAACCATGCCATGATGCCGATTACAGTAAAGGTCGTCTCTGATGAGGCTTATGCAGCATGGCTAAAAGAGGCGAAAGAGGAATACGCAACCAATAATGACGTGAATCGCGAGATGCGTATCGCGCTGACGGAAGTCCAGAAATAGCTTAAGGATTGGAGAGGCAGACCATGAGCGAGGGAGCTATTACGGCTGAGGAACTTCGCTATCGCAAAGGATGGCGACGTTATGCCTATTCGACAAATCATAAAGACATCGGGACGATGTATCTCCTGTTGGCCGCCGCTATGGGTCTGGTGGGGGCCGGGATGTCGATCCTTTTCCGGGCCGAACTACACATGCCCGGCTTGCAGATCCTGTCGGACGGTCACCTCTTCAATGTGCTGATCACTGCTCACGGACTGATCATGATCTTCTTCATGGTCATGCCAGCGATGATCGGCGGCTTGGGGAATTGGATGATACCGCTGATGATCGGCGCACCAGACATGGCTTTTCCTCGTATGAACAACATCAGCTTTTGGCTCTTGGCGGCGGCTGCCTGCTTCCTTATCGGCTCCGCCTTCGTGCCTGGCGGGCCGGGCGATGGGGTCGGTGCTGGCTGGACAATATATCCACCCTTGAGTTCCGGGGTCGGACATGCCGGACCTGCAGTTGACATGGCGATCTTCAGCCTGCATCTGGCAGGCGCTTCTTCGATTCTTGGCGCTATTAACTTCATCACGACGATTTTCAATATGCGCACGCCTGGCATGACGCTTCACCGAATGCCACTTTTCGTTTGGGCAATCCTGGTAACGGCATTCTTACTCGTTCTGTCATTACCGGTGTTGGCGGGTGCTATCACGATGCTACTGACGGACCGTAACTTCGGCACGACCTTCTTCGATGCGGCCGGTGGCGGCGATCCGGTGCTCTTCCAGCACCTCTTCTGGTTCTTCGGTCACCCGGAAGTCTACATCCTGATCCTTCCCGGGTTCGGTATCGTCAGCCAGGTGGTCTCGACCTTCTCGAAGAAACCGATCTTTGGGTATCTCGGCATGGCCTACGCGATGGTCTCGATCGGCTTCATCGGCTTCCTAGTCTGGGCACATCACATGTACACGGTGGGCATGGACATCGACACCCGGGCTTACTTTACTGCTGCGACGTTAGTTGTTGCGGTGCCGACCGGTATCAAGGTCTTCAGTTGGATCGCAACGATGTGGGGTGGCTCGATCGAGTTCAAGACGCCGATGCTGTGGGCGATTGGGTTTATCTTCCTATTCACGATCGGCGGCGTAACCGGCATCGTGCTAGCGAATGCGGGTGTGGATATTGCACTTCATGACACTTACTACGTTGTTGCGCACTTCCACTACGTGCTTTCGCTAGGTGCCGTGTTTGCAATCTTTGCGGGCATATACTACTGGCTTGGCAAGATGACCGGCCGCCAATACCCAGAAGGCCTCGGTAAGCTGCATTTCTGGATCACCTTTGTGGGCGTGAATCTGACCTTCTTCCCACAACACTTCTCCGGCCTTGCTGGTATGCCGCGACGGATTCCAGATTATCCGGATGCTTTTGCTGGGTGGAATATGATCTCCTCATTAGGGGCTTATATCTCAGCGTTTGGACTGCTCGTGTTCCTTTACTGCATGTACCGGACCTTCACCTCCGGCGATAGAATCGCTGAGAATCCATGGGGTGAGGGAGCAACGACGCTGGAATGGACAGTGTCCTCGCCACCGCCTTGGCACTCCTTCGAGGAACTGCCGCGGATCCATTGAGCGTGGCGTTTAAGCGCCGCCTACCGGGCTTCGGGAGTTTAGCGTGACGGAAGGTGTGATGCATTCCACGACGATCCAAAGCGGAGCCGCGTTGACGAGCGGCTCCCACGTTCAGGACTTCTTTCAGCTCCTGAAGCCGCGGGTCATGTCACTGGTAGTCTTCACGGGAATAGTCGGTCTTCTGCTTGCCCCTGGTACGTTACATCCGGTCTTGGCAGGGGTGGCGCTGCTTTGCATCGCGGTAGGTGCGGGGGCGGCAGGCGCTATCAACATGTGGTACGACCGGGACATTGACGCCAAGATGCAACGTACCCGTGCACGCCCCTTACCGATGGGGCGTATTGAGCCGGACGAAGCACTGAGCTTTGGGGTCGTGCTGTCGATGGGCGCCATTGCCATTATGGGCCTAGCAGTGAACTGGGTTGCGGCTGGTTTGCTTGCGCTGACTATCGCTTTTTATGTCTTCGTCTATACGATTTGGCTTAAGCGGCGTACGCCCCAGAACATTGTCATAGGGGGCGCAGCAGGTGCTTTTCCACCGATGATAGGCTGGGCGGCGGTCACTGGTGATGTAAGCCTAAGCCCGTTTATTTTATTCGCCATTATTTTCCTGTGGACGCCACCGCATTTTTGGGCGCTATCGCTCTACCGAAGTGACGATTACGAAAATGCCGGCGTGCCAATGCTGCCCGTGGTGGCGGGTCTACGCGAGACTCGGAAGCAGATTCTTCTATACACCCTGCTGCTGGTGCCGTTGACGCTGGCCCCTACCTTAATTGGGCTTGTCGGCCTCTTTTATGCAAGTGTTGCCGCCCTTCTTGGCATGGCCTTCCTGGCATCTGCAGTCCGCGTTTGGTTCGATGAAACGGATCGCTCAGCGCGGCACATGTTTGCCTTTTCGATTCTTTATCTCTTTCTTCTCTTTACTGCCCTATTGGTCGATCGCGGTTTGAGTTTAGTAGCCTAAGGCATGGAAACGACAATTATGAGCGATAACAACTCGAAAAAAAATCTAAAAACGAAAAACCTCGTTCTTCTCGCGATCCTTCTAGGGCTGGTGGGGTTGATCTACGTCGTTTCTATCATTCGGATGGGGGAAGCGTGGTAAAAAAAGAACATCGCAACCGGGTGGTTTTTGCTTCGCTTCTGCTCGTCGTTTGCAGCATGACAGCATTGAGCTTTGCAGCCGTCCCTCTCTATCGCTTGTTCTGTCAAGTCACGGGTTTTGGTGGTACCACACAGATAGCAATCGCTGCCCCTGATGGAGTTTTTGATCGTTTGATTACTGTACGCTTCAACTCTGACATTGCACCCGACCTGCCCTGGGCCTTTCGGCCGGTGCAACGCGAGGTCGAGGTTCGAGTGGGCGAGGAGAAACTGGCTTTCTACGAAGCGACAAATCGCTCGGAGGAAACCCTGGTCGGTGCCGCCGTTTTCAACGTGACGCCGTTAAAGGCTGGGCTTTATTTTAGCAAGATTCATTGCTTCTGTTTTGAGGAACAAAAACTTAAACCGGGAGAGAGTGCTGAGATGCCGGTCTCCTTCTTTATTGATCCAGAGATTTTACGGGATCCCAACCTTGACGACGTCGAGACTATTACCCTTTCCTATACTTTTTTTCGCGCCCTTAGTGGGGAAGAACAAACGAAGGGTCGCGGCGCACGCACTGCCATCGAAGGGAAAGCAGCAAGTGCGCAGAGGATTTCCGAGGAAAGAAAGATTTAACGAAAGATTACGGGGCACCCTGGAGGACTAACCCAATGACAGATGGTCACGCGCATCCACATCCCTATCACCTGGTCGACCCAAGTCCATGGCCGATTGTAGGGGCCGCCTCGGCGTTTTTGGCATTCGGTGGCGCCGTTTTGTACATGCACAGCGACCGGGCCTTGGTCGATGCCATGGTCATGATCGTGGGCGTAGTTGGCATCCTCTATATGATGGTGCGCTGGTTTATGGATATCTCGGTGGAAGGTGAACACGGTGGATATCATACCCCTGTTGTGCAGGTTGGCCTTCGCTACGGCATGGCGCTCTTCATTATGTCGGAGGTGATGTTTTTCGTTGCCTTTTTCTGGGCTTATTTCAATACGGCATTCTTCCCGACGGAACAGATTGGGAGTGTCTGGCCGCCAAATGGGATGGATGTCTTTGATCCCTGGGGCATCCCCTTTCTCAACACGATTATTCTGCTTTCCTCCGGCGGCACTGTCACAGTCGCCCATCATGGTCTCCGCCATGGTAATCGGAGCCAGTTTATTTTATGGCTGGCGATCACCATCTTGCTGGGTCTGACCTTTACGGCCTTTCAAGCATACGAATACATCCATGCGCCTTTCAGCTTTACAGGTGGCGTCTATCCTACGACCTTCTTTATGGCGACTGGATTCCATGGTTTTCATGTAATTGTTGGTTCAATCTTCCTATCGGCGATGCTGCTTAGGGGGATACTTGGTCATTTCAATCCAGACCAACATTTCGGGTTCGAGGCTGCAGCCTGGTATTGGCATTTCGTCGATGTTGTATGGCTGTTCCTGTTCACCTGCATATACTGGTGGCCAACGGTATAAGGGGGGCTGCATTTAAGCGCGAATGAAGGAAAGTTCCGCCCCGAACATTTCTCCAATTCGTGCAGGCTTTGCCCGCCGTTGTCCCTGTTGTGGAAAAGGTAAGCTATTTAAGGCTTATCTCAAGGTCGCAGATCGTTGTTCAGTTTGCGGCCTTGATCTTACCGGCTACGAAAACGCGGATGGGCCAGCCGTTTTTATCATCCTAATCTTAGGGTTTTTCGTCGTCAGCCTCGCGCTCATCGTCGAGGTCGCCTACATGCCACCATTCTGGCTTCATGGGCTGCTTTGGGCCCCACTCGTTATAGGCGGGGTCTATTTTATGTTGCCACCGCTCAAGGGCTGGATCATCGCTGCTAACTACAAGTACCGGCCCGAACACAGGGACGACTCGTCTTAAGATATGGCTCTCACCTTCCGACCAACCCTGTGGCCGACCGTGCTGACCGTGCCGGCAATTTTAGTGCTGATCTTTCTTGGTAACTGGCAGATGGATCGGCTCGCCTGGAAGCAGGGGTTAATAGAGGAGATGGAAGCTAATTTGGCCGTTCCGTCAGTTACTCTTCCTGCAGCGATTGAGATGCCTGAAGCCTGGGAGTTCCGCCGCATTCACGTTCGCGGCATCTTTCTCCATGAGAAAGAGATGTATTTAAGTAGCCGCACGCACAAAGGAAGTGTTGGCTACGGGATTGTAACGCCGCTCAAGCGCGAAGATGGAGCGGCGCTTCTCGTGAACCGTGGCTGGGTGCCCATGGACCAAAAAGACCCATCGACACGGTTGTCTGGGCTTCCTTCCGGCATCGTCACGGTCAAGGGCGTGCTACGCACGGACAAGCCAAAAGGCTGGCTCACACCATTGAACGAGCCGGGGAACAACCTTTGGTTCCACGTGGATCTGCCTGCGATGGCCAGTTGGGCTGAGGTCAGCCCAGCGGTGCCGGTGCTTCTTGATGCAGACCTCAGCAGCGATCCTAATACCTATCCGCTGGCCTTTCCGTCCCGAATCGAGGTTGCTAACGCCCACCTACACTACGCCATCACCTGGTATTTGCTGGCTGTCATCCTTTTCGTTATCTATTTTCTCTACCATCAGCGCTCTCGCCCTTGATTGCGGCATGCCTTGATGCCGGCCGCTTGCCGAGGCGATGGGTGGGGGCTAGTTTCTCAAGGCGAAAATTTCGGAGACGATAGCGTTGCTTTATGTCAGCACCCGGGGCAAAGCGCCCAAGCTTCCCTTCGATGAGGTCCTGCTAGCCGGGCTTGCCCGGGACGGCGGTCTCTACGTGCCCACGGCGTTTCCAAAGTTCGATCCCGCGGCACTAAGAGGCTTGAACGATCTTTCCTATCCCGATCTCGCTGTTCGAGTCATGACACCTTTCCTGAATAGCAGGATTGAGCTTAAGGATTTCGCTCGTATGGTGAACGAGGCTTATGCTGACTTTGACGATCCAGAAATCGCTCCGCTCCGCAAACTCGACCAAAACCTTTGGCTGATGGAACTCTTTCACGGGCCAACGTTAGCGTTTAAAGACTACGCCCTTCAACTCGTCGGCAGGCTCTTTGATCATGTGCTGCAGGCCCGCAGGCAACGCATCACAGTAATCGGCGCAACTTCTGGTGATACGGGCTCAGCGGCCATCGAAGCCTGCCGCGATCGTCAATCCATTGACATCTTCATCCTGCACCCTAAAGGGCGAATCTCCGAGGTTCAACGCCGGCAGATGACGACTGTCGATGCCACGAACGTCTATAACATTGCAATCGACGGTACCTTCGACGATTGCCAGGGCCTCGTGAAGGGAATGTTTAACGATGCAATTTTCAGAGATGAGTTGGGGCTCTCCTCGGTGAACTCGATCAACTGGGTGCGTATCCTCGCCCAGACAGTCTATTACTTTTCTGCCGTTTTGAAACTTTGCGCGGCCAAAAGTAATGTCACCTTTGCCGTTCCGACGGGTAACTTCGGAAACGTTTATGCCGGCTACGTGGCAAAACAAATGGGGTTGCCTATCCACCGTTTGATTGTTGGCACAAACCGGAACGACATTCTTTTCCGCTTCTTCACCCAGGGACAGATGACGGTTCGTACCGTCGAGCCAAGCCTAAGTCCGGCGATGGATATTCAGATCTCGAGCAATTTTGAGCGCTTTCTTTTCGATCTGTACGGGCGCGACGCAGAAAAACTACGTACCTCGATGGAGACCTTTCACAGCACCGGCCAGCTAAATGTAGAAAAAAGAATTTTTAATCAATCGGTTAAAATCTTCTCTGCTCATCGGTTTGACGATGAAGCAACGCTTCGCATGATCAAGGAAGTTTATGAGGAAAGCAGAGTGTTAATTGATCCACATACAGCTATCGCAATTGCTTCGGCTCGTGCCGAGATGGATGATGCTGACATTCCGGTGGTAGCCCTGGCTAGCGCGCACCCTGCGAAGTTTCCCGATGCAGTCGAGCAGGCGACCGGGTACCGTCCGGCATTGCCGGCACGCTTAGCAGATCTTTTCGAACGTGAAGAACGCATGATATCGCTTCCAAATGACCTAGATGAAGTCCAGGCATACATACGAGAAAACGCGTCGCCGAAGAGGATGGCATGACGGCCAAAGTCACAACGCTTCCCAATGGTCTTAGTGTGGCGACGGACCGAATGGAAGGCGTCGAAAGCGCCACCATAGGCATGTGGGTGGGCGCCGGCACTCGCTTCGAAACAGCTAAACTCAATGGAGTCTCCCACTTCCTTGAACATATGGCGTTCAAGGGAACAAAAAAGCGCTCTGCTAAAACTATTGTCGAAGAGATTGAAGCCGTCGGCGGTAGCCTCAATGCTTACACCTCGCGCGAGCACACGGCTTTCCACGCCCGCATCCTTGGATCCGACATAGAGCTTGCTGTCGATCTGCTAGCGGACATCCTTCAGCACTCCGCCTTCGATGAGGGAGAGCTTAACCGCGAGCGCGCCGTCATTTCACAGGAAATCGGCCAGGCAGAAGATACGCCAGATGACGCGATCTTTGATCGCTATCAGGCGGCTTGCTACCCAGATCAGCCTATGGGCTGGCCTGTGTTGGGGACCCATGAAACGCTTCGTGATCTTTCGCGCGAAGCGATCCTTAGCTATTTAAATGCAAATTATGGCGCTTCTTGCATGGTGCTGGCGGCGGCTGGTGACATTGAACACGAAAAGCTCCTCGAGCTAGCAGGTCAGGCCTTTGACGAATTGGTGCCAAAGGTCCACGCTATGCCAGAGCCAGCTCTCTATGCTGGGGGTGATAGCCGAGAGACGCGTGAGCTAGAGCAATTGCACCTCATCCTTGGTTTTCAGGGGGTTGGCTATCTCGATCCTGATTTTTATGCGCTTTCCATCTATTCGATGCTGCTCGGTGGCGGCATGTCATCGCGGCTCTTTCAGGAGATTCGGGAGAAGCGGGGACTTGTCTATTCGATCCACAGCTTTACCTCTTTTTATTCCGACGGCGGGCTCTTCGGAATTTATGCAGGCACGGGCCCAAAGGAAGTTAGTGAACTTCTCCCTGTCGTCGCCGAGACCATACAGGCGACAGCTACACAAATAAAAGAAGAAGAGATCGATCGGGCGAAGGCACAACTTAAGGCGGGGATCTTGATGGCGCGAGAAAGTTCCGGCTCGCGTTGCGAGCAATTGGCGAACCAGCTGCTCGTTTTCGGTCGGTTCTTATCTCCGGAAGAGATAGTTGCGCATATTGAAGCGGTCGACAACGCGGCTATTTCTCGAGTCGTGAATCGACTTTACGAAAGCCAACCAACCCTTGCTGCGCTCGGTCCGACAGGCGCGCTTGAGGATTTCGAGCAGCTTAAGAGTCGCTTTTCCTAATTGGTCCCTTTGTCTAATGAAGTTGGAAGAAAAATCGTAGCTTAGGCGTTACCGACTTCACCGGAAAGCATGCCCCAATCGACGCCAATTTTTGCCAGCGCCATTTCCCACTTTTCCTCTAAGTCTTCATCAAAGATTAATAGCTCGTCCGCTGAGGCATGCAGCCAGCCGTTACCCTTGATCTCAGTTTCCAGTTGGCCGGGGGCCCACCCGGCATAACCAAGCGCCACCATGCTTTTCCGTGGTCCGCGCCCCTCCGCAATGTCTCTAAGAATTTCGGCGGATGCTGTCAATGCGACGTTCGAATCGATTCGTAAAGTGCTGTCCTGCTGATACTCTGCCGAATGAAGGACGAAGCCGCGCTCGGATTCGACGGGACCGCCGAAAAAAAGACTAATGTCCTTGCCCTCGGTCAGAGCGTCGATCCCAAGTTGTTCAAGCAAGTCGGGCAACGGTGCGATTCCGATCCGCCTATTGATGACAAGTCCCATCGCCCCTTCAGGGCCATGTGCACATAAATAAACAACGGTCCTCAAGAAACGCGGGTCTTGAATCTGGGGGGTCGCGATTAAGAGTTGACCTGCCAGATAGCCCTGGGATGTCGGTTCCATCACTTGCATAGACTATAGTTTGCGCGCCGTTGGGTAAACGCAAGCTTACCTTAGGCATAAAACTTTCGTGAACCGCAGAAATCCTAGCGATCTGGAGATTTCTAACCTCTATATTGCGTTAAAATGGTTCCAATGTTTGTTTGGCTCAAAGCTCCGCGGCACTTTCTTTTCGCCCTTATGCTCTCTTATGGCATTTGGCTTTTATCTGCATGGCCAAATGTAAGTATGGCGACGACAGCATCGTGGACGAATGAAGAGCCACTCGATGCTAAGGAGCGACCGGCCCGTCTCAGACTGCTCTCAGGCGGTCTCGAAGGGGATAAAACAAGCCCCATTCTCCTTGGTATCGAATTTGAACTGTTACCCGGCTGGAAGATATATTGGCGTACGCCTGGTGATGCTGGTTTTCCGCCTGAACTGGATTGGTCAGGCTCACGAAACTTAAAATCTCTTATGCTTCTCTGGCCAGCACCGGAACGGTTTCGCGTATTGGGGATGGACACGCTTGGCTATCACGATCGGGTCGTGTTCCCCATTCGGGCACGCATCGAACACACGGAACAACATGTAGAGCTGCGTGCCACGGTCACCTATCTTGTATGCGATAAGGTCTGCATTCCGGGCGAGACGAAACTAGCGCTTGACCTTACTGAAGACGACCTAATTTCAGATGCTACTTCGCCTGCACGCGAGACGATTGAGCGCGCCCTTGCTCGAGTGCCGGGTAAGAGTGCGCTTGGGGCTCTTACCATCGAGCGTGCGGAATATGCGGAAGCTTCCGGCCTTCTTTCTGTCGTTGCCCGGACAAAAATCCCCTTTAGTGCGCCAGACCTTTATATTGAAGATAAGAAAGGAACTTTCTTTGGCGCCCCCAAAATTCGTTTCTGGGCAGCTAAGCGACGCGCGATCTTTCACATAACTGTTAAAGGACCTGGTGGCGTTCTGCCGAAGGAGGCCGTGCTCCTGGGTCAGGACTTACGATTCACCCTAGTCGATGGGGTGAAAGGAGCAAAACTACGCGCCATTGATCGCACTCTTACTGTCGAGCCCGCTTCCATTCTTACACTTGGGCCAGAAACTCTCACCGCCATCCTAATGCTCGCCGTTCTCGGCGGTTTCATCCTCAACTTAATGCCCTGTGTACTGCCTGTACTGTCTCTGAAGCTGCTTAGCATTGCAAGCCATGGTGGGGCGCCAAAAGTAGTCGTGCGCAAAGGCTTCCTTGCTTCGGTGGCTGGGATCCTTTTCGCTTTCCTCTTGCTCGCAACTACGATCGCAGCTCTTCGCGAGGCGGGCCATGCAGTAGGCTGGGGCTTCCAGTTTCAGATGCCCTTCTTCCTTCTTCTTATGATTATTGTGTTGACCCTCTTCGCGGCAAATCTATGGGGCTTTTTTGAAATACGGCTGCCAAGCGGCCTTACATCAAGGCTCACAGGCAAACATGACAACAAAAGAATGGCTGGTCATTTTATGACCGGCATTTTTGCGACAGCTCTGGCCACGCCTTGCTCGGCACCCTTCCTTGGTACGTCGATCGGTTTTGCTCTTTCCCGAGGGCCGCTTGAAATCTATATGATCTTCATCGCCTTGGGTCTAGGCTTGGCGCTTCCATACCTGCTAGTTGCGAGCTTCCCGGGTCTCGTATCATACCTTCCCAAGCCAGGCCGCTGGATAACGATCCTACGCCGCGTTCTTGGGTTAGCCCTTCTTGCAACAGTGCTCTGGCTGCTTTTGATATTTGCTGTTGAAATGGGAGAGCGAACAAGTCTTGCCGTAGCCATTCTAATGGCTGGCCTACTTCTTGCGATTGGGCTTAGGAAGCGCTTCCCTGAGGCTCGGGCACTACTTAGCTCGCTTGTTGCTGCCCTCTTAATGCTGCCTTTCGCAGTGACGTTTATGGCGCCCTTACCGTCGAACCATGTGTTAATGCAAGGCTCTGCTTCTAAAGATGTGCTTTGGCGCCCCTTCGATGCCTCCATGATCCCGATACTGGTTTCCAGTGGCAAGCTGGTCTTCGTTGATGTCACGGCAAAATGGTGCATTACCTGCCAGGCCAACAAGACGCTGGTCCTCGACCAGGAGAGGGTCTTGGAACGCCTTTCGGATGCAAACGTTATAGCTATGCGGGCCGATTGGACGCGGCCCAATGAGCAGATCGCCGACTATCTAGCCCAATTCGGCCGTTTCGGGATTCCTTTCGATGTCGTTTATGGTCCGGCTGCCCCCACCGGCATCGCCTTGCCCGAGCTCCTGACGCAAAAATCTGTGCTCAAAGCCATGAAAGAAGCGGAGGACACGAAATAACGGCGCCGTCCTAGTAAACTTGCATGTAAATTGGGGGTGAAATTTATGATACATTCCCTTTAG